>JGI24512J20087_1000454_pt1 | contig 9329 bp, 9 predicted proteins | sample LinPmetageLP35_FD_20087 | JGI IMG/M metagenome (IMG submission 20087) | reverse complement strand
TACCATTTAATCTATGGCACCAACAGATTATTAGTACCAACGACTTGCTGGTACCATTTAATCTATGGCACCAACAGATTATTAGTACCAACGACTTACTGGTACCATTTAATTTATGGCACCAATAGATTATTTGTACCAACGACTTGCTGGTACCATTTAATCTATGGTACCAACGGATTATTGGTACCAAGGACGTATTGGTACCATTTAATTTATGGTACCATTTAATTTATGGTACCATTCAATTCTTGGTACCAACGATTTGTTGGTACCAGTATGTGATTAGTGCAAACAAGTTGTTGGTACAAGTGGTCAGACCCTCATAATCTAGATGGTCCTACACCACCTAAGCACTAGTGCATCTTGTGACTAGCCTACGTACTAAAGGGCTGCTTCGGCTTAGACACGTAGCTTATGGAGAGCTTGCCTTACTTCAAAACATTAGCAAGTGAAGGTGGCACAAGGAAAATGACAGAAACTTTATGTTATTAAAAGAGCTCTAAGCTGGGATGGATCTGCCTGAGAGCTCGAATTTTGAGAAGACAAACCCCTCTTAGCTTACTCGGGTCTTCTTCTATGGTATCAAAGAGCCAAATATGGCATACGCTCGTAAATGCCGGAATTCTTAACGTCTCACGGGATCGGTTTCGGAAGGGGTCGCCTCACCCCATTCCCCTTCTCTCAGAGCTGCCATGAAACGCAGCTTCCTACTTCCATTCCAAGCGCAGAAAAGTCGGCGAGAGAAGGCTGCATACTATCAGCTGGAGTTGGAGGTCGGATGTGTTCCAGATTTCCCATCAGGAACACGAAAGCGTCGATCAAAATCCCGTACCGCATGCAATTTCTGGCTCAAGCATACAAGAAATGCCATCATTGCAGGCCTTAAAACTTCTACAACCGATGTCTCACCATAGTGATGGATTTGGTACTTTGATATCAGATTAGTAAACCATTAGTTGTACGTTGCATAATGTAGGAATTGAGTAGGGTTTCAAAAGCCACTCTTAAAAAACTAACGCAGCAGTCGAATCGATGAAAATTAAATAACAATCGGTACAAATTAAGTGCCTCGTGAAAAATGCCGTGATAACTATAACGTCCTCCCCGTGCTAGTATGCAATCCGTTGGGCCTTTGAGTTCCTGGTCATCTCCCTCATGTTTCCGACCGTTGCGGGTGATCATCACCATTCAATAGCATTCTCCATCCTTCTTTCCGAAAGGGAAGGCAGCCACAATCAGCTGCTTGACACGACGATGACGGTGAAACTTTCATTATTTTGCAGAGAATATCCGAGGACAGCTTGGGACGGCTCCCCAGCCGGCTCGATTCGGTGATCGTGACATCGTGAAAGCCAATAGAACAAATGGATCTCTTATTCGCTTGCAAGAAGTCCTGCAAAGCATTATGTTTCACCACCATACAGCACATATCAAGCTGATAAATATCCAGTGCGCAACGGGACAGTAGTTCCAGGGGAGAACTCGAATAACTCAAGCGTAGGACCCGAACAGACTGCAGCAGCTTTCTGAGAGACTCCAACAAGGTGCTCAGGTCGAGAATTTCCCATACATGGCAATACGGAAGGTCGAACCCCGATAAGCTGATGGTATTGATCGCAGCACCTCTATTTCTGGAATTCTGGATAGCATCAGATACGACTCGCAAATGGTATTGATAGGAGTCTTCTGCTGTAGCCATGCCTGCGGTGAAGGGTGACGGCGACAAGTCGTCTTCTATCGCCTCGCAGAAGGACAAGCCCACCTCCGTCAGTCGAGGAAGTGCTCCAAAGGTTGAGCATAGAACCGCGAGGTCAACGCCTTTATCGATGATGCTGCGCTGCTCCTTACATATATCGTGTAAGGCTTCGTAAATAACCATGTATGAAGGATATTCATCCGCCTCACCACCCGCGTCACACATCTCTTTCGTTATTTCCACGTAATTTTCGGGAGTCAAAAGTTGGGACTGGAAGCAGCTGAGATCCAGTATTTCTGCGCGAGAGAGGAGCTGCGTCAGCGAAATTCAGCAGACTATCCAGAAGGGAGGCGACAATATTACCAGGCTTCAATAGTTCTGGGACTACATATGTAAACGAGACAATGTGATAACGAGCATCTGACTCTATGAGGCTTTTGAGTCCGTTGAACCCGTCGGTCGAGAACGGAATCTCGACAGAGTGGAAGAGGCATGGCAAGCATGCTTCCCTCACACTTTTGCTAGTACGAGATAGGTCTTTGACATCCCAGAGTGGGAGAAGGTCAATAATGATGCGAGAAATCTCTGATGGCAGAGTTTCGATGCGACTGCTTTTCGAAGGGTTGATGGTCATTTTGATTTCAGGGTCTGAATCAGTGCATCTAGATCAGGATGAGGGGTAATGGACGAGGTTGCATTAATAAGAAAACGAAGTTACAGTGAGGTTTATATCAGGACAGTCTCTCCCCACTCTTAGCTCTCTTACAGTAAGACGGTCTACTTCAACCGAAGGGAGCCCACTGCATCGTTAACCCGACTGTGGCGCCTTGTTTAATGTGTCGATCTTCCACAGTCTGGGGAACGTAATGCTTGTCACCTTGATATCCAGAGAGGGTTGGTGGTATTCCAAGGTCCCTGGCTCTGTGACCATCGCTCAAAACAAACCTAGGCGAGGTGGTCGAAGCCAAGCGAGGTGGTCAAAGCTAAGCGAGGTGGTCAAAGCTAAGCGAGGTGGTCAAAGCTAAGCGAGGTGGTCAAAGCTAAGCGAGGTGGTCAAAGCTAAGCGAGGTGGGAAGGTGATGACCAGTGTGGGGATCAAAATTCAAGCGAGGTGGTGTTGATAACCCCCCCCCCCCAAAAACCTCACTGTCTAGACTTTGCCTCTATAGCTAGTCACAGTGCCGGAATGGGTTCAGGTTTTTCTATTGCTAGTAATTATATCTGTAGCCTCTGATTAATATAGAATCTAAAATGCGCAAATGATATGAATTCATAACATATCTGCTACAGGAGAATATAGTATCTGAAACAGAAGTACCAAGGCGAAAGGGAGGTGAAATTAAAGTAGAAGCACAATCAAATCAGAAGTACAACTAGATTAGTAGCACAATTAAAATGGAAGCACAACTAGATCAGAAGTACAACTAGATCATTAGCACAATTAAGATAGAAGCTCAACTAAATTAGAAGCACGGTTAAAAAGAAGTACAGTTAAATTAGGATTACATGAGTTGAGCGAGGTGGGTCATGTGGTGGATTGAAGTGTTGTTTGTTTACTTTCCAGGTGTGGGGTCACCTGACCTCGGAAGATCGGCACGCGACGCGGCGCGACCTTCTTTATATACACTCACCTTCCATACCTTCTTACTTCCGTAGCTTTAGATTCTAAGTGAATACCCTTCGTCTTCACGCGTAGCCCTTTGGTGATGTGAGGCAGGCGTTTATCCGTGAGCCCCTATCTTCATAGAGTTGGGCGTCACAGGTCACCTTGAATCGAGGTGGTCACTGCGGGGCGAGGTAGTCTATTAATCGATACAATCAACTGCCCTTTTCTTAATCAAATACATAATTCACAGTACTGTAGCGTCCTGCATCAAGTCTATCAACCACGAAGTCTCATCGACAAACTCGTTTTCCAGGCCTAAAGAAGGATCAAACTAAAGGCGTCACGCTTCTGGGTGTGAATTCCAACGCCAATCGACAGACTCGATTTCCTGGAGGCACAGAAATACAAAAGATGTATATTACAGAAACATATGGACAGGATACCATGATACCGAAGGAGGCAGAAGAGGTCGCTCGGGTCCCGTCTCCAATTCCTTTGAGAATCAATCCGCCTGACGGGCCATCGGTTAGAGTCCAACCAACAAAGTCAGTCACACAACGAGAGCAACCTCCGCTTGTTAAGATAGAGAGTCCATGGATTAGATACACATCCATCCGGTCCCTTCAGCGTGGTGGTTCGATCATAGCAGCCTGCACGATCCGAGCTCCGGTTCAGATGGTTGCAGTAAAGCAACTCGCATCCTACAACTTCGAGAAACTTGGCACTCCCCGGCATGAAAACATACTTGTTGTTATAAAGGTGTACAGATTTCAAAAATCCTTCTTCATCATTACAGACTACACCGCTGCTACTCTCAGACAAGTTATAGCTATTCCCCTTCAAATCGAGGAGAACCACGTCAGTGCGACGTGTCGTCAGGGAAGTCTTTTGTTACACCTGACTAGGTTTCTTGCTAACTTGTCTTAGGTCTTCGAAGGCATGCAGTATTTGTCTAAATTTGACCTTGCACACAAATATCTCGACAGTTCCCGGATACTATTCTCATCAGACGGGTGTGCAAAAATTGGTATGCTCAGTAAATATTCTATCAAGACATCAGTTTACTCAAAGGATACTCAGCCCGCTTCGACGAATGTCAGTCCACCGAATCGGCCTCTGCCCGCTCACTCGGAGTTATTCTGATTGAGATGATGCAAAATGGAATTGCTCCCGAGACAAACGGTAAGCTAATCTTAAGCGGTGGTGACCAGAAGCGTCCAACTTTCTGGAAGTTACTTCTTGGGGCACTTTAACAGACATTAACAAGGTAGGAGAATCGCTAGGTTGTTACAGCAGGAAACATTTAACACCCTTATAGAACAAGTTCTTGAAGTATGTATCGCCAACGGTTATAATTCCATTTATAGAGTATGCTTGCTGGGACACCATCGAAAGTCTTAGTATGTACAGGTCTAGTTCGGTTGAGTGAAGTACGACCATATTGTTGTTTGATATTAGTCTAATAGAAAGAGACCTGGGATTCTTTGTGGAATGTGTAACTTTGACTTCATTTGAATAGAGCTTTTCCACGATGTGGCTTTGTGGAATTTTTACCTGCGTGATCTGCCATATGAGGCTAAGATGATCAGAAAGATAAATTAAATGCTTAACACCCAATTGGGGGGTTTAAAAGTACTGTTACATCGTACATCTTTAGCTGTGGGTTTATCTGTTCAAATCATTCGATACATTTATTAAGGTCTCCTATCATCTCTAAAAGTGACATTTGAGCTTGGGAGTAACTGGTCAGAAGTGAGAGAATCTTAGATATAGAAGCTCCATTTGTTAACTGGAGATCTCTATCAGATTAGAAGGTGCAAGCGCAGTTAAATCGCTCACTGACTGAGGAGTTTTCTCAGTGCTGGTTAGTTCGAGTGTTGTTTGCTTTAGTTCTGCATGTGATCAGTTCTACTAGGTCTACGCACATTTAACATGGATATCTGATGATGACTAACGCTTCTACCACTTTAGGACGTTCTCTAGCGGCCTTCATGATTTGTGCGATAGTCTTTCGACAGTCAGTGCATGCCGGATTTTAGGTACTGAACTCACAGAGGGGGGTTGTACATTTGTCGTAGGCGTTGTTGAGTCCGAACTTTGGAGGTCAAACTGCAGGCCGATGCGAAAGAGGGTAAGTGAAGGATGGGAGCAAGATATCCACCACCCCTTCGTGCATATCCAGATCCCTCATGGTCCCCGTTGGCAAGTCTGCCTTACTATTTTGGGCGAGTGTTTATCTTCTGGGTTGCTCCGCTACTGCGGGCTTTTCCATTCGCAGCTATGCGGTCGAGACGATCTTTTACCGGAGGAGAGACCATATTCTGTTGGGGTGGTATATAACCGCCGAGATCGATCAGCGCCCACTTGCTATTTGTGTCTTAGGAAATCCCAAGGTGACTTTCGCTTCTCGTATCTGCAAAGGAAGCTCCTCGATTTTCAGCTATTCTCCACAGTAGAGACGGGCTGGCATATCCAAAACAGTAAACCGGTCAGAAGGAAGGAAGTTCCTGAAGATACCAGCTCCACTTCAAAGCATCTTGCTGAAGGCGCAGCGTTGAATCCCTGAGGAGCTGGTCGAGACACTCACTATGCTGCCTCGAACATGGTTTGAATGGTGGGCTAGATTAATAATTTCGGACACGTAGGCAGTCTAAATCCGTGGCTCCCGTGAGCTCAAAAGATATAAAGGGACGAGCTTCCCTCCCTCTGTCAACTATCTTCTCCCCATCACTTCACATTTCTTCTCCATACTACACTCTTCCATCCTCCATCATGAATCAGACTTCATCTACCGAGCGCTGCCAACAGGACTACGAATTATTTCCTGCGGATGGATCTCCTCCGGCATATGACTCTCCGTCTGCGCACATCGACCCGCCCGCATATTGCTACGGATCTTTGTTCGGAATGTCAGATGAAATAGACACATGGATTGCTGGTAGAACTCCCTACTGCTACCTCAACTCCTGCGAGCAGGTCTATCATCTCACGGATACGGCAAGACAACATCGAAGAAAGCTCACGCAAGTACCATCGGTAATAGCGGCAGTCAAGAATGCATCCAGCTCCCGTCAACCACTACGGACGGTATGGCTTATGTCACTGCCTGCGGCCATCATTCATGATGTTGTAGCACCACCGTATCATCTCACTCAAATGGCAATAGCTCTGTCCCGGAGCAAGTTGGAACGAATCAAGTCTGACGCCGGAATTTTGGATGAGGTTCTGGAAAGTCTTCGGCTTAGTCTTGCAGCAGCTTTCAGAATGGTCACGAGACTCGGCCTTGAAACACATGAAGCTGTGGAGCGACAAGTTCGGAATGGTGAAGGCCATATTTTCTTGGCGATAGCGCGGCTCCTGGAAGCTTACGGGTCACGTTTTGCGCCTTCCGGTACGGTTTTCCTCGCCTCGCACAAAAGATTGCCGAGAGAGCATTGCTTCGGTACTGCACGGCTTCATTTTGGACAAATTCATGACTTGAAGGAAGATCTAAGGTTTGTCGGTTTGTTTCCGGCACATGACCTGGATGCTTTCGCAGTGCTCGAACGTTGCCTGCGCAGAGTTTACCCAGCCCTCCAAGAACCATTTGCAGGTTCGAATGAAGAACCTGGCTTTTCTCATATCGTACAGAGATTACGCCTTGTTCAGGATGAGATGCCAGGATTGATATCTTTCGACACCAGAAAATAAGCATTTGTGCCGCGCAAGATTAGAGAGTTTGATGGCTAGACAAACCTGGGATCTGTGTTTGTTGTTCGTTTTGTGTGGCGTGTTCTAGGGCTTGCCGGGGCGGTTGGGCAGATGGAGACCATTTTTGTGAATATCTCACGGAATAGAAGACAGTTATCATGTAACAGGGTCAAGTAATAAAGAATTGATTGGTTTGTGTCTAGCTTCTAAAGATCAGATTTGCTGCATCGGCCTCCCTTCATCGCACACGCCGCCTCTTATTCTGTGTTCTCGTTTGGACACCGAGGGCCCGTTTATTTTCCGAAAGCTTGACAGGTCTGTCAAGATAACGCAGGAGCTCACAAGTACAGGCCGGATTTTGAGCTCGCTCGTTTCTGCTCCTATGGTCAGGCAGTCCAAATTTCGCATTCAATCTCTGTCGTTTGATGAACCATTCCATTGGCTGCGGGCACCCGCTAATACTCCGACGGAACAACCTGCTAAACGAAAATTGGATGTTGACTCGATCCGAGGGATGGCGTATGTGGAACTTGATCAGCTTCTGGAATCGTCCACATAACTCGCAGAGATCTTTCGCGGCTAGATACCCAAGTGAAGATTCCTGATGAAGGAACTGCGCAAAGGGGTAGCTCGTTCTAAGACTCTGCACAAGGGCACGACTGTCCGGGCTCCGGGATAAGATCGAACCGTGGCATGTGTACTGCCCACCCTCGAACACCAGAGGCCCGTTGAGCTCAAAGAAGAAGGATGCTGCTTTGAAAGCCCTAGCAATACCCTCCATATCACCTAAGTGATGGTAGATCTGATTACGGAGGTATTGCATCTTGTCGACATCGTCAATCTGAGGCTCCTGGCCCACAAGGGGCAAATTGAGCCGGAAGTGCCGTTTTTTTTCTTCCTCATCAAGGCCGTGCCAGTGATCTTCCCAGCTAAGTTGGCCGTTAAGTGATAACGACTGCATAGAAGCTCGATAGACTCGAGCTAGGGCGCCATCCTGTAGCAGATTTCGGACGTTCGAAGCCACTGGCGATAAGAGCTTTTGCTGATATCCCGTCCCAATAGAAAGCACCAGATCGCAACCTACATCGCCCCAGATTCGGCGAACTTCACGCAGGCCGGGCCGGACTGGGTTGTTATATTTCAACCCGCCGTCTTGGAACGTACCAAATGACTCGAGATACTTTGGCGTAAAGTAACTAGCTCAGTTAGCACCGGTCTCCAATGGCAAAACATAACCCTTACGTTGGGGCAGCGGTTGTACACCTCGCTCTGACCATCGTTAGTAAGTACTAGTAAACGGCCAAGGTAACTTACGCTTCCCAGAGTAGCATCTCGTCTCTCGTCTTCTTAGCGCGAAGGTGTTTATACCCTGTCGTATTAGTTTCGGTATGAGGTGAAAGGTGTCAACTTACTTGAATCTCTGCCAGGAGGACTGTTGCCATTATAATTAGAGATCAGACATAACGTGGCATCCGATATTGTCGTCGCCGTAACCGCAAATTTCATTCCGGATGGCCTTGATTTTGCTGATTCAAACACCCGGCCTAATCCTAATGCTTCTTTGAGAGCCTCTTCTAAAACGGCTGCGTCGTACCCGCCATCTGCAAGATAGAACGCAAAGATACGTCTGAGTATAGCACAAATTGAGAACTTGCAACCGCGCTTTGGCGGGAAAATTATCCTCGCAAACTTGAGAAAGAAAGCGAGACATTGTTTTGGTGTCCAGTGCTTAGCAAAAAACCCAATGGTTGCAACGCCGCCTATTGGGGCTGTTAGTCCAGAGCTAGATTACGAAGCCAGCCTTACCTGAACTCGTCCCGATGCCATAATCAAAGTGCTCCTGCAGAGGATATGGCAGGTCAAGCGTCTTTTCCAGCTCTTCCATGAATTCCAAAGAGACAATACCTCTCGAACCGCCTCCATCAATGCCAAGGAATCTTACCCGACAAGTGGGCGGCAAGAGTCTGGCCTGAAGATGAACTTCCTTCTGACAGAAAGGACAGCTAACGAGGTCATACCGGTACTCTACCCCTCTTGTTGGCTCACCAAAGGCGACAAAGCAGTCGTCGCAAATCGCATGTCCACACTCCAGACAGTGTTCCAACTTCCTCTGGAGGCAGGTAAGGCAGATCGAGGTATGCGATAATGCTGACCAATGTTGGAGGTTTCTCTCCAAGCTTCTCTGTCGGATTGCAACGGCTGACTGTCCACCATACTTTATGTGCGAGAACATGGAGATTATATGGGCCTCGACGTCCGCAGTGACCAAGTCGACATCCAACTGCTGGGATTTTGCGAAGTCATGTACACCCAGGACGCAACATTGACGGTACA
>JGI24512J20087_1000447_pt1 | contig 9720 bp, 16 predicted proteins | sample LinPmetageLP35_FD_20087 | JGI IMG/M metagenome (IMG submission 20087) | reverse complement strand
CAAGGCGGCCAAGGGTACGTTCTGGTACAAGAAACATCACAAAGCTCAACGCAAGATCAATTGCAAGAAAAACAGATTAAGAAATGAGCTACTCGACAATGAGATCAACAACTTCTACGAGACCGTTCACGTCGATGAAGTAGATCGCCAGATGCGAGGCATTCTTCCCGATACAGAAGTGCTTACACCGTCGACTATCGATTATGAACTCGAGGAGCGGGCCACGGTGGCCAAGCTCCTCTTTCAATCGCTTGATGGACTTCATGAGGATCAAGTCTTCGATATAAAAGTCCAACTTGTCGATAATCTGGCGCAGCTCTGCCATCGCCAAGAAACCCCTCGTCAATTCAAAACAGTGCAGTCACAGCGGCATTCTCAGAAAAACTATTCGTATACTAGTACAGGTACCGACGATGATGACGAGATCTCCCAGGAGGAAGGAGGTGACACAACAGCAGGGGTTCAGGGGACGCAGACAGTGAACAACAGGCTACATACAGACTCCACACTGTACTGCCCATTCTGCGAACGGGGTCCATTTTCACGCAAAGATGGTTTGGGGAGGCACGTTCGTGTTCAGCATCTTCAGAGACGGTTGGCCAACGGTGGCTTCTTGTGTCCTTACAAAGGATGCTCGGATGTCATGGGCAATTCTGTACACTTTCTAAGCCACACAGCACGCAAGCATGAGATATTGCTCTGATTGTGCATCATTTGAATCATCTCGCAAGCAGGATTATTGTACCCAACATAGAGGGAAGGTAGATGGTTGGATTGCACCATTTCTAGATTAAGCTAGTAGTATACAAATGAAAAGAATTCCAGATTCTAGCAACTCATTCATCCATAAAATCGCGTACATCCCAGGCAAAGCTTCACCCCATTGACGCCATCAACACGGCCATGGACACGTCAAACAGTTGTTTGCAAATCCACTTAAACTCAAAACATGACCTTCAAACTCCTTCAATGGCACGATCCACCCGTATATATGATGCCCTTTAGTGACAGACTTTTTTTGGGGCATGCACAATAATAAGAGTCTGATCATCATTCTGGTTTCCAGTTGGGCCACTTGGTACATCTGGTAGGAGTCGAAGATGTTATTGAAGCACGGTGAAACCAATTGCGAGTAAAGTATTCTGGACATGTCCACCAGCAGGCACACGGCTGCTACTGTACGAAGCTTCCTCGATCGCTTCCAATCCACATCGCATGTCCGAAAAGGAGAAGTAAAGAAGCTACCTCTCCCTTTAACCATCAGTTGTGACTTTCGCTCATGCGAACAGGCGGATGATGGAGTACCTTTTCCTTACAAGATCATCTTCTGTTTTGAAAGCTGAGATCTTCGCCACTGATTCATTCAATTTGTGAGTTTTGGGTGGTGGTAAATTAGCCCTGTCCTTGGAGGGAGCAATATTCTGAAGGTATCACCGCCGCCAGCCGACAACAAAGAACGAAATGGTAACCTTTCCAGGTTATTATACCGTCTGGCTGTAAGACTGCCTGCCCGAAGCATTAGGAAAAGATAGCTCGAACCTTCATAGAGAGACCTTACAGATCGTTTTTAAAGGGGTGACACAATCTCACGGACACAAGCAGAGGAGCAATGGCGCCTACAGGTGGGAAAAGACGTAGACAAATCGCTTTTCGATATAGAGGTGTATAGAGATAAAAGAGCTACCATATATAGAGCTACCATGGATAGCAGAGAGAACCGTTGCCCATAATCACCAAAAGTGAAGACTGAGCGCTCTAAGATGCCCAAGGCCGGTGGATTTAATTGCTCCGAGGTGTCAGGTCCTCGATATCGGAACTGTCCTAGACTTAGGGTCAGCGCGTGCTCTTCGGCATTCTCACTGTATGGCTTTGGTACACGCCAAAATACCGAGAGGTGCTCACTTAACTTACAATTCTGTTCATAAGTTTCCAGGTACATACTATCCTCTTAAAGCCAAGAGTTATTTTCTCTCGACACAAACGCTGCTTGCGGTCTTCGAGATCCTGTATATATCTGAGAGCTTCTGCAAGGATCACCTCCTGGTCAAAAAGATATACGGAGCTTGCATGCTCGGGGGCAATAGAAGCGGCTTTTCCACCACCTAGAAAGCCTCGCATGGTACCTTCACCTGTATCATTTGGCAGGAGATCTCTCAGTGCCGCAAACTCGGCATCCGAAGGCATATCTTCACTGTCCGCAGTCGATATGGCACCGTCGTGATTTCCAGTCGTATCAATCGTACTCTTCTCGTCATCTCCCAGGCGCGGGTTCGTTACCGGACCGTTCTGGCTTCGGCTTAGTTTGCGGGGCATGTTGGCCGTCTCTTCTGGCAACGACTCTGTTTATGCTTAGCCGCTCGGAGGGACGCGTCTCGACAACCTCGTTGTTCAATGTACAGAGTAGGGAAACTAATTGGCAGAGGAGTACATCGTTGTTTTGCGTAAAGTTGAATGACTGCACTGTGTGCTTTTATAAATGCCTTCTTACTAACCAGACAGAATAACAATCGACGAACATCTGACTCCAGATCGTATCACCCCTGTTTTCGACAACGACGCACCTCCGCTGATGTATGCGTACTTGTAGATGAACTGACCGGGAACACCGCCTGTCCACAGCCCGACATCTGGACCAACCCGGGGGACTTGACTTTCTTAGCTGAAACTTATATCGAGGCTGGTGCGAATACAGAGTGCGTTACTCGGAAAATCAGAAACACCTCGGTAAGTGAGGGCTGGATACCACCTACGTGACGCGTGCTTTTTATGAACTTGCCGAACCGCACGACCGTCTGTGCCAATGAAGCCCATCGACCTTGGGAGCAGCCTCGCAGAAGAGACAAACTGGAGTCAGGCCCACCTCAAGCATAGGGCACATGGCGTGAATAAAGTTATAGAAACACCGCTGTTAGTCTATCCCTACCAAGCCCTGAAACGCTTGATCTCGTACGGCCACTTTTCAAGGTTTAGACTGGAGCTGGCCTGGGCATCGCCGATCCACACCCATGCCAGTCCAAAGACCCATGGAGTCGTCGCTTGGCGCAAGGCACGCTGCTAAGCTGCATTCAGATGAATTTAGACTTCGATCACCCGCCTTATCTTGATGGCCTTGTCGATACCCTTGAAATAGCGGAGGTGCTCCGGTTGAAGACTACGCGTTCTAAACTCACTTGTTCCTCGTTTTTACTCGAGAGGATGGATGTTCAGTTTGTGCTCGCTAATCTGGGCATTACGTGTTATTGGCAACAGCTATTTGAGGCCGGGTTCGAGACCTGGGAGACTCTAAAAGATATTACCGAAAGAGACTTGTGATATCTCCATTTCTAATTAGCTTTACTTACCAATACTGATATATTACTTGTCAGGCAAGCTATTGGCATGAAGCTAGGCCACAGGAGAGTTTGTTTGCCTTTAATGGTCACGGCGAGCGGTCGCTGACCAAGTTTCAGCGGCTTCAGAGAGCAATTGCAACATCGCGGGGCCATCCGACTAATGCGACATTGGAACAGTCCGTGACATGCTGTTGTATCGTTACAGGACAGCGGAACTGCGCCATAACGGTAACTAATGGCTTTTCTTCATGGGTTATCTCAGTGAGACGACTGCCTTGCTCCTCCTTTTGCATGCACAATGTGCTGGGATTTGAGGATAACATGAAGCAGATATCCTTTATATCTCTTATGTTTATTTTGTACCTATCTAACAAATTGAAGACACAGATAATGACGCAGGACCTGCTATTGTCTACGGATTCGAGGACGTCTCAAGGTCATGCGATATCCTCGAGGGACTCAGCACTGGGGGGCAGTATGATGACGGATGGGTTTCCAGGAAATTGATTGTATGTCTCGTAAATCGTAATGGTATCAGATGTACATGTCCACGGGTTGGACATTTCAAGAACTCATTGCTCCTAAATCAGTTGCGTGGGGAGTGCAAATAAAGATTCGGCATCAGGCATTATCGCATTCAGCAACGGAAAAGATTCCTCTTGGTTTACGTGTCTTCCGGTATTTGTATTTCGCTAGTAACAGAGGGAAGGATGAGGCAGTGGTTGTCTTGTCTGGTATTTGAACATTGTGAACACAAAAGAAATGCCTTCCTACCTTGAGCCTATGAACATCCCGACAAATCTTCCTGTTTATTTTGAGGCTTTGCCCCAGACTTTACTCTATGACACGTCGCATTCATAATAATCTTTGTGCCTTGCGTCCTAGGTCTATGCGGTTGGCCAGACTGCCCTGAACGGACCTATCCGTTCAGGTCTGGGGCAACTGTTGGATACTTGCGAGGATGAAATGGGTTAAGGAATGTGTTAACAATAAAATTAAGAGGGGTTCCGAAATACCGAGGGTTAGGGGGAAATGGGGCAAACTGTTCCTTCAAGGCCTTATGACAATAGTCAATGTAGTCTACGACCTCTTGATGCTGAGGTTCCGAGAGGGCATGGAGTCTGATGGTCAGTGAAGCAGGTTCAAACTTTCCTTCGTGACCAAGGCAGAACTTACCTTGTCTCCGTGTTGTCGGCAAGGAGTCGACCAGGGTGCCGCTGCCGAAATGCTCGACCATTCTCCGCAGCAGCTTCCCTAACCGCTATCAGTAATCGAGCCTTTTCTTGGCTTTTCTACGCTGTACCTTCCGCTCCTCTTCTAGCTTGCTTACCTCCCACTCACCTCTGTACCCTTCTTCCTTTTGCCCCACCTCCCATTCCCAGCCTTTCCACCCTCTGGCTCGATCGTTTCTGGAAAGAGGAGGTATAAACTGTTTCTCTTCGCCCGTACGTTCGAGGAGGAATCCAAGCTGTTTTGATCGTTTATCAGAGGCTAGGATGTCACCTGTGCCTCCAATCTCTTCTACAGCGTCCTGATTGAGCCTCAGCGCCCTGGTAAAATTCGAGAAACGTGCCCGGTAGCAGAAGTCCTGGGCATATACATATCCTCTGTACTGGTGATCCGCGGTAGGGTTGATCATCAGGCTGACCATAGCGTTGACCTATTCTCCTCAACTCCTTCACCTGCCGGAACCACTGCGTCTGATGGCTTATATATGAGAGTTCTGGGGTTGAATTCGATCGCCGCGGCATCTGCGAGCTCCCTCCGTACGCGTGTGAACCTCTGCAATCCTTAGCACTTCGCACGCGTTAGGCACTATGCTCTGTAATGTCTAGCTGATGTTGAATCGGAGAGGCGACAGTCTTTCCGGAGGAATGCTTCTCTTGAGCATCATCCTGACTTGCTATATCGTTGTGATGAAGGGGAGGCTGACCGCGAGGTTCGCCAGATGTTGAGAGTCACCAAGGGCCTGCTCGTCTCCAGATTCGTCTGCTGTCTCGACATAAACTTGGAATAAAGGACGACCTCCATCGCTGGTCTCTTGTGTCACAACTGGCAGGCTTTGATCGTGGGTGTCGTAGGGGTCGTCAGGGTCGTCAGGGTCGTCTTGCATGACATGCCGAGGGATAGAGTTCAGCAGGCTCTTCGCCAGGTGTGGAGGTAGGAGTAGATAAGCTCGGTCGTAGGATGTTTCGAACGGCAGCCACGACTTCGTGATAAGTGGCAGGGTGGCTTTCAATATAGCTGACCAGATATTGCACTACCTACGAGACATTAGAAGATACCATCAAGGAGGATAGATCAGCGAAGTGAACGATTCTTAACCTAATCCACGTCTGAGTTCAAGTGTAATTCGAGCTCTGAGCAACATGCGGCATCTCTCAGCCTGATTTTTGGGGTCCTTGCGGTGCTACAGATGACGGGCAGTCAATACCATAGATGTGAAGAGTTGGAGGTGCGAAAGAGTGCGAATGGATTTAAGCGATTCGCACTCTTTTTCCCCTCCCGTTCCTGCGCTCCAGCGGCACTCCCGAAGCTTGGGACAACCCCGGCGTTAACGGTCAAGAGATTGTTTTTCTAACCCAAAAGGGTTTAGCCAGAAACCAGAGCCGCGCCGTATCAAGTTTGTCCATTTGGGCAGACCATCGATGACTTCACGCCCTTAAGATGTGTCTTTCCCACTTTCGGCACTCGAATCAAGCTTTGGCTAACTACTCTCGCCACTAGAGGTATCCTCCAATTTCACGCTTCTATTGTCGTGCATATAGCCATCGAAACCCTCACGAAAATCGATCACGCTGGGTCCAGGAGTACAGAACAGATAACAAAGTGTTGTTCGCAAGCGACACCAACACAATCTTATTCAGTACGACCGCTGCCACAAATGCGAAGCTGACGCAGAACCGATCACGCCAGCCGAATCGCTCTTTGCGAGAGTGGCATATCAAGTTAGTCAAGACGTCGAAGGATAGTAAAATCATCTGCATTTTGGATGGGTTGGACGAATGCACCCTTGACAGTCTCCGGAGCTTCGTGCCAAAGCTGATGGAATGCGTCACAACCCCGAGGAACGTGAAGAATGGGACCATTAAGGCCTTGGCCACGATCAGACCGAAGTGGGATATTCAACGAATATTTGGAAATCTCGAGCACCCTAACATAAAACTATCATCTGAAAGCCATGAGATTAGAACCGGGTTGCGGAAAGACGTCGACAAGGTCATCGAAGAACGACTCAAGCTGCTCAACATCCACCAGCGTCACTTTGATCGAGTGCGGGGGGCACTCCAGATCGTCGAATGTTGGCAAAGCCCCTATCTTTGGATGAATTTGGTCTTTGAAGTGCTCGCAGAGTTATCATGTGGCAACTTTGAGGGGTCGGAGTGGAAACGGTTACTCGATTGTTCTCTCCAGGAATCTTTGGTCGCCTTGCCAAAACTCCTTGAGCCAGCATCGACGGCTAAGTGGTCGGGACCGCTTACACCAGGTTTTGAAGGCCATCAGCATCCCCTATATGGCACCATCAGAGAATTGGTCAAAGCTCATCTGCAGAATCTTCTTGGAGATCGACCGGAAAGTAAGTTCATGACACCAGGCTTGATCATTTGTTCATGACAACAGCTCAAGCTCCCACAGAACGAAGATTTGCTTGGAAACAAACCCAGAATATGGTATGCAACGGAACTGCCCTCACTGCCGATGGACCATCGTTGGCAGTCATTAAGGGTGAACTTTTTGCCGTATGGCGGGCACACGATGGAACAGACCAACTTTGGTGGGCGAAACTACATGCCAACGATCAAGATCCGGATCCAAAGCGGACAGAATAATAAAAAATCTCCAACGACGCAAGAACCGATTCTCGACCGTCCATTGCTTCCACAGGAAAGACTTTGATAGCGCTGTGGAAAGGATTAGGCACTGATGAGGGCCAGGGCCTTCATTATTCGGTATACAGATGCAAGAATGATCAGTGGATATGGGAGAAGCCGAGGAGGTCAAAGTTTGCCAGCAAAACCGGGCCGGCAGTAGCCTTCTCCGAGGGAGGCAAAGTCTGGGCAGCATGGAACGGAACTGCAGGTGACGAACTCCTATGGCGAACAACATTTGATCCTGATGGTCATATAAAGGACCAAGTTGATGATGATAAAAGCTGGAAGGGACAGTATCCTGACTATCTCGACATAAACACTGATTGCCGTCCGGCGTTAACCTCTTTCCACGGGCGTCTCTACCTTGCGTGGACAAGCTCTGCCCCGCAGACAGCACAGCAAATATTGGTTTCCACCCGCAGTCCCGGGGCAGACCTCTGGGAACAACCGTTTTCCGTCCAACGTCACTGCCATAGCAGTGCGGCGCCGAGTTTGGTGAGCTTTCAGGGCAAAGTCTACGTGGGATGGAGGGGAAAGGGTAATGACAGTGAGATTTGGCTCACTCCCTGCGTTGCTCCTGGAGGCTTTGACCACTATGAACTCCCGCAGAGACTGGAAGGCCCTGTTACAGATTGCACGCCCGCCATGGCGGAATGGCAAGGTAAACTTGTTCTCGCTTGGAAAGGAGGGTGGCACAACGACCAGCGGATATGATGGGGATATGGAGCCTTCACTTAGAGCAGGGCACAGCTCCTCTTAATAGATGTGCATTTGCTAGCATCCTTTACTTCACTGAACAAGGCCTGGAGTTTCATGAACCACTCAAACAGAGCACTTTAAATTGAACGCTCTGGCCACCCGCTCCAGTGACCCTCTGTATACGGGCTCTTGATTTTTTGTAGCTGCGCTCACATTTTGTGAGCGAGCGAGGCCGATTTAAATGCTTTCCAAGCGACATGAGCTGAGAGGGCTCAGATTGTCTCCCCGGTCAATTCCCCAGATTCCAAGTGTTTCGCCAGCTGATACGTTTTCGAAGACATTGACCGGGACCCTGTCTGCCAATTTGCCCCCGTCCTCCTGACTCTGCTCCTCAATCGCTCTATCCGTGCCAGGCATTCCGACAGTGTGGTTACAGGTAGGACTAACTTCTCGCTCTAGGAGATATTAGCTGGGTCTAATTTGAAAAGGAGAAGAATAATCTTCGCTTAGCTGAACTCGTTTTGTGACGTGCTGGGAGCGGCAGTTAAGCAGAGATCGAAAGGCGAAGTAGTTGATGTTGGCGCTGACGCTGAATCTACCCCACCATCACTGGATCGGTATTCTGCTGTGTTGTCACGTGACTTTGCGCTGACGCGGGCTCAGCCACCACCCCAAGAATGAGTCAGCTGATTTAGCGCCCATCAACCACGAGCTAAATGGCTTGCATCGTATCCTCATCTTCGTCCGCATCTGCTACCAACATCTCTACCACCATGTCCCAAACCGAGCACACAATTGTTACTGAGGATGTAGACAGAAACTACCGCGACAGACAAGACAGCGAGATCCGCAAGGCGTTCATACGGCAAGCGTCCCGTCTCGGCCGCACGATGACGAATTAAATGTAACGTCAAGGGGAAAGCGAGTTCTATGCACAGACTAGAATTGTACATTTATTACCCATATACGAAGTAAGTGCCATTTCGGGTTCACGAAAATGCCACTATGGCGAACCCCTGAAGCCTTCGTGGTGACGCGTACAAGTACGAAGTAAGTCTGATGAGCTTATTTGGACCTTGTGATATCCTGGAGGCAGTCTAGGACGCAAGGAGCTTGGCGTGGGCTGAGTCGAGCAGGAATCATATCGTATCGCATTGCATCTCCGGCAGTCACTCTGTCATTCTCAGGACATCTCATCTCTCTACTACCTACCACCTGCATTTGCGAACGTGATTGAAGCCAACACGATCAACCCTAAGCTTTCGCGCACTTGTGCATTCTGGTGTACTGCTATTGCTCTGGAAGATGTCTACATCCTCGGTATGTAAGCTTCATTATCCGCCCCGTCCGTCCCCACGAATGTCCAGTGAACCGATGTCTTGGCTGTGGGTATCGGCCTTGGCTGTGCTGTACATCCCGGCGACTCATTCTAATAAACAGGCCGACTCGACAAAGAGGTGGAACACACAGCAACCCAGACATCACAGGCGTGACTTGCATTAAGACTCCCCCCCTTCCTTTTGTTTTCCCCTTCCCCCCTTACTCAACTAACCCACCACGCACCCTCGTGGCTTAGCAGGTCTTGCTTCAACCGCTGAAGATAGGACGTTGAACACTTAGAGGAGTTATCTCCAAGTACACTTGCTACTAACAAACCCACGAGACCACGTCGAATTGTAGAATCAAAGGCTAGAACCAAAAACCGTTCAAAGAGAACGTAGGGGCTGTCACGAGACCATGGCGGAACTGGAGGAATCGAACCCATGTAAATAGTACTAGTGCCCTTTAGGCTTAGCCGGGCGGAATAGACCTTCATC
>JGI24512J20087_1000446_pt1 | contig 9832 bp, 10 predicted proteins | sample LinPmetageLP35_FD_20087 | JGI IMG/M metagenome (IMG submission 20087) | reverse complement strand
GGCCAAAGGTGTGAAGGAGGAGCCTACTGCCCAAGTAATAGCAGCGGAGGGAGGGGAGGACCAGAGCGAGGGGGGAGTGATAGTTGAGTATGAGAGGTCTGGAGGAAAGGAGATGGAGAAGGGAGGGAGGGAAGACGAACAAATATGAGGAATGCCATCCTGAGTTACGAGGAGATGGAGGGCAGCGGTTTTCTGCTCCCCCTCACAGAAGGTGTTAGAACGAGGATGAGGGAACCGGTTCTCAGAACTTGACCCACGCGCCTTTGTTGGTGTTCCTGCAGGGGCAGGGTCCCGCGCAGAAAGCAGCGACCAAACCTGCCGAAAACAGCAGCCAGTTTGCCGTTTGGTCGTTAATGTCTACGAGGAGCCTCGTATTAATATATATTTGAATATGGACGTAACTCGAGGTCTAATATATTTAATTTTAGTTTATATGCTATTAAATCGTTATAAAGAGATTAAGAGGTAATGTTATATTTCTAGTGTCCGGACTTTTGACAAGGAAGACAAATTCGGATTGAAGAATGGCGATTGGATCCGTGATGAGATGCTCGTCAGTATCGCGCAGACCGGCCTGGGCAAAGCGACTACCACACTCCTCATGCTGGATTTCGGTCTGTTGAGGAATGGGACTAGGCCAGGATGCAAGCAGTTTGACGGGCCTGAGATACGGAATATACTGAAGGAGTTGACGAGGGAGTTGAAGGATGGCCCTTCGGGAGGTTTCTTCATGGGCAAGGAGCCCGGAAGGGCGAGACTTTCCCGAGTTGGGAGAGTGGTTGCAGAGAGTTTATGCCAGGCCTGCTTGGAAGAGAGCTATTGGGAAGGCGTTTGATAGGGTGTACAGTATGATCTTACGACTTTCCCGAAGGGGCCGCATTTGTGATGGGTTACTTGCTGGGCTGTATGTGTTAATCTAAGCTGCTGGATGCTGAAGAATTACTTCGATGCCACATGATGGTCTGGAAACTTGGTACGAATGTTGAAGAATCAAGAGAATTGCTTACAGGCGCGTTGCCATCATCCTCTGTGCTTCGCATCAAGATTTTCCCCCTTGCATTCCTTGCTTTCTCCCTGTTGTTAGTATGGCTTTACTTTCCGATAATCTCCATATTTTGTTTTGTTTTGTTCAACGAGTTCAGTATACCTCAAGAAGCCCTCGTCTCTCGGTTGGTTCGCTACATCTCCTCCCACTGCATGAACAGTGGCTGCCACAGCCTACACAACAGCATGCATCTGCGAGCTGACGTTGCTGTCACACAACGCTAAGGCTCAGCTCAGCTCAACTCCACCTTGATCATCGTCACTCTTACGAAGATGTTATTTGTTCTAGAGCATTTCGTGACATGGCGGAACACAAATCTCACAATCCCTTCAAAGGAATGCTTGGCAGCTCTCGGGGAAAGAGAGCCAAGAAGCATTCAGAGTCTACCACATCGGAGGCGTCGAGGAATGACAGGCAGTATCTTGAGGTTCCAACGGCAGCCTCACGGCGATGTGGAGAACCTTCATCCCGACCGGAGTCTCCAGCGGATGATGAGGTAAATGTAGAGTTCCGAGATTGTTGTGATACATATACTAACAAGTGTGTTTAGGCATCGTCATATCAAGGCTCGGAAGTCAGCTCAGTCGCTCCGTCCGATGATGAAGGTTCGGGCACCGAGACTGATCAGCCTATGGCTGGCGGTAGTTTCTGGGAACAAGCCTACCGGAAACTTTCCACAGACCCGGAAACTACGAGTTTGATGAAAGACTACGATGATGTGCTATCTGCTACTAAGAAAGAAGCAGATGCAGAAGACAAGCAGGAGGTTGATAATACTGATACTCCTGCTGATGCTCCTGCTTCTGGTCCTGCTCCAGATCTAGCTCCGAAAAGTGAAGGCCAAAGTGGGAAGGAACAGAGGCCTCATGTTATCTTAGGCAAGGGAGCCGAGATGCAAGATTTGGTGGCGCAGAAGTTGAAGAAAATGCAGGAGAAGGAATGGGTTGTGAAATGGAAAGGGAAGGAACTCTTCCGGGTGAGAAAAGCAATCACGGAGACCGTGAAGATCGTGCAGAAATTCTCGGATCTTGCTAGCAAGGCTGCAGACCTCGATCCTCTCCACGCGGGACTGGCATGGGCTGGCGTATCTTGTGTGTTGCCTGTAAGTTTGGGTGAACCTACCTTACCTCGCAGTCCAAAGTTGACAGACCAGCTCATAATCAACGATACCGAGGAGCGCACGAAGGCAGTCGATGGAGTATCATCTACGTCTCAGATCACTGCACGATATCTCTTCATTGAACACGATTACCGAAAGGGACTCTTAGGGCAAGACAGCGGCTTTGAAGCCTCGGCCATTAATCTCTGTAGTGAGATCCTCAAGTTCTACGCCAAAGCCGCTGTCTATTTCGCACGAAATAGCTGGAAGAAATGGCTTCGGAACAGCTTCAAAATCGATGATTGGACAAGTGCCCTCGACGCGATAAGCGCAGCAGATCAAGCATGTCAAGCTTTCAGTGCGGTGTTGACTTCCTCGACTCTGCTTAAAGGCAGAGAAGAGATCGCGAGACTTCTGGCTGCTCACGAAAAGGAGAACATACAAAAGATGGTAGCCTGGGTTTCTGACACGAGGGTTGGGCAACAGCATCAGCAGGTCAAAGAAAAGCTTGGAGGGAAGTATGCTGGCTCTGGTCAGGTAAGTGATGTTTGGGAATTGCATACTCATTGCTCCCAATACACAGCCTGGATTTACTGACTCCATTAGTGGCTGTTGGAATCATCCGAGTTTGTTTCGTGGAGAGACTCTTCTCATGGTCACTTTTGGCTTCGGGGATCTGTCGGTACTGGAAAGAGCTCGCTCGTCTCCATCGTGATTGAACATTTCAAGGACAAAACGGAGAATTTCGCGTACTTCTATTGCACGAATACTCTAGGCACTCCAGAGGCAAAAGAGGCCCCGAAAACTACGATCCTCAGGGCCTTGGCCGCCCAGCTGGTGTTGTCACCCGACAAGACGACTATTGCGGAAGAGGTCAAGATCGAGTACGAGAAGTCTGTCAATCTTGGATTGGCAGGATCGGAGCCTGGCTACGAACAGTCCCTGAATACTCTCAATGCCCTGATTGCGAGTCGCGACTCAACAACGATTATCATTGATGCCCTGGATGAATGCCCAGATTATCTCGAGCTCCTCAGCGCGCTGAAGACCCTCGATCAACAGAACAGTAACCTGAAACTTTTCCTCTCGTCACAGTTGGTGGTCCCAGTCAGCACTTATCTTCAGCTTCACAGCAGAACCATTGGCTTGAACGATAACATTGAGGATATTAAAAACTTCATCAAGGGCGAGATTGAGAAATTCGATGTTCTTCGTCCATCTATCTTGACAGACCAATTACGGGGCGATATCCTGGATGTCCTCTTAGAGAAGGCAAAATGCATGTAAGTGTCATGACCATATTCTATGAGTATCAAATCTAATTTGATGAAGGTTCAAATGGGCGGAATTGACTCTCAAGTTTTTGCTGGATCCGAGGGACGAAGAGGATGAAACTGCCATTCAGGAGAACCTGGATCACATCAAGGAAAGACCGAATCGAGGCGTCCTCAGACAGATGGCTGAGGCTTACGAGAAGCTCTATAAGAAGCATTTACCTTCCGACATTGATAAAAAAACTGCGGCAATGAGAAAGGCAGAGAAAGTATTGGGCTGGATCTTCGTTGCTGCACGCCCATTGCACCTTTACGAGATCCTCTGCCTAGCCGACGAACACTACGACGGCAGTGCAGAACACCACAAACCATCAGATCAGAGTATTTTGAAGGTTTGTCGAAGCTTCGTCTTCGTCTCAGAAGAAGAACCCAGGACTATTGAGATATCACACTCAACTGTGAGCGACTTTCTCGCCTTGAAGCTCTCAGGCAAAGTTGAGACTTTGTTGAAAGACTCTGAAGGCAAAGTGGATCCGGAAAATCTGCTAGAAGATGCGTATAATGTCGCAAGAATCTCTCAGAATATAAGAGTCTCGACCGAGAGTATATCCTATCTTCTGTCAACTAACAATGTCACAATCGGTACCTGGCCGAACATTGATCAACAATCGCTTATCCTCTACAGCGCAGAATTCTGGTTCCGGCATGCCAAGCTCGCAATCAGGAGAGTGAACAAAATCACAGTGGGTGACGAACAGGGCACACTAGGCCATTTGCCCGATGCCATCAGGGCATCAATTCGATCCTTGCTGAGTCTAGAGAATCAGAGAGCCTTCGAGAACTGGCTAGCTCTGCACAACCCAGACCACGGCCAGAAAAAGAAGAACACATACATCAAAACTCTTGTGCCACGCGCCTCTGACTCACAGCTATATTATGCAATGATCCTGGGGTTTTGGGTCGTCGCAAGGGATATGATCGATGATGGCTGGGACGTTGATGCCGTCGGAGGATATTTTGGAACTTGCCTGCAAGTCGCATCATACAGTGGCAACGAGAAAACGGTTTCCAAGCTCCTCGAGAAACGCCCTCTGGTGAATACGCAAGCGGGGATATTCGACACTGCTTTACAAGCCGCCGCCGCCGGCGGCCACACAACCATCTGCTCGTTACTTCTTGATGCCGGCGCAGATGTAAATATCCGGGGTGGTTTGCTGTGCAATCCATTGCAGGCAGCTCTAGCTCACGGTTCGAAAGACCTTATCGAGGCTGTGACCGCTGGTACTACCCGAACTGATTCCCAGTACGGAAGTCTTTGGAAAACCGCATTCTCCAATCTTTCGGAAGATGACCGACAAGAATTTGCTCGTTTTGGCGAAGTTGGGGACCTGCCTCCCGGGCTCACGTTTGAGCAGACGCTTCTTGCTTGGGAAGTTGCGAATTCCAGTGATACTCAACCAGGAAATCGTTTTGGGGGCTTCCTGAATCGCAAAACATCTTCGAAACAGCAGAAATCCAATATTTTGGCTGCTCAAACGGAGATATCAAGGAGAGTCGCGGAAGGCAATGAGATGGACGAGTGGTATATTTATAGACAACTTCCGTGGGTTGGTTTCTATAGGATTCTTCAGGTGAGGATACCAAATGTAGTGAAATACGTTTGTAATAGATTCTGACACCAGGCAGGCAACCCTAGATCTAGATATGTCCATGGGCAACAGGCTCATATTTGTCCACATTTCGATGACAAAAGTCATCTCAGACCACGAAGACTTTCTAGTGAAAGTGGCGCGACAACTGAATGACGCCGACGGAACTTTCTCGGCGCTGATGCAAGTGCTCACTTCTATATACAAGCTGATATTCCAGCTTCAGATCGCATTCTTCCGCATCGTCCGCACGGGAAAGTGGAGAATATTATTCCGCGGAAAAGCACTATATGTCAATAGCTATCGAGATGAGATAATGCGGTTGAATGATGCTGCTAGGAAGCTCGAACAAACGATGGCTCAGAGTGCCATAGGTCCACCAAGCTTTGGTGAGGGGTTGAATGATATGGCCAAGAATCTAGAGGTGGTAGCAGCCGATAGTAGGTTCTCCCGAAATATTTCCTTCAAACCTTTTTCTCTATTGGCTCAGAGCAAAAGGAGAAGTAAACATGTACCCTTCCTGGACTATTCACCAAGTGCCCGCGATCAGCCCCCTGATACGGTTGAGTGTCAGTGGCCGGAATCATGCTGACTTTGACTGACCACAGCTACGATACACGAAAGCAAAGAGTCTCTACCTTCACGAACAGCGTTGGAGAAAGACAACTACAGCATTGCTAGAGAGATCATCGACACCGAAAAGTCCGAGATCGTACAGGAGGAAATTCAAAGAAAGCCCGATATTCCCTCATCGGGGAATCAACCCGTTGAAGAAGATATCCCACAGCAAAGCGCAATCCCCGGTGTGCAATATGCTACTGACATCGATGGTGAAACCGTTGGTACTCAACCGCAGACGGATGTCCACGAGCACGAAGGCACGAATATTGAGACTTCACCAATTAGAGACGAAGAAAAGGAGGCTCATGAGGATCAATCTCTGACGAAAGAACAAGATCTGCGTGTTGAGATGGCGGGCATGAAGACCGAGATGGGGCTGCTCAGGGAAGAGATGGGAGAGTTGAAGGTATTGGTGAGGAAACTACTGGTGATGCTTGAGAGTACAAGAAAGGATGAGGGCAGTTAGTTACAAAAGATACCCAGGCAACCAGTAAACTAGGCCGTTTCCCCAAGAGTTTTGCAAAGAGTCATATCAGGTGCGATAAGGTATGATGTGAATCCACTATTTTTGCATTGTGAGAGCATCTTCATCTCAGCTAAAGTTGTTAAACGCAAACAGCCTGCCTTGCCAGTAATAAAACATATATACACGAACAAACTCCCGCGCCATCCCAAATTGTAAATGCATCGAATCGTTTATACTCATCTCCCAGATCCAACTCAAAGGTTAGCCGTTGCTAGCGGCGCCTCTTTCCTATCCCCTGCAGCGTTGGCCATCAACATGCTAGAATCGGGCTTGTACTTCTTCGACAAAAGACGCACGTCATACTCGACGTCGAGTTTGGCCTTTAGTGGATCGTCTTTGGCTGCTGGCTTGAAATCTAAGAGCAAGTCGTCCTTGACGGCGCAGACTGTGTCGGTCTCCAACCATGGGTCATCATTGGGGTATAGTTGAGCCGTGACGCCGATATAATCGTCGTGAGTGACCATCATATGGATATGCGCGGGACGATTTGGGTGACGGCCCATCATCTTGAGGAGATCGGCGGAAGGTCCAGAAGTATCGATGGCGTACTCTGTAGGCTTGAGGCAGTAGAACCAGAACTTGCCGTCCTTGTCTGTGCGGAACTTGCCTCGCAGGTTGTGGCGCGATTGGTTCTCCGGGTCGAAGACGTCGTATTTGCCGTTGGTGCTGGCTTGCCACATGTCGAAGACGGCGTTGGGGATGCCCTTGTTTGTCTCTGCGTCTTTGATTACGCCGTGAAAGAGTGTGAGTTCGCCGTCCGAGGGCATGTCTTGGACGACGCTGGCGCCGAGATCGCGGAAGGAGACCAGAAGGGGCCGAGGATGGCGGAGGAGGTGGGCACGATGCCTTGTTCGGTTACGATTTTGTGGTTGATTTCATCGACGAGACTGGAGAATGAAAAGTCAGCTTTTGTTGATATACAGATTGCGAGTTTGTCTCGTATTGCCCCGGTCTATTTCGAACTTTGTCGGCTAGGCTTACAGCTTCTTCAGTCGCCATCGTAAAACCCACACGAAACCATACCGTTGTAGTCACTGCTCGGTAGGATTTGCTTTACGAAACGACCTTGATCGGCACAAGGCCAAACACGGCGGACGGGTCGATAGGAAATTCTATTGTAAATGGCCCGACTGCCTTTTCAAAGGCGCCTCGCGAAGGGACAATCTTTTGAAGCATATACACAACGCGCATGAAGGCAAGAACATCACAGAACAACAGGATGTGCAGGGTGAGGTTCAGGCGGTCTATGAGAAGTGCCTGAAGGAACAGAAGGCTTCGACAGAACGTCTGAGCTTTATGAAAGCTGTGCAGAGTGGTAATATCTCAATAGTGATGAAATTGCTACAGAATGGAGCAGACATCGCGGAGAGAAATGACACAGGGCAAACATCATTACATATCGCTACGCTAAACGAGAACTTGGAGATGATACAAGTCTTATTAAATGCGGGCGTCGATGTTGATGCTAGGGATGACAACAACACAACGGCTCTTTACCATGCAGCCATGACGGGGAATGAAGCCATTTTTCTGACTCTTATGGGCCATAGTGCTAGTGCTAGCATTATCGAGAGAAATAAGAATGGTAGCACATTGCTACATGACATCTCCAGTTCCGGCCATGAAGGAATTGTACGCTTACTAGTGGACCGACTAGTGAATCTCAATGTAGACGTGGATACACTAGACAATTATCAAAGGACTGCACTATACCTGGCTGCTACGAACGGGCACAGCGCAGTCGTGGCGAGGCTGCTAGCCGCAGGCGCTGATAGTGCTGGCAGGTCAAAGCCATCATCTACTTCTATAGACAGCCGGAATCAATACGGGACAGCACTACGAGCAGCTATAAAGCGGGGCCACGAAGCAGTAGTAGATGTGTTCCTAGTTGCTGGCTGTAAGCCAAAGAGCTCGGACCTACAACCAGCTGCAAGAGGGGCCATGAAGCGATTGTGGAGAAGCTCGTGGCTGCTGGTGCCGATGTCAATGCTCCTCCTTCTGGTGGTTATTATGGTCGGACTGCCTTGCAAGCAGCTGCAGAGAGGGGCCATGAAGCGATTGTGGAGACGCTCGTGGCTGCTGGTGCCGATGTCAATGCTCCTCCTGGTTATGGTCAGACTGCCTTGCAAGCAGCTGTAGAGAGGGGCCATGAAGCGATTGTGGAGACGCTCGTGGCTGCTGGTGCCGATGTCAATGCTCCTCCTGGTTATAGTGGGCGTCAGACTGCCTTGCAAGCAGCTGTAGAGAGGGGCTATAGAGCGATTGTGGAGACGCTCGTGGCTGCTGGTGCCGATGTCAATGCTCCTCCTTCTGGTGTTTATTATGGTCGGACTGCCTTGCAAGCAGCTGCAGAGAGGGGCCATGAAGCGATTGTGGAGACGCTCGTGGCTGCTGGTGCCGATGTCAATGCTCCTTCTTTTGATGTTTATGGTGGGCGTCGGACTGCCTTGCAAGCAGCTGTAGAGAGGGGCTATAGAGCGATTGTGGAGACGCTCGTGGCTGCTGGTGCCGATGTCAATGCTCCTCCTTCTTCTGCTGGTTATGGTGGGAGTCAGACTGATTTCTTTGCAGATTTCTTTGATTTGATTTGACTACAGTCAACGTCACGTCCGACCATGTGCATTTGTAACTATTAACTTATTACAGAGATTTTTCTTCTTCGGTGTGCGATACAACTAGTATAGAAACGTGATGTGATAGATCTGTATCAGAAGACTTTTAGAGGCTTCGATATCTCTATGTTCGAATAATTATTCTCATATATTTTTATAGCTTTGATACAGAGGGGCTCGGGGGAGGTGAGTTTTATATACTATTCTTATGATCTCCTAGAAGCTTCAAGTTTATTCTTTCGGTCAGCAGCGCTTACAATACATACTGTACTGAATACGGGGCGTATCATGACATGCTTGGCGCTTGCTGATCACATGATATCACGCTTAGCCCCTTATGGTAAATGGGGCAAGAGTCTTCTAGCGAGTTTGGAGGGGAAGCCGATATTGTAAGCGGCTATACGTACAGGTCCAGGGACTATGTATCACGGCAACCGTCGTTCGCAGAGATAGTAAGTAGAGTGGCTGTGTATTTTAGATACACGGCAATATTGATAGAGCCTAGCAAAATACTTTATCCACGCCCTTATTTAGCACAGATTACTTTGGCTCGCTAAACCTATTCTTCACACGACTGCATGATTATTGAATATGAGAGCATATAAAGATGAGAAGAGAGAATTATAGAGATCCAAGGCCGGACATCTGGGCTTTCTTAATAGCCAAGAAAGCGGACAAGTAATAGATACGCATCAAAAGTTACACAATACCACCGCCAATACCTACCCAAATACCTAATAACAGAAGGGAAAAAGAGGAAGGAGAGAAAAAAGAAATACGTGGAGCCGTGCGGCTCTGCGCTCTTGGTACTATCATCAAAGTGTTAGGACACAGTTCCGTGGATGCTCTCTGCGTGATTCTGGAGATGCTCCTTGTGCTCCAGCCCCATTCGACAGACCTTACATTGGAGCCGATCCCCTTCTTTGATGTGGGCCAGATGCTTCCGCTTGAAGTGCTTCGTCAAGTCTCCTGGACTGGCAAACTTGTAGGTGCGCTTTTCGAATGG
>JGI24512J20087_1000442_pt1 | contig 10108 bp, 10 predicted proteins | sample LinPmetageLP35_FD_20087 | JGI IMG/M metagenome (IMG submission 20087) | reverse complement strand
CCCCCCGGCTCTAGTGTTATTCGATGGAGACCCTCTGATAATCTTTTCAACTCGAGTTGGCAAGAAGGTGTACTGTTTTAATTCAGGATCAGGAATTGAGACCAGATACTTTAGTGACTTGATTGAGTAACCGTGAGAGGAAGTTTATTTGCCACTTCAAAAGCAGCTGAGAAAGGTGACTTACTAAATAATATTGGAGCCGGGGGGGATGTTCCCCACTTCCGTATTTGGCACTCACGCCCTCGAACTCATCCACGTGGTACGGTTTATAGTACTCCAGAAGGACATCATTATCAATCATATACCAGACTCAAGATCCTGTGGCCTTGGTGAAAAAGAACCCTTTGTGAAAAATCTCATCCACAGAGAGTTGAATTGTCAAACCACCTTGGTATGATGTAGCAAGACCGTTCACATGGACTAAAACGTCTTCAAACTTTCTGCGTCCTAAATGGAGAAAGATCATCTTCTGGCTCCCGCTCGTCAGTGAAAGTACACAGGCTTTTCCTGTTTCGAAGAGATCCTTCAATCTTGGTTGGGAGAGCAGGCCGACGAAATCTCAAATGCGTACTGCCTCGTAGGCTCTACGTAAGCCTGTGGACCTGTGGATGATCACTGTTCTAATTCAGCAGTAAACTTGACCCGTGCTCTTCAACAACCGTAAACCATACCAAAGCTAGAAGTTGGATGTGAAGGCTTCCTTGCTGGCTGTCGAGTGTTGCGTCGTGTAGGCCCGACCAGAGAGTCTCGTTATGTATCATGCTTGAGCGCTGCGAGATATTTGCTATGATCATGCAAAGAGCTACTCTTCCAAGTCCAGCTGGGCTGCATGCTACAATTACCTGTCGTATGATTGTAACAAGAATGCTTATAATTATAGGAGACAGTAGAGCATCGTCAAAAATATGAATGAATCTCCCTAACGGGTATGACCAGTAACAAATACTGCCGTCTGCTTTTGATGTGACGGGTTCTTTTGAATTAACATGATTAACATCAATCGAAAGCACCAACCAAACAACGGTTGAGAGATAAATGCATTGGCACATAGACCTGAGAGACGCTACTTCCCCTCCGCTATGCTCCAATGATTATCGAAGTTCTCCACGACAGTATTGGCCTTCTTTTTGGAAGCCTGTACAACAACCTTCTTCGCTGCTTTGAGGCCACCAGTGGCGGCAGCGCCGTTCATGGCAATGCGCTCGGTGATTGTCGCTCCGGACGCCAAGTACTGCTGCATCATAGGCGATGAAGATGTAAACCCTCTGTTGCAGCGTTATTAGTCAGTGGATCTTCAAGATGAAGATGAGGATGAGGATCCCTAAGTGTATGATGATGAAAGTAAACGGAATTCTAACTCTTGAACAGAGTTTTGATTATGGACTGTGACTAGGATTCGATTTCGCATGAGCATCTGGGCTGGTCCTTTTTCTATACAAAGTTGAGAGAGCCAATCCCCGATTATGTCTCTATCCTCCATAACCTGTATCTATTTTCTTCTTAGCGGTTGGTTAAAATCTGAAATTTTTTCAGGTTTTGCTGTGAGCTGTGAAATTACTGGCTGATAAGACAAGGTTCGAAGGGATACTTTGGGCTCAAATTATCTCCATTATTTCAAAAGCTTGGAATTGTAGTTGGAGTCCAGCTTTGGTTTGGTGAACCTGTAATTGCTATGACCACGTGACTCTCAAGCACAATCTTCTTTTTGTGATGAACGAGGAAAAGCTTGTGGTGTTCCAATTTGACTACCTACGAATGATTTACTATACAATAAATAAGATCAAAGCGGGAATTATGTTGCCGAAGGCTTGTTGTTATATCTAGACATGTGGATTTCAACCATGCCTCGTTCTGATCAGCGGCCACGAGGCTCGAATTCAAGGCAAGAGTCGACGAGCCCGCTCGCCATCGAAAGATATAACGATATTGCGAGCTCTCAATCATTCTTGTAGTACTGGTTTAGTCCTGCTGAGGGGTTGGCTGGATTGACAGGAGCTGAATTGATCCATGAATTGGCACGATTATCTTTCATCACTTGGAAATAGAGAAAGCACGTGCCCCATAGATCTGGCAGTGCGCTATTGCCAGATTGATTGGACAGTTGCTCGAGGCTTTCTTGAATGCTGTATGCTGTATGCTGAAATATACGGTACCTAGTCGGTGTGATGGGGTGCTGGCTGATCGCACAATTCCAGTTCTAGATATACCAGAAGACCGATAAGCATAACCAAACACCTATGTCCCACAGCTATTGGTAGAAATCCACCAAGCCCTTGTCGACGTCATCAGTATGTATTCCCGCAGTGCGTAGGGATGACTCGAAGGCTGAGTGCAACGCCATTAGGCTACCTGCATAATCTGCTTGCAAGCCACATTGCGTGGCACGAGTAATGACAAAATCTGACCCAACAGCCTTGCTTGACAACACCCAATTTGACGAAATCTGAATCGACAAAAGCTGATCTAGCATTTCCTGATGTGCTAATCCCAGGATTATCGAAGCCTTTCTCGCCAGAATTTGTGACAGTTGCATCTGTGCCGGGCACAATGCCACAACCTAACCCAGTCTAGCTCTACTAGGCCATCCAGGCCTACCCGTGCACGCCGCTTCAGGCAAGGCGAGCGTACAAAAAATGTCGAAGGACGAGCACAACTTTAATGTCACGTGAGAGCCCTTCAACCCCCCGTTTCCTGCCCTGCGGCCCTTCACTTCCCGTTCCCTTGAGCACAAATCCACACAACCACAAAGCACCTGCCTACCTTACTAGACACCCTGACTAATAGCACCTCATACAGCCGTAACCAGCTCGACGTATTTGTCAAAAGCCTTAACCAGCCGAGAAATCTCAAGAAAGCAGAGTGGAGAGCAGTCCACAAAAAATGTGACGAGCTTCAAGCTTCGAATATCGAATACCAGGTTTATCTCTCCGGGACATGTTTCTCCAAGTCGAGGCTTCAGAGAACTCGGCGGCACGCTTTCGATGGAGATGAGTGCTCTCGCCGAGACTCTCCAGATGGTATTTCAATTGCATCTCAACTGCATACTTGCTGATAGTCCCGAAGATAATGTCTTGCCTCGTCCTGGAATTCTTGTCATCAAGGTGAAGGGATCCGACGGGAGGTGGTCAGACTATACAGCCGAGAGTGATATCACTGGTTATAGTTCGTCCACATTGATTAATCATGATGCTACTGCCCAGGTGAAGGAGACAATCCCAGCACCAAATCCAAACAATGGTGCTTTCGTAGGATCAGACTCCGAAGTCTTGCGCCAACCCTACGGTCCAGCAGCAACAAGAACCCCCATCATCCAAGACATGGAGATGTTTCAAGACAGTTCTATGATCAACTATCAGTCGCCTGGCTCTGGCTATCCATGGGAGCCAGTGTACAGCTCACATTTGATGCCCGTCTACAATATGTTGTCTGGCTTTGGGTACTCTGATGAAAGTGGTCTCGGCTACCCAGAGTTATTCGGGCCCAGTCTGAACAATGAGGGCCAAATGGCTGGGGCTTTCCCTCCAATGGACTGGGAGCAGAGATCCCCGTTGAGCCAATTACAGGCGGCTTTCTCAGCCACGCCATCAGGGATTAGTCAATCCCTGTTTCACTCTCTGCAATATATCCCAGTCGGCAGTAGACAGGAGACGAACCTAGCCATAATCTCAACACTGTCTCCAGAGATTCATATCAGATCACTTCTCCGACATGCTGGCAAGGTTCTGAGCGAAAATGCCAGGGATGAAGAAGTAGATGGGTTGCCTAGCAGTGAGGATGTATCCGATAGACTACTCTCACTCCTACCTGGAAGCGCTACAGAGCACAATTTCGACAACGCCGGCCGAATCGTTCGCAGAGATGCAATATTTGATTCGCCCTTCCATAACGCGCTCTTATACTCAATTGCGAACGGATTTGCTGGAATCAGAGATATCCCACCTGGGGCTGTACTCAGAATGCTCAAGGAGCAGCCTGGCATGACAAACCGCATCATTGAGTGTCTTGAATCATGCCCGCTTGCGATTGCCAAATCCATCGCAGACAACTTGTTCCGGGCAGCCATTGAAGCTTGTGACGAAGAGGCCGTCAACTTCATCCTTCGTGCCACGCGCAAATCGCCCTACAACATCGATCTCAACGTGATTGTCTGTAAGCTTCATGGTAATGCCAGATTATTTACTCCAATAGAGCTTGCAGCCAAGTTTCGTCACCTCGGTATTGTGCAGGCACTCATCACAGCTGGAGTGGATATCAACCACACCAAGGAAACGAATAGTAACAGAGAGTGCGGACCCCTAGAGCTCGCGATTCGGAAAGGGGGAAAATACGAACCAGTTGACATGGTTCTTGTGCAAAGTCTCCTTTCTGCCGGGGCGGAAGTGCGACTTGGCCTTATTAAGGCTATTGTTCCGTGGGGGCAGGACAAAATTCTGCGCAATCTGATCGAGCTGCTTCCACGGACCGAGCACAAAGAACTCTTCCAGGGTGGCGTGCTGACAGATATTGCCCGATTCTTGGAGCGTGGTTCCGCAGCCGAAATAATCCAGCGTGTTGTCATGTATTGTATATCGTCAGGTTGCAATCGCTGCTGGGACGAAAATCCAAAAGTGATGCAAACAACCCTCAGTTGGGCAGCAAGGAGGGGAAATCGCGAACTTGTTGGAACCCTTCTCCCTTACACCGCCGTGAGGAAAGGAGCGCTTGCCGCTGCTATCAGGAGCCGTGACGAGGACCTGATCGAAAGGTTTCTTGAAGAAGACCCCAGCATGGGTAAGCCACCATGTTACCTATTTGATAATCCTCAACGTCTTCGTAGCTTTGGTCCAGACTATACTCTTCCTTGCACGCCTCTGGCAGAGGCTATTCGCTCGCAAAATCTAGAACTTATTGAGAGGCTTGAGAGTCGAGAAGCTTTGAGTTTCGTCAAACAAGAGGGACGTTTTGAGGCAGCGATATTCGCAGCAGCTGAGGTTGGGAATTGTGTCTATATGGAGAAGCTGATGCAACTTGTCCCTGATAAGCGTGGGGTTCATTTGACGCCCGCTTTAAACATCGCCATCCGCAAGAATGAGAATAAAGCTGCTTTGCTTCTTCTTTGAAACGGAGCTGACGTCAATGAAAGGATCTATCAGCCCAAGCTTGGTCTATCATTGGTCGAAGCGTTGCGTGAACGGAACAAGGAAGTTGTGTAAGCTAAATTGGAGTCGGACGTTGATGTCAATCCATACAGACCCTCCCACAGCTCAATAACGGCAGTAATGGAGGCTGCAGCAAGCTGGGGTCACATCCCCATCATCAGAGATTTGATTCTTATGGGAGCCGACGTCGATGATGCAGGCTCTTCTACCGCACTCTCAGTGGCAGTGACCTCAAGAGATTATGACGTCATGTTGGAGCTTCTCAGAAGCGGTGCTTCGCCAAATGCACAAGCTGACTCTGCGAGAGACTGGTGCCTCGGGCTCCAGTACCCCGGGGTCGCATTTGGGAAACAGCCTCTGACCGCGGCGATAGACAATGATGACGGCGACATGTTCGAGCTCTTAATCTCAGCAGGCGCCGACGTAGCTAACGAAGATGCCTTTCTTTCCGCCATAAGGAAGAATCTTGCAATTTTTGAGAATCTACTTCACGCATTTTCAGTCAAGTATCTTTCAGGAAAGGCAGGCTTTGGCGGAACTCTGCTTATCGAGGCATTGAAGCGAGGAGATTCTGCGTTGCTTAACAGATTGTTCGCTGCAAAGTTCGATGTGAACAGTTTATCCAAAAGGGAGAATTGTTTTTTGAGCCCATTGGGATTCGCCATCGGATACTGGAAACAGGCTGACCAAAGTACTGACATGGTTCAGAAACTGATCGATCATGGTGATGCGGGCAGCATCGTCTTCAAAAGGTATCTCACGGCATTGGCAAAGTCTAACCTTTTGAAGACAGCACTGCTTGTCGCTGTTGACACTAGGAGAGTGGATGTAGTGAGCCGTGTATTGGAAGCAGGCGCGGACGTGAATCGCAAAGCAAGAACAGGGGTCAAACGTACGCCTCTTCAACGAGCCTGTGAGCTTGGCAGTTTCAATATTGTCCAGCTGCTGTTGGAGAAGGGTGCAGACGTCAACCAGGAGCCTGCGGACAGAGGTGGTGGAACGAACCGCTTTGCAGCTGGCAGCCATCAGTGGGAGCGTCAAAATCGTTCAACTGCTCCTCAGTCGTGGGGCCCTATGTTATGCTCCCCCAGCCAAAGTAGGAGGCAGAACAGCGCTCGAGGCAGCGGCAGAGAATGGCTGTCTGGAGTTGATAAGAATCTTGTGGAATGCGGGTGGAGGACAATTCTCGCGGGAGCAGATCCAGAAGGCCAAAGATCTTGCCCTTGATAAGTAACAGTAAAGCCTTATTATTATTGCCTAACTCTTATATAAAAGAAAGTTTCTAATGGCTAATTATCTTACTTTACCCCTCTTATAGTTTATTATTATTCTAAATAGCAAAAGTTATATTTCACTAGCGGGTTGTTAGAATAATGCTAACTAAGCGAATTTTTATATTTTTACTTTTAAGATAAAAGTGTTTAAGAGAAAAAATATTATAATGGCTCATATGTAGCTTGTGTAACTTCTTATATAAATAAATTATTTAGAGAAAGAAAAAACCTTTTCCTCTTTAGCAATTAGTGTTACAATCGATTAGTCAGTGACCGCACGGGTCAGGTACGTCTTGGCCCTGAGGCTCGGCAGCCTTGCTGCACAGAAAAGCCAAGACGAGGGAAATAACATGAGTCACGTGAGGGAGTTCACACGTGATGGAACCCTTGGGAGGTGAGGACTTCAGTTTGAAGGACTTCTTGTCAAGGAGGACTCCTTGCTAAAACGAAGGTTTTATATAACATAGGCTATTTACTCACAATAAATAAAAGCTTCGTGCTTAACTCAAATAAAGTATCTTTATATTATACTTAGTAACTTGCAACGGTTATTAGTCTTGATCTGTGATAGCATCTTTACCTACCAACCAACCTATCTTCGCACTCTTAAGCAACACCAGCCCGATTGTATGTTACATTTTAAGCATCGCACCCACAAGTATCAGTGTATACGTCAGATTAAACAATAGATTTCACAATAGGAACAACTCCCACATCGTTTACCCCAGAGAGACTGGCACTTGTTGGAGAAATCGATAAGAACCTCAAGTACAAGTCAATCGAAGCCTTTAATGGTGAACGCAACTGATTTCACAGGTTTTTACTCCAACTACGACTATATATCAAGTTTAATGGAGACCGCTTTCGATCCGAGACTGAACAGGTCCTTTGGGCAGTCACGCTGCTTGAAGGGAAGGCCCTGAATTGGATCGAAGGGTTTTTTAAGGATTACCTTATGTGAAGTGATAAGAATGAGGTCATCAATGAATGAAAAGCAGAAGACACCATTATCAAAATCTTTGGCACTTGAGAAGGATTTGTCACAAAAATCAAGGCCAATTTTGGAATTATGAATGAATGTAAGAAAGCGAAACGAGCCATAAAGGCACTCCGCCAGAAAAGGTCGGCAACCGCCTACACCCGGAATTTCCAACGCTATTTTATCCGCATAGAGTAAAGAGACGAAGCGCTCAATTACGCTTATCAAAAAGGTTTAAAAGACTTCGTCAAGAACGAATTACTTCGATACAGCAGCACCACGGATACTCTCGAAACACTTATCGAAGCCGCTTGTAAGATCGATAACGACTGGTATAAGCGTAACATGAAGAAGAAAGAAAAGTATAATCCTAATTACAAAAGAATAGGCAAGAAAAGAAACCGTAAGAACCACTCCAAAAGATACGAAAATCCCATAAAGCTCGACGCCACTTAACGAAAGGAATTATTGCTATAGCAGCGAAACAAACACATGCAAGACCAAACATATTTCAATTGTGAAAAGCTAAGCCACCTTGCAAGGAATTGCAAGGGTGAAGGAAAACGCTTCCAAAGATACTTGTCAGGTAAACAATTGAACGCCACTATTCAAAAAAGAGGAGGGTATAATTAAGAATACAATAAGCCAATAATGCTTAATGCCACTTGGGCACAAGAGAACGCAGCGACGAAAGCTGATGCCCAACTGAATCAACTGGATTAGCTAGGAGAGTTGACCCGAGCGGCGGGAGTACTTGATATTAGTGAGGAAACAACCAAAATTCACAAAAAGGAAGAGTCCAGCGATAGTAAAGATACGAACGAGGTGTTCATTTCAGACGGATCGGAAATGTCGCCAAAAGAATACCTCATGTACATCATATCAGCTGGTGAAAAGCTAATCTAGATAGCGCACCAAAAAGCAGAAGCGGTATTCGAATGGGAACTCGCCGAGATTAAAAAACAACTACTCGCCTAAAAGGAAGTAAAAGAATCTATCTAATATTGGAAAAAAGTAAAAGATATGTTCATAAAGCATATAATGCGAATTCACGTTATTATAAGTAGATATAATCACGAACATAACGAAACCAATAACGCGGTTCGGCGAAGCTAATAATATCAGAAGGCATTTACTTAAAATGTAAAATATATGCTGGAGCTTAGAATAAGGCTTAAGGTTTGCAGGGAAATAAGAAAAGAATGTGAAGATAAGATGCGCAAACTTCGAGGAGGAAGAGACGTGATGGAGATTGATTACCTTTAACACGCGAAACTAATATAGTCGTCTTATTAAAATCACTTATGCATAATCTATTACTTTAGTAAGATTGATAACGATTATTGGCCAAGACGTAAAGGACTGGTATTCTTTGACGATGACAAACCAATCATCTCCTTTGGGGAATTGCCAACGGCACCCAAACCTTCAAAAAACTAAGAGACCTCGCCGACGATAGGCCACCGACGAGTGTTTACAAAGAGCTTAGGACCTCATACAATAAAGATTTGTGTATAACAAGAAGAGAATAACAACTCTTCCTAACTATTCATATTAACAGAATAACGCTCAAAGCAATGGTAAACTCTAAAGCAACAGGTAATTTCATGAACCATACGACAGTTATACGCCACGGGTTTAAGCTGATCAGGAAGAAACGCTCATATTATTTATTTGCATTAGATGAAAACGTTATCAGGTCAAAGAATGAACAAGTGACCATTCAGACCGATAAGCTGGACATGAAAACATTGCGAGGATATACTGAAGATATCAAGTTTGATGTCACCAACTTTGAAACTCACAAGTTGGTATTAGGTATGCTATGATTATCGCTCCACAACCCCACCATAAACTGGTGGAAGGAACGAATCACTTTGAACCATTGCCAATGCGGAAGCGACCGCAAAGCATTTAATCAAGATACGGACATCTTGAAGCAAGAAAAGCTATGTGCAACTCTCTTAACTAAAAAGGACCCCACCTAAGCCTCCATGCTGAAGCAAATACCAGTAGCGTACAAGGAATACGAGTCACTATTCCTCGAAGGACCCAAGAGCGAGGCCCTTCCAAAGCACCAACCATGGGACCACGAGATATCCCTGGAACCAGGAAAAACGCCTAACTTCGAACCAATATATTAGCAATCCGCAGCAAAGCTACAACACCTAAAGAAATATATAGATAAAAACCTAGCAAAAGGTTTCATACAACCATTCACCTCATCCGCCACTAGCTTAACACTTTTCGTCCCAAAAAAGGACAGGAAACTTCGCTTATATATCAATTATCGCATGCTCAACAGCATAACTATCAAGGACAGGTACCCGTTGCCCTTGATCAACGAGCTACACGACCGATTACAAGGAGCGATAATATTCACAACCTTAAATATAAGAGGCGCTTATAACTTTATTAAAATAAAAAAAAGCGAGGAATGGAAAACAGCATTCAGAACATGCTATGGTTTGTACGAATACCAAGTTATGCCATTTGGACTTACAAATGCACCTGCATCATGCCAACGGATAATTAACAACCAATTACACGAGTATCTCGACGTTTTCGTAATCGCTTATTTGGATAACATACTCATCTACTTCAAAAACGAGAACAAGCATATTCAATACGTGAAAAAGATATTAGCTTAGGGTTAGGGTTAGGGTTAGGGTTAGGGTTAGGGTTAGGGTTAGGGTTAGGGTTAGGGTTAGGGTTAG
>JGI24512J20087_1000438_pt1 | contig 10788 bp, 12 predicted proteins | sample LinPmetageLP35_FD_20087 | JGI IMG/M metagenome (IMG submission 20087) | reverse complement strand
GGGGGGGGGGGGGGGGGGGGGGGCGGGGAAGACAAAACTTCAAACCCTCGCAACTCATCTCAGCAATACCATGAAGCAAGATCGCTTGCAACACTCCTTGGAGAAGCGAGCAATGAATGGATTTATCATGAAAGTGTACATCATTTTACCTCGTCAAAGTATACAGTACGAGCTTCTAGCAGCCACTTCCATAAAACGTTCAGACACCTGATGCCCAACATGAGCCAATTCAATTACGCAGTACTCTTCCCAAGTCAAATCAATCAATCCTTCATGTATCATGCATATTGTAATAGCAACAATTGTTCTCCTGGTCGTCAGGGCCACTGTCAGAAGTGCTGCGACTAACTAGTGACTATCACGAGTCGCACAGATATTAACCAACTCCGTGAAAGAAAGGAACAGTCCGTGAGGGTGAGTCTGCCTTGTTAATATCATCATTGTACAGTCATTGAGAGGAGACTCACAAATGGCGTGATCCGTCAGCCTAATGCAATGACCCACCTGCCCTCAGCAGTCCTAGTATAATCCAGCCACATATTAAACCTATTCCTGCTGCCACCAATACGGGAGAATCTTTGACTACACTAAACACAACTTTCCCAGCCCTTACGATGCCATTGAGAGCCCGGGAATTGCGAATCGAAGTGGACATCAGGGGGAAGATGACGAGGCTAGCGAGTAGCCATGTGACGAGAACAAGCAATTTCGCATATAGAAATTTTGTCATCTCAGCCTTCACCTTTAGCCAACATGCCATGGTTAGAAAACTGACTACAGACCTAGCAGAGCTAGATTCCAAATGAGGCCCGCTTGAGTAATCTTGTTGCTGAGATAGTCGGCGACTTTGGTCACAAGCAGCTGGAGATGACGCCTTTTGGCGTGGACTTTTACCTTCCTCTTTAACTTGAGGATATCGAAGTGAAAGATGAGAAGTCTCTGAAGGGAACATATGGATTCTAACTGCTGATTGGTCTGAATGGCTGTAAAAGCGATACTTGAAGAATAAAACAGGGGCACAAGCCCGGGTTTTTATTTCTCGAGTGGTCAGAAGTGGCTTAGCGCCGGAAATGGACGGAGAGATATCCAGCAGTGAGTTCTTGGAGCAGGTTGTTTAGCGCAGCCGCCTTATCGAAGCCGAGACTCGAAATACTGGCTCCATGTTGTAAAACACTGAACCAAGTCCCAGGAGTTGTGTAAGCAAAAGATTACTATTGTACATCGGGTCGCCTGATTACTGTAATTGCTCATCAACTTATGCTGGAGGAGTGACTTTCAATCCTTGCAGCATATGGTTCGCATTCGCATGGTACATGTCTCGGGAGAGATTGGTATCAATTCTGTCTACTTGTAGTAATTTACATAATATGCCCCGTGAATATATTCTTGGCTGCTATCCAAAACCAACCTTCTGCTCAAAGGGGAGTTCTTCGTCAGCGCACTCTAGGGGAAGATTATCTGTTGGTAGGCTGTTTTGTATCACCGCCCAATATAGAGAACTTGCGGCTTTGAGTCTCGCCAGAATCCCATTTTTTGGCTCCTTTAGCCTCGAGCGAATGGTACCGAGGAACACTTCTCGGTGAGATATCGTTAGTGCCTCTAATTTGTAAGTCGCCTTCGGGACAGCGCATAATACAACACTAGGATGCTCCAGATCGTCCTTGAAGATATCAACCAATTCAGTCCAGATTGACGCTTTCCTTGCCCTTTTTAAGATGAGTTTCCAGGTAGTTCTATTGGAGACCTCAAGCCTGTCCATTACCTCTGATATTGTAGACTTAGGAACTGGGCCACGGTCATGAGGGCTCCTGTTGAAGTCTTCCATAACCGCCCAGAACTGCCGAGAAAATTCGTAGTGGATGTACCGTTGTTTCAGAGCTCGCTTCTCTGTCCTGATCATGAGCCACAGTTTTGCCAAGTCTTGGTTTTCCGCTGTTGAGTTCTGCTGTTGTTTTTGCGTGGCGCGTTCTACTGCTACGGCTTCTCTTAGCGTACTGAACATCGTGTCCTCCCCTGCAAACATAGAAGCGATACGTTCAAGACTCATTTTCTCTCTCACCCTATGACCAGTAAGATCAGAACTTTCAGACTCCGATACGAATAGCGTTGACCGATTGTTGTGGTGATTGTCCTCAGGATTCGCAGATGGAACCTCTAGACTGTCGCTGTTCTCGGTGGCTTCCTGAGGAGTCTCGTTGGGCTTTGATTCTCTCTGTTCGAGTTCCTGATGTCGAAGTTCGGAAGGGTCAAGGCTTGCAGCCAATAGCTCGGCCAAGACCCTTTCCCTAAACAATGGCATGAAAGTATTACTCTCGTTCTGGGTGAGGTGTGGCCGTCCAGCAATCAGGAGGCGAATGCCCATTAGGACGAAAAGTCCGCAGTCTGAATTATTGCTTTGTTTCGGATTCTGTGGCGCTTTGAGCTCCTTGATTTGTTTTGTGGGAAACCAAGCTTCAATCCATTCCAATAGATTCTTTGGAGCTTCGTTACCAAGACTGTCATAATAGGTCCAATACAAAGGATCCTCTTTGCTCTTTGATGTTACAACACCAAAAGTCCAATGATAATTCTTCTGATTGATTGGTAGATACAGAGTATATGTGCCAGTTTCAACGAGCTTCGCAAACCATTTGAAGGGCCGATCAACTTTCATCGTCGCCATGAGAAAGGAAGTTGCAATTTTTTGACTCGGAGATGCGATAGACCGCCCCAGGAGCTCAAGATAAGCATTTATGATCTCATCATTAAGCCATTGGCCTGGCTTCAGGCGCCAGAGGGATTGTCCTAAGTAGGTTGCCTCGTAACCAAGATTGGCAATCTTAGTGATGGCAGTCGAGCCTGTACGCGATGTCTCATTCCCAGTTGAGCCATCGCAAGGAACCACAACTTCGCTCAGCCTTTTGGACATGTCAACCTTCCAACAGTCCAATAATTCCGGCAAAACATCTTGGTTCTTACTTGATGGCAGCAACGGCTTGTTGACCACCGTCAAATCGACTGTACTACCATCTGAACTAGGAATTGGGGATCCCACTGCAGAGACGAAGAGAATCCTGCCGTCATCCTTGATATCAAGAATTTTGGACTTATTTTCGGGTTGCTGGAAGATTTGAGCGAGCGTTTGTGTATCCAGCTCAGCCAAGGCTCGACTGATTGCGGCTCCAGGAGACCTGGCAATTAAAAGTGACTTGCATCTGTTCTGCAGTTCCAGGATCTCGCTGTCGCTAAATATGAGAGGAACATTCATCCACCATGTAGAAACGTGCCTTGCCACTATTTCGCAGCTTCCCATAACAACGAAGTCGAAGAAATCAAGCTTCTGGGTCGGGGCTTTGAGGTTGATCCAGACAGCCATCCCACCGTTTTGACGAACTGCCTTGCACATATCTCTTGCAAGAAATCTTGCCGAGTCAACTTTGAGAGCAGTTCCAACTACGACGACTAAATCGGGCTTCTTTTGCAGATCCGCATGTTGAACTGTGCTGATAGCGTCCGCATCCGGGTAGTGGAAATCTTGATAAAGCCAGACTCTAGGCCTCAGGACAGGAACTCTGCCTCCTCGTCGAGATACCTTGCACTCAGTACACCGTGGTCCTGATGGTTCCAAGGCGAATAAGGCTGGGTCAAAGCGAGACAAGTGCCGAGGATCTCCTTCGCACCTAACTGTCTTTAAGTCTCCGTGTAGCTGAATCGTTTTTGGCCATGGATTCTTTAACGACAGAGGAATTTGGGTCTCCAACGATACTAGTTGTGTATCAAGCCCATCTATGTTTTGAGTATATAGCCGGTGCAGGCGACCTTCTTTGGCAATAGCTTCAAGCACATAGTGAAATTGGGTTGGCGTTGCTCCTTGCACCTTGTCATACATGGAAGAAAACATGTCGTTGAGAGCTTTCGTGTCTTTGTCGTTACGGTACATGTGCATGTTGAAGATATTCGTAGTAGCTGAGGGGAGTTCTTCAAAGGTAGGGACTTCATAGCTTAGCAGGTATGGTCTTGGAGAGGTCTAACTCACTCCCGGCTTCTGCTGAGATACCCGCCCCTGCTATAACGACAATTTTCTTCTTCTCGCGTAATGCTTTTATTAAAGGAAATAGTTCCATGTGCGTGACATAGTCTTGCTGAGAATTTAAATTAATTCGCTTTGCCATTTTAATACTTCAATTGATAGAATCCTGGAAGTTTTGTGATTTCGTAACATATTTATTTCTTAGTTATCTAAGTACGCCACTTTTGAAAGCCTCCCGTTCCGGCCTCGGGAGGTTAGGTTCTGGCAGCCTCGAAAGCCGCACCCTCTGTTCAGACGCCGAGATAAAATTTCCAAGCACAAAACCGATCCGATTCTGCATTACAGTAATAAGGTCAGCTTGAAGGCTGATAATCTAGCTCTCTCAATGTGATCTCTTTCCTCAGTGAAAGACGCAGAGCAGACCTTAGCTCATCTCGAATTTTCTTTGACGCAGAGACTTGAGATTGTTAGACATAGTAGACTTCTTGACATGCGGCCCGCATACCTGTAATAAGCATTCGAGGTGTACTTTCATACACCGGCAAGGCGTCAGGCTCATGGAAGACTTCGTCTTCCGGATTTCCCAGAATAACCCTTCTTCGTCCTCTTTCTATCTCCTTTGCCCTCGTTACCTTCATTTTTCGTTCGGCTTCATCCCTCTGTGTCTTCCCCTCTTCAATCTCAGCAATCTCCCTACTCAAGGCGTCTTCGGGCGATAGAGGATCCGGAGAAATACTTGCTCTGCTTGAAAGCTCTCCAGGCAGCAACTGAGACGTGTGCACCGTAATGACAAGGGCCTAAATGCATGAGAAAGCGACAATTTGAAATAGGGCTGTGGATTACGGATTTATTCTTCAGTTTTCGATCTTGTCCAAGATCCCAATTGAAAAAGCGGGAAGATCGTGTTATAGAGCTCTTTGTGTCGACCTATTAGTTAAATAGAACAATGAATGATTAGAGAAGAATGTTTACCAATGTCTTCACATTCCCAGACTAAACGGATCCGGCGAGCTCGAACCTCACGAGCGAGCGTACCTTGCACCAGCCGCTCTAAAAGTGGCAAGTGCGCTACGATGCCGTACCCGCTTGCAACCATCAAAATATACTCGTAGCTACCCACTGGTATGATGGCGCCATGTGGTCCAGTGAATAGCACCCGACCCAGTCCTCCGCTTTCCCCGCTCGCAGGAATTGCCCGGGTTTTAAGATTTCTCGTCCATCCACGACGAGGCTCAATCATAAGTTCTAGCTTTGTCTGCCTCTTGCCGGTCCAGGATGCGACGACGAATGGATGGGTCTGTATCGAAATGAAGGAGCGGATGCCTACTGAAGGGTATATATATTAACGTACTGTCCAGCCTCCATCTCCAAAGCTTCTTGCAGAACTATGGTTAGCTGCACAGGACCATTGTCATTGGTGTCAGGATACTTAAAGACCTCTCCAACTCTAGGCAATTTTCGGCCTTTGGACCGAGCGATAACTCCGTTGCGGGATAGCAGAAACCATCCTTCGTATACGGAAGTTACCATAAAGATCCCCAGATTGATATAGAAATAGATCCTAGGAAATAACGTCGACGGGACATGGAGTACGGCTGATACGGCAACAACAGCCGCCAGAATATAGTGCAAGCGAAGGAAAATCTCGTATGACCATCTGCGAAGCGGAAACCAGGACCAGGACGTTACAGATATCAAAACTAGAGACGATCCACTCTGAACGTTGTTAGTGAGTCGGACAGGGTGACAGAAACGAGACTACTTACTATTATCGCAGAAAGGTTTGCAATACCACGTACAGAGAAGGCCATGTGAGAGACGAACACGGCGAGTACATGGAACAATACCAGGCTGCAGGACATTAACCCAGCGGAACGGTGCATTAAGCGAAAGGTGCTCAAGGAGATGCCAAGAATATCAGCAAGGAATCCCAGGTGCGGGCCGAGGAAGAGGGGGACCATATTGATTAATGAGAGATTACCGGCTCGTATACCGGCCTTTGCAAAACCAGAAACTCGAAAACCGAGGCAGAAAGAGTTGCCGGCAAAATAAATAAGCTGAACCAAAACGTCTGCGAGAGTCCAGGGACCTAACAATCGGTGGCGGCGAACAACGTAAGGGTACATCAGATAACGTAGAGCTCGGTCAACGAGAGGTGGTATAGAGAAGGCAGAGTATGGAACCACAGAAAGTACATTGATGATGAAAAGGAAGAGAAGGATGCCACCTAAGACGATGGCGTAAACTACGGTGGTTTCCATGGTACTGTAGTGAGTGTTGTGGTAGGAGGAATGCAATTTTATGGCAGATCTAAGTTAAGGATTTATACCGAGCTATACAGCCAAAATAGGCTGCCATTGCAAAAACCAGCTCTTAATGAACACCCTTATATTTCTGTAAATTTAACTATTTTGAGAGCCTTTTTGAGATATGATCCATCTTAGAATCCATACTAACTTAGATACCACTTAATTAGTGAAATTAACCTTGGCTGAAACCAAAACACACCCTTAAAATTGCAAGAGTCGAGTAAAAGAAATAGGAAATGAAGAAATGGTGAAATAGGGGAAAGCAACCAAAAGAAGTAAGAAAATTACAAGTATCAGGCCAATTTGTTCAAAACACAAAGCTGATAAAAATTACGACTGAAGCATAAAATCAGCATTAATACCCGAAGATAACACAGGGCAGAAATATTGGTATGACAGGTTGAAAAAAAAAAAGGATCCTCTCATCCTATAACAATTCAAAGCGTCTTTAGCTTTGCGGCTCCCTTCTTCTCCCAGATGGCAAGCGCTTCAGTCTCATCCACCTTCTGTTCCACTGATAAGTCCTTCCACTTAGCTACCCCTTCTATATTAAAACTTATCAAGACAAATCGAAAGAACAACCTAAGACAAATAGATCAAACTAAAAAGGCATGAGTGATTAGGCAACCAGGGGAAAATATTATGCGAAGGAGCCCCAAAATACGGCCTGACAACTAACAAATGCTATTAAATCGGTAGCGGAGAAAGAGAAATCTCGATCCAGTTGCGGCTCAAATTACACCTGTCCCTTGTTCAACTGGTTCCAATACACGGTGAATGAAGCCATCATACTACCCACTTGTTTATCTGACATATTCTGCGGGTCGATATCTCTGTCCTCACACCAATCTACCTTAAACTGTGCCCGAGTGGCTTTCTTCTCTGCCGCATTGTCCTGATTGTCCTGATTGTTCTGATTGTTCTGATTGTCCTGATTTTTCTGATTTTCCTGATTGTTCTGATTTTCCTGATTGTTCTGATTGTCCTGATTGCCACCTGGCCCGGGCGTACCTCCGGGTGTCGTTGTAGTTGAAACAGTCTCATCTGGACCTGGGGTGCCCTCAGGAGACAAGGTACTTCCAACTGGCGGAGGCTCAAAGAGGGACGGGTCCCGTTCTTCCGATGCATGTTTCCCTCCTGCCTTTCTATAATGACTTTCATAATGCTTCGCAGCATTCCATATGGCTAAGTCACCGTTTTTCTTCCAGAGTGTGCGACACCCTGTTCTATTCTCCCAGGACAGAAACCTGTTTTCCGTATCTGGCTCCTTCCATTGGATGAGGAGTTGGACATCTACCAGTTTAGGAAGCTTTTTCTGGCGTCTCAGTTCCTCTTTCTCTTCGGCCGATCGCTTCGGCTGTGGCACGAGCAAGTCCTCGACATTTCCAGTATATCCAGGGGGGACTGCTATCGCAATCCCTTTAACCCCGTTTTCGCACATATCCTCCAATTTCCATTTCTCTTTGGTCTTACGGTCTTTCACCACACCTGCACGTCGGCTCTCCACAATGTTTGGCACATCCTCACCAACCACAACGTTCTTTTTGATCCTGTAGATTTGCCAATTTTCGAATTCGGTATCGATGACCAAGCCTACCTTTCCATACATTCCGGTCGACTTGTAGCCAATAACAGCCTCGGTGTTTCTCAACCCAACTCTTTGCGCAAGGTCCAAAGGATCTGGGGAATCACCAAGATGCGTTCCAGATAGAAGAGCTGCTATGAGTTTGGTGGGATCATATTCGGTAGTGTTGAGAGGACTGTCACTGCTACCAGTGTTCTCTACGTCTTCCATCACTTCGTCAAATTCATCTTCGTTGTCGGCGTCCCTTTCATCCTGCTTGAACTTTGCCTCTTGCGTTTCTGCCTCTTGTACCGCATTCTCATCGTCTTGAAGCTCACCCATGATTATATCGATCTGCGCTTGTATTTTTTTGGCTTCTTCTTCTGCTGCATTTTCGAGTTCTTTTTCTAATTTCTCCTTGCTGGCCTTCTTTCCTGCAATCTTCTCTCTTCTTTCTTGGAGGGTCTTGCGCGCCTTGGACATTCCGTCACTGGCCGTCTTCTTCTTCGCATCTTTGTTGGCCTTCTTATCTGGATTCAATCTTCTCACCTTCTTGGTTCTCCCTGCCATCTTACAGGAATGGAGGGTTGTTTTGGAGTGATATAGTATGCAGATTCGTTTCAGCGATGTGTAAAACGGACTGGTTGTTTAAGAGACACATGGTCTTCTTATAAGTTTTGTAACAATCCAATTTCGGCTTCTATAATAAGCAGTTCTTGGCTCTCTATTTTACGCCAGTTTTGGTTTCGTATAAAGGGAGAGAGGATCGTACTCCGCGTAGAGTCTAATTCAACATCTCATCATGAAGAATGGCCATAATTCGTGCTTTATTCTTGGTCATCTTGTTTGGTTACGGCTTTGCTCATACTGATACTGCTGAGAGCTGTACAGGAATGCAAGCAGAGGCAACCGTAGAAATCCAATACGATGGTCATGTTGGCTCGGGAATCATTCTGATGACAAGCAACCCTACGTCTTGTGCGAACCTTGTTTCCTCGAATCCGACAGGAACTCTTTCAAATTCAATCACTGCGACGTCAACGTTACCAACGACGACGTCGAGCAAGACCTCCTTAACCTCCGCTACTCCGTTCAATACCCCGCCATCATTTGGGGTTAGTCGAACGCAGATAATCAATGCTACATCCACTGGCCAACTCTATTTCCCAACGGCTATAGGGTCTTCCCAAATTATGACTGGTGCCACAGGGACTCAAATCCTGCCAGGGCAGAGTACTTCTCCGAACTCCCAAAGCAGTATTATCGCTGGGTCAGGTACTCGCCCAGATGTCAAGTGGTCTCACGTGGTCTTTGGGGCAATAGCGACGGAGCTGATAATGAGAATCGTTTGAATTGAGCGATTAGATAGTAGTATTAGATAGAATTATCTCATCGATATTCCCAGTGCGTGTATGAATGAATTGACACGCGGCTCCATGATTATCTCTCTTTCTGGCGCGACCAATGACCTACAGCCATCTGTGCTAATATCTAAGGGCTCAGGTGATGGCGCATCTGATCGATGGAAACTCCAGCCTGAGGAAGACGAATCTTGCCGCGCTGATTGAACGTCATAAGATGCGGCATTCGCCTTCTTTCCAAATCTAATGCACCCACAAAGCATTTTCGCAGTCTCTCCTTCAAATGAACTATTTCCAAGCACACGGCCAGTTCATATAGATTTCTATGATACTGTTAGCTTCGCAACCGATAGTCTCGTGGTGCTGCCATATTCGAAGTCTATTCTGGCCCTTCAAGGCGAGTTGCGGCGCACTGTCATATGTATTTCTAATTCATGTCTATAAGATGGAAAAGAGGTGGATAAGGTAATTAATTGAGTAGTTACAGAAATCGGCTTCGTGCTGGTTCGCTTAAAATATATGTGAGCACGGACCACCTCTGCCACTTTTGGCTTATGCCGGAACGGACCGCCTCCATGTGCTACATGAGGTGTGCCACCCAGCATTGTGGGCTAGCACATATGCTGGTAAAGGGCCTACAGTAAGTATGCTGCTTGAATAATCCTATGGTGATTAGGTAAAGAACTATACACCGAATGCAATGATCATCACTTGAGAATCGGGTAACAAAGGATGTTCAAGCAGTCCACTCGCTGAGGAATCAAGTTAAACAGGCTCTCACGTACTCAGCGCAGTATTCAAGAATCGGTTTGGCAGATGTGTATTATCTATTTTATCTATACTAGGAAGAAATCTTCGTCAAATCTCTCCATACTTTTCCCGTCCCCGAGACGCTCAGCGTCGCACAGGGTGCCTCGGCCGGGAGAGCCAGAGAGATGAGTGTCCAGCACTACCATATCATCGCCGGCTGGTTCCGACGTCGTGAAAGAGCACGTCGGGGTTACAGGGCTAGATGGGTACAGTGGAGAGAGCGCCTCGTCTGTCAAGAAGGACGTGTAGTCCACCTCATCAGAGAACTCAAATAGGTCTTTCAGCGACCCACCTGCCCGCTCCCGGGACTTCATGTCTTGCTCGGACAACGTCTCGAGTTTAAGTTTCTTGCTGGGCACACGTTGATCTTCCACGACTCGCACCAGGAAAGCCGTCAAATTCTCAATATCAGACTTCAATGTTGGTTGAGTTTGGTATAGATATGCTACAAGGGCATCCTCTTGAGGGATGGAAAAGTCGCGGAAACTGTGCCTATCAAATCAGCTGTCCAGGGAAAGTCGGGTCTGCAACTTACGTCTCGTCTGGTATGTCTGGAAGTCGGAGGAAGATACCGGCACCAAATTCTTTCACTAGTTTGGAGCATGTCCGGCCCAGGGGCATCCAGTTTTCAAACCTTTGCTTGGCATCTCGCCGTGTCTCCCCTTCTTTCTGTAGCAACTGTGGGAGAAGGAAATCAACAAAGTCATCATTTAGAGATCTTCTGGCTCCTTTAGG
>JGI24512J20087_1000437_pt1 | contig 10926 bp, 8 predicted proteins | sample LinPmetageLP35_FD_20087 | JGI IMG/M metagenome (IMG submission 20087) | reverse complement strand
AAAAAAAAAAAAAAAAAAAAAAACGAGTATGCAAATGCAGATGCAAATTCCCCTCCCGAATACTGGTATTTATCAGTTGCCTGAGTCGTGTCTGTGTGTATGTACTTTTGTGCAGTACCTGACCTCCTGCATGTTTATTTCATCGTGAATCCCCTTCATCATTGTGACTCTTCACTTATCTGAAGAGCGACCCTCAATGCGTGAACGCCTTCGCCGTTCTGCAGGAGTCGAGCAGGATGATGATGAGGATGTGGCAGCTTCATCAGCTCCAGCTCCGGCATCAGCGCGGGCGCCAGCTTGCTGGACTTGATTGTATGGAGTGAGGAAGGGCGATGGGGATGGAGCAGTTGTGGCGAGGACTGAGCTCATCGGGACTGCTGTGAATGATGTGAAGGCGGTGTTGTAGACTGGAGGAGCTGAGGAGCTGGCAGTAGCACTGGGTTGAAGAACGGTTATTGTGCTCGTCAAGACTGTCCTAGTGGTCTCCGCAGCTGATTTGGACGAGGCACTGGAAGTCGGAGCAGAAGGGTCTCTGGTGACGTAGACTGTTTCGATCTCCTTCGCCGTGACGGTGACTGTCTTGAAGCCTTGCGCAGGTGCAGATGTGGAAGTTGACTGGACCGACTTGGATGTTGTGACGACCGGCGCCGCTGTTGGGTCTGCTGCTCCACCGCCTACTTTGGGCTTTGGAGCTGGTACCCCGGTTGCGCCAGCTGGGAGATTGTCCGATGTGAGTACCGGAAGAGCTGTTGGATCGACGAGAAATTGTTCATCGCCGAGTTGAGCTTCGACGCCGACAGAATTTGCTACTTTGCCGCCAGCTTTCTGAGCAACAAATTTTCCAGCAGAAGATACTTTCTTGGATGTCAGACTGATGTCCATGCATGACGTGTAGCTCTCATTGGTCGCGACGGCTCCATCTTTGTCAAGTGTTGGCCATTCCCACACCCAGTAGAGTGTGTAAAGTCCAGAGGTACCGGCGTCGGAAGGAATTTGGAAGTCGTTCTGGCAAAGAAGGTCGCTGCCTCCATCTTCAGCGCTGAAACCACCAACTGCGTCTTGTCGTCCTTTAGATTTTCCATTGATCTGGAAGCATTGACCATCGTCATAGGGTCGTGTAGCAATCAGTTTGCCTCGTTGGTCGCCCCCTGTGCCTTCAGTATTCCAGACTCGGTGAATGCCAAGGTAGGTATCTGTCTCTTGAGGTTTCGTCGTAGCGTAGATGAAGACCGTTCCTCTTCCTGCTGGTTTGCCAGGATTTGTGTCGAATAATGTGACATGCCCATTTTCAAGGTATCGGAGCGCGATGTGGTCTCCAGCCGCCGCAGTGAGTGTTGGATAGTCTGGGGTCTGCTGCTGTTTGACCTGAGTGCTTCGACACATGGGATCTGTGGGAAGGAAAGCATTGCCTCTTCCATTGGGAGGGAGCAGCCACAGATTGCTGTTGGGATCGACACCTGCTATCCTTGGTGCAAAGTTACGGATGTAGCCTGGGGCCCCAACGTAGCTACCATTGGAAGCAATCAGTCTAAGTTCTTCCACCCAAGTGTGGGCGTAGACTCCAGTGTTGCAAGCCAACAGGATGATGGCTGCCAAACCTGCTGGGAGTGAGAGTGTCAATCTCATGATGGAGATGGTGATGTTCGTGCTGTACGATGTATTTGTGATGTGGTATCGATCAGCGTTGATCCGCCTGCGAGTATGAAGTGTCGGATCGATGGGGAACAAAATTTGTGTTCGAGATTATGTTCGAATGTGGTTGAAGTATTTCGAAGAGGCTGAATTGAGGTTGTTGTGCGGAAATTCAAGTAAATTAAAAAGCAGACCAGCGCGGAGATGGAGATCAATTAAATAGTCGGGGAAACGGCCAGCGTGAACAAGGAACAATAGGAAGAATTCTGTGAATAGATCGACGCCAATGACTATTCTGACTTGGCGGAGCTCTCGTTGTTCATGATTCAAAGATGAACAGGTAGATGACCACAATATGAAGAGATGACAATAAAGAGGAAATTAGGCGAGGGAGCTGTTCTTAAACGACAAAGACAGGACGAAAGAAAACTCATGAAAGACTAGGAGTCCTAGAGAAACAAACCTTGTCATGTATCTTGGTATTGAAACAAAGAACGCATAGTCACGCCAGAAGAATGGATCTCAGGCTCATGACAGTTCTCGAGGGACTGGACTTTGGAGTGTTCGAGAACGGATTGGGAGATCGACGTCCTATCGTCAGGCCTTAGCGAGGATTTTCTGCGGTTTCAGCCATAATCGCGGGGTCGCGCAGGGGGCGGCCACAGGCAAAACCCACCTAAATAAAAATGTACCTCAAACGACAGCCAGTCAAAGCTTCCGACGGCTCTGAAGATGAGATGCAGAAGCGGTACCCGTGTGGAACTCTGGATTCACTGGGTTCACTGGGTTCCAGCCACCTCGCTCCACTTGCCTTCCACTGGGTGGTGGCACGGCGCCAATGATCATATGGGAGATACCCGGATGTGTTGGGACGCGCCAAAGGTACACGCGACAGCCACAGCATTATCCGCGCATGGTCCCAGTCCAGCGCCTAAGTAATACCAAGTCGCGCGAGTAGAGGGCTCCAGCAAGATGTGGTTGTACTGGTTTTGAGGACAATGAGGAGACGCTCTTCAGTATCCATGGATGCTTCTGCACCACAATTAGATCGAGTAGGGTTCAACGCATGGTCACGGCGTTAAATATTCCGATCAACGTGGAGGAGCGTGCCGTGCCAAATACCAAATACCTGTCTGTGATTGCAAATATCTGGTATGGCATCCTTGAAGCTTGTCTGTTCTCTTCGCATGACAGGGTCGAAACGACAGCGAGCCACACTCTAACAGAATCTGGTTCGCTATTGGGATTCCTTGATCCGAGCAGGTTGAGTACAGGTAAGATGCGTGGTCCAGACTGAAGCCCAAGAAGGATTGGATGGCGAGAGAGAAGTTCTAGGGGTCGATTCCAGTCTCGTCCGCCGAGATGGGACGTCGCGTGTTTCGGGCAATTCTTGCTACAACGGTTGAGTTGATCACCCCGATGTCTTTGCTGCAGGTACTGTAGGGATCTGAGGTCCGTGGTACGCAACCCTTGACGGAGTGGGGTGTGGGAGGCTGCAGAGCGCATGCGTGCTTGAATGTTTCTCTGTACTCATGGTCACTGGCGGAGATGTTTACATGAAGTTGGCGATGCAGGTGGTTAACAGAGTACTTAGGTACGGAAGGGCTGCAGGAAAGCCCGCAGACATGCGGATGATATCCGTCTACAGCGCCCATTCACGACCGACGCGCCCTAGCGTGGGGGCTAGTACTGCGTCCTACAGCAAAGAAGGTAGCCGAACTGGCCCTCCCTCTCACTCAACTTCATCTCAAATCATCTCATCTCTCCAACCTCCATCCCGTCAAATTCTCTCACGTCAACTCTATTTCAAACAACATCCTTTGTTTCAACATCGACATTTCAAATTCCTCGGATCCTCACCTTGAAGTAAGGTTTCTCGGCTGTCTGCGGATCTTTTTGATCTGTTCAGCAGTGACCTCTTGTCTCAGATCATCCCCCACCTTCGTGGATTTGAATCTTCAACTTCGAAGGTTAGTGAACATCTTCAACTTCTCATGAAAACTCATTAAAGAGTGCCTCCTTGCAAGATTTTCTTCTCAATTGGCCTCGAGTACATGCATCTCCTGCCGTTATGCCCTCGAAGCTTGTGCATTCTACCGTCACCTCTTGGAGGGGTTACTGAGTTTCATGATTTATCCTCACGTCACAACTAGCTCATGCGACACCATACCATACATCTGAAATATCCGCTCTTTGACAAGTGACCTCACGTGAAGGTGGCGAGAGAAATCATTGTTCCCATCTGGGAGTATCGGAGTAGTTGCGTACAATGGCTGACCAATATATACAGGACTTTTGAAAGCCACGAACATCCACCCACTACCTAGCGTGGGACTGGAATACCACGCAAGCAATGGCAGACGTACTTGTCGAGCAAATAAGTGCAAGCTTTTTCAGTCTGCGCGTCAACCCTTCGACATTCCTCATCATCGAAGACGATTCGTATGGCGAAGAGCCTTATATCTATGTCAAATTATATCCAAACCATATTCTCATTACAGATACCGGCTGCAACTCTCCCCGTCAGAAACACCGATCCTTGACCTCCTTGCGTCAATATTTAGAGACCTGCCCCCTTCCCGCCCATGGCGGAAAATGTCTGAACCCAGGTGGCAAGAAGAAATATGTCATCATATGTTCGCACTGTCATTATGACCATATCTTAGGGATTACCCAGTTCTTAGAAGCAGGCCCGACCATCATCGCTTCGAACTTTGACAAGTCATTCATCCTCGATGGGCTCCCAAAACATTCTCTCTGCAAGTATATCAATGTTCCGACGCCGCAATATAAAATATCAAGATGGGCAGGTCACATGGATTATTTGTCACTTGATGATCGTCCATTTAGGATTCGATTCCTACATATCCCAGGTCATACTCCGGACTCTTTGGCATGGTACGACATCGATGAAAACCATCTGTATGTTGGAGACACTTTCTACGAACGAAAACGAGCTGTTCCAATTCCTGGATTACCCGACGATGCAGGTCAGGTTCCAGGATTGCCAGCAACTCAAGCTGCGATAATTTTTCCGGAAGAGGGTGGTAATTGGATACAATTCATGTCATCACTCAACATCTTGGACTCATTCGTACTGTATCAAAATGCCGAGCTTCGTCGCCAGCATGGATCCAGTCACGGCCTAGCCCCAAGGGTCAAAGTTGGATGTGGACATCTGACATATAATGCAGATGCCGAGTGTATGATTCATGAGGTGCGGAGCCTCTTTGAAAGAATCATCGCTGGAAATGTTCCAGTCACAAGCAGCGGGGAGAAACGGGGAGTTATTCATGATTTTTGGCTTGAAAGCGAGAACTCAAGGTACAGTGTTATGGCTCCGAGGCGCGTTTTCGAGGAGGCTAGAAAGTATTTTCACAAGGCCACCTGAGCCTAAGAAGTTCAAAGCCTTCAAGTAAATAGCGGCGGAAGTAGCGACTCAGCGCTGCATAATGAATTGGCGGGATAACATGCACGCTATCAGTTTCATTTCGCTATACATATACAGTCTTGGGTTGTGGCTGCGACATGCGAGTCGGACTATCAAGCTTCAATCTCGCGCCTTTCAATCTCTGCCTCAGCCCATCATCCCTAATGCCGAGTATAGTAGGATCTTCCTCGACTGTCTCACCGTATTTGACCACCCTATTCCGGATCTTCTTATTCAATTCTTTTATAGGTGCATTGGAACCCTGTTCCCACAGAATTGCAGCGTCGAATGCTTTCGCTACTTCAAGGGGGTTGAGGGAAGTCTCGCGTCCCAGCTCCCAGAACCCGCAAAACAAAGGAATGACGACAACAAAACCCAGAAACATGATGGATAACGCTGCAACAAGATACGTGTAGTTCGACTGAAACACGGTGATATTCGAAGTTTGTAGCATTGTCAATGATTGAGGTATTGGGACTCCAGGATCTCCAGAAGTGGCGTTATTCGGCCAGGCCTCGTAGAAGTTCGTCCAGTACTCGGAGAAAGGGTTTTTCATTACATCATACTTGGACGTATTTGAAAAGATCAACGCTATCCGAAACATGAGCTCGTTTAGCGAATCTATCACTTCAATCGACGGATCTCTCCAGTTTATCGCACATGCGTCTTGGTTGACGAAGAAATTCGTTGGGCCAGTGCCATAGTCGATATATTGACTTGCGAGGGATTCATTCATTTCGATACCCTTGAAAGTTTGCTTCGCTAGCGAGCTGAACATGTCCTGGGCTGCTACAGCTATGCCTTCAATCCTGGTAAAGCTCATGTCATTGGGATCATGGTAGTTGAAGTAATCGTAGCTCTCAGCTTCTCCCACAGCTTGGATATGATCGACGGGAAATTGGGAAGAGTCACCGCCAAGATGCAGCGTATCGTTAACCAAGATTATCGGATATTCAAAAGTGGCGGACCTCATTGAACATAGTTTCGTGACAATTGTACCGTTACAAAATCCTGGGATCCCAGATCCTTGAGCTTCTCCGTATGGGAGCCCATACGTCTGTGCCGGCGTTGCTATTCGTCCAGTGGCATACGAAAGTCTGAAGTCGATGTGTGGATAGCGTCCATACTCACCAAGAGGGGTCGAGTTCGCCTACGTCTGGTGAGCTACACTTCCAGCTTTCCAAGTGAAATTGGAGAAGAACGTTGTTGCCGACGCGAAACTGAAGTCGGGGTTTTCTTTGGGGCTCTTCCATAGCAGCGATTCTTCGCTACAATTCACCTGAAGTCCAGCTGCTTTGACCGTACCCGAGCAGTTTCCGGCACACCCAGTGAAAGAGGATATCAGCGGCGTCCGAGTCAAATAATCGCTGAAAACTTGTGCAAAAGTCTGGTTCATAACCAGCTGTGCCACACTACCCGAAGTCATTGACTCCAATATCGTACCAAATCGAGTGGATCCATATGGTAACTCTGAGCAATCGGAGCTGTGACATTGACGGCCTTTTGCACTGGCACGGAGATGATAATGGACACTCTTTGAAGCAGTGGACCATCAATAACTACCGCAGATGTCAAGATTGTAGCCAGCGCAATCAAATTAAAACCACGGCCCGGCGTCGACGCGGCTCTGAGTGAGTCCCCTGACTCCCAGTATCGGCTCAGGTCGTAAAGGGTCCCTCCATGGAGTGCCTTTCGCCACCATGCAATAGTCACACCTTCTGAGTGGGCGAATTGCAAACAAGAATTGGCGACCGCTGAGAGGATAGCGAGCAGTACGGCTGGTGAGACTTTCCAGGTACTGACCTCCTGGCCATTTGACTTGTACAGGATAATAGCATCCGCAGCAACACAAAGAGGTACGACGAGCAAAGCAAGCACGCCTATGAATGGGACATGATTGAAGAAACCCGGATTCCATAAGTTGCCAGTGTTTCCTTCTTTCTCAGCAAAGTACCTTGGTGCCTGCTCCAGTCTGTCTTCTGACGATCTTGTTGAGTGGTGTTTGGACGTTCCATGATTTCGACAGCCGTGGCTGTTTGATCGGTCGAAGATGGATATCGCGGCGTAGTAATATGTGAGGGGTATATTCGAATCGATGGTAACACCACTGGAGTCTTTCCTCCCGACCATGATGAAGCTTCTACGGGTTTTGCTTTGTGTAACAGCAACACCGAAGTCACACTCCATTTCTCCCTGTTGACTACCTGTCTGCGCTATATACATCTCTCGAGCCCCGGTACTCATAGAGCACCAACATACTCAGGGATTTGATGCGGCCTCCCACATGTTACTGTTGGTATTATTCTTTTCTACTGGCTTTTGGGAAGAAAGAAAGCTGAGTGGATTCACCTTCGTGCGGCAATTGGCCGGTGTGGGGTCACAAACAGGTTTAGTGAGGAGAAACACAAGCACACAAGCTATTCTCGGATGCTTGTAGCAAGTGCCACTCAAGTAGGCTCCCGCGCGTCTCTGACGAAAGTATGGAGGTATGACTGGCGAGTGCGTCTTTCCACCTTAAAAATTGCAAGCATGTAGCCGCTGGGCGGCTCGCCTGAAACACCTCGCTTGGATGACATTCATTACGTGGCGGCAACGTTGAGCACATTTTATTTCGACGTGGGGACGCACAGCAGACGCCCCGATGATAATCTCGTTGTCATTATTGACCCCAGCTCTTTGGTCTTTTGCCCGGTGTTTACTTTAGCATGGAACGGATCTCGCTTAGCCAATTACCGAGGCTGTCGCCTAGGTGGTCACACCATTGTTTACACGAAACGAGGGGACTGCACCCCTTCGGTACTTATCGCGGCTCAAACAGCTTCGCGTACCCTTCCATCCATCCACACTTCCTTCCACGCGTGTAGCCTGAGTATCGATTTATCGAAGAATCCAAGCAGAAATTGAAGCCGAGTGCCAATGATTTTCACTTCGGGATGATGGAGCCGAAGGATGATCATGCCGGGATCCAGGCCAGGATGAAAGTTCCGGTCGGCATTGTACCATCATTTATTGTGATATCGGTGAAATGATTGCGAATTAGATAGCATTGTTGTGTATATCATTTAGTTCTCCAATGCTTCGATAATATCGGGGACTCCCATTCACCGTGTGCACCACTCAACAAGTCAGATTATTGTCAAACATGTCTAACGAGATTGAAGAACTCAAACAGCTTGTGCTAAAGCTTAGCAAGGAGGTTACAAGGCTTAGTGGTAAGCTATCGAGGACCCTGAATGTCACATGCGATATACTAATCCAGTCTTGTAGATGAGGCCGAAATCAAGAAGCTTCACTTCAAGTATGGATACTACTTAGATAAGTGTCTTTACGAAGAGGTACATCCCACCACTCATTTCAAGAAACGCTCCATTAAATACAAACAGGTAGTCGATCTCTACGCCGACCACCCAGACACATTTGTAGAATTCATCGGCGGTCGATACCGCCGGAAAGCAGGCGTCAAGCGCCTCTATGTCGACCGCTTCGCCAAGCGCTTCGTCGCTGGCCGCAATGGTCCAGTCCACGGCTTCCTTCTCGACCACGCCCAAATGCAAGACGTGATCACGATCTCTCCCTCCGGAGATCGAGCCAACGGCCGTTTCCGCGCGCTCATGTCAGCCGGCACGCATAAATCCGTCAAAGACACGCATCCTCGCGGATTCGTGCAATGGTGGGAAGGCGGCGTCTACGAGAACGAGTACATCAAAGAAAACGGCATCTGGAAAGTCTTCAAACTGAAGTACTTCCCATTTTGGCATGCCGATTTTGAGAGAGGGTGGAGTAACAAGGAGATTGGGGAGTTTGTGCCGTTTGATACGAAGACTTTTCCTGAGAATGAGACGGGTCCGGATGAGATTGTCGAGCAGTGTATGTTGTGGCCTGATACGAGGGTCGTGCCGTTTCATTATGGGCATCCGGTCACTGGAGAGATGGTCAAGGAGGAGGATCTTAGGGCCCCGGAGTTCGGGAAGCCGGTTGAGAGTAGTTTGCCTGCGTTGAGTTTGGGGGAGTCAAAGAGATTGGGTTGAGATGTTGAGCTTGCTTTTTGAGATCTTGGCTACGGGACTATGGGTTTGAGAACAGTATTTATGATATCATGAAATGCGAGAAAATTCGCTTCAACAAAGCTTGGCTTTTTTTTCTTTGACTGTGAGACGACGCGCAAGCGTAGTCGCACAATTGAATGAACAGCTCTGTAGGTGTTACTGTAAAATGAAAGCTAGGATCTAATCACTGTTACTCAGTCTCTCCCGGAGAGCGAATCGGCATAAGCGGTACTTATTATGTGCTCCAGTGGACTGAATTAATCTGTTTACCTACGAGCCAAACCAGTATAAATTGGAGAATAAGTGGGGTTTTCTGTTCCCAGCAAGATATTATTCCTCCAAAGGCAGTTTAAACAATCGAATGGCATTTGTCCTTGCAATAATTTCCTTCTGATCAGCTGGGAGATCCACAGTCTTCCACCAGTCTTGGCCGTCTTTCACGTTTTCGTACGGAGTATCTGATAGAATTTAGCACTCATATGGATGAGATAATTTTTTAACAATCTTACCAATGGCATACAAACATCTATCGAGACCAATCTCATTGATACAAAACTTCAGTCCTGTCGTTGAGAAATTTCCCGAGGTCGTTATGGAGACATTGTGCTTGAAGTAGTAAATGTAGTCTTCTTTTGACGGGCGAGTGTTCTTTTTGAATGGATGATTGTACCAGTGTGACGCTCGCCACAGGTTGAAGGGTATTCTGTTCAACATTAGCCCCAGCATTAAATTATTCGCTCATCCGGCAACTCACCCTTCTCCCAAATGTCCAGCCACAATTTGGACCTTGGGAAACCTATCGAATATTCCACTCGAGCACACAGCATACAGATGAAACGACAAGTCCAAATGGAACTGCACGCCTGCACCGAGCAAGTGTTTCCTAGCTCCGTACTGCGTCTCCGGCTCCAGATCCTGCTTGATACGATACCTCGGATGAAAGTATATGGGCACACCAAGTTCCTGCACCGTCTCCCAAAAAGGATCATACTTCGCTGTATCGAAGTATTCTTTCCCCCCAGCATCTTCCCCGGTAGTCTGAAAGTCGTTGACCAACCCTCCAAACATACTCAGCTCCTTCACAGCCCTCCTCAATTCTCCAGCCGCCTGGACAGGATCATGCATACTCAGCGCAGCTAGGGCTCCGAATCTCTTGGGGTTCTTCTTGACTTCCCCTGAGAGATAGTCGTTTGCTACAGTAGCCATCTTCTCTGCTTTGGAGGGGTCGGCTTCGCCTTGGCAGCCGGGAGAAGTCAGGGAGAGTAGCATATACTCGACGCCTTCTTCATCCATGCTTTTGAGGCGTTCGTCATGAATATCGAGGAGGCGACGTTCATGCGCGGTCATGGTTGTTGATGCATTCTGGGCTGGGGAGAGGAGAGTTGCCCATTGTGAGAGGGCTGCGACACCTGATGGATCGATGATGGCTTCTTCGACTGCGATTGTCCCACGAACCATAATGTTCGGTTTGGAGTGAAGATTTGGTATTGTTGTTGTATGTCCAAGTTGGAAAGTTAAGAAGCTTGTGATTAGAAGCCCGTATGGACAACCACACCTAAAATCAAACTCGTAAGTTTCGGCATCATCTTGATCCTTGTCTGAGCCCTTTCAATCATCAAGCCGTTCGTATCACCATGATACCGTCGTCAATTACATGACCGATGAGGACTTCGGAGTTCCAAGTCCCCGGGACTATGGACCCGATTTAAGCGAAACAATAGGGGAGCGGATCACATGATGATGGGCCAACCACAAGTGCCAAGCAGGATAGTGGGGGGGGGGGGAGGTCTATTGGCGTTTACATTTGCACCCACATGG
>JGI24512J20087_1000429_pt1 | contig 11749 bp, 18 predicted proteins | sample LinPmetageLP35_FD_20087 | JGI IMG/M metagenome (IMG submission 20087) | reverse complement strand
CCCCGCCCCGCCCCGCCCCGCGCTGTCACCCATCTACAGTAGACCTCCACCTCCCTTTCCCCTCCCTCGCCTGTCCCCGGTAACAAAGTCGAATTCCACAACAGTTGCCCTCGTAGACAATATTGCACGGAACGGAAAGGCACATACTGTACGGACATACTCTACGGAGTTACTTTGCCTACCTAAGTAAGGCTTGAAGACTCGACATTCTGCCAAGAAATGTCTGAACAGTCATTTTCCCCCGCGGGCACAGCCACAGCCACGCCCAGTACAGCGCCAGAGCCAGAGCCAGAGCCAGAGCCCGAGTTGGGTGTACCGGCTCTGAAGCGCCGCCGCGTTGCCAGAGCCTGCCAGAACTGCAGGTCCCAGAAGTCGAAGGTTAGTTTGTGTTACTCCACTCACTGTTCCACCTGATGAATCGATCATTTGCATGCGGCTTCTGCTGACGTGGTGTAAGTGTGATGGTGAGCATCCAATTTGTGGTCGTTGCAAGGGCTACGGCCATACTTGCAACTGGCCCAAGGACAAGAAGGATACCAAGCAAAGTTCAGACCTCGGCGGTCCCAGTGGCCACAGTACGGGCAGTACAAGGGAGCAACAGTTGCCATTGCTGCAATTGGCAATCAGGTCCTACGACAACTTGATAGCAAGTATTCAGTCGGCCCTGCCCGAATCTGCTCGCAGTTCGGTCAATTCGACGTTGTCTCAGATTCGAGGTCGTTTGCCCATGGGCATTATTGATCTAACGGACCCGATGAGTATCCCCACCCAGATTACAGCATCATCTCTTCGACATGATCCATCCGAACCGAACGGGAACAACCCGAGGTACTTAGGGGAGGCGAGCGATGTTCGCTTCTTCCATACTATCAAGAAAATTCTTCGAGATGATATCCAGTCGGGTGGACCAGCCGAGAGCGAAACACAAAGCTACGACCAAGAGATCCTGCATCTAGAGTTGCACGAGGGTCGGCAGCATCTTCCGGCAAAAGATATGGCGGATGCCTATATCGAAATCTACTTCTCTACCATACACATCGCTTACCCCTTTCTGAACAAGCCATCATTTATGGCAAGATACGAGCGCTTCTGGACAGGGGACAAAGAAGTCAATGAAGGCCCTTCATGGCTTCCTCTTTTGTGTAAGTTGCTGCTCACCTGAGAAATTACTGAGACAGTCCTTATGTACCTTGTTAGACACCATCTTCGCGATTGGCGCCTACTACACATCGTTCCCCCGGTGCGAAAATGGTGACATTCAAGCACATCTGAAGTATTTCGGCCAAGCCATATTGCTTTCGAACTCGATGATGACGGATTGCACACTAGAGAATATTCAGATGCTGCTTGCACAATGTTTCTTTCTACTGGCTATGAGCCAGACCGATAGGTTAGCGGAGATAGATTACTATGAGGCTATTGGAAGCTAACGTACAGGTAGATGCTGGAATACTCTCGGTCTTGCAGTCCGCGTCGCGCAGAGTATTGGCTTCCATGTTGTAGACTCACTTGATCAACCTTTGACAGGGCTTGATACAAGCAAACAAGAGACAATACGGCGGACTTGGTATTCTTTGTATGTCCTGGACCGGCTTCTCGCCCTTCAACTAGGCCGTCCCGCTGCTATTCACGAAGAAGAGTATTATGTTAATTCCCCCTCAGCATTGGAAGAGGGTCAATGCTCTGTGAATGGAGAACCTAACCAACTGTCCCGCGATACAACGCCTTCTTCCATTGATTATTTCATCTTCGTCATTCAATTCTCCGAGATTCTGGGTCAGGTGATTAGTGATCTCTACAGACCTTCGCAGGTTGCCATTGAGCCTGACCAGATGCTATTGAGTACCACGGCTTTAGACGAGAAACTCGTAAAATGGAAATTAGGTCTTCCACGCCATCTCCGCTTCGACTTAGGTCACACTTTTGAGAAATCCATGATTTTCAAGCGACAGGCAAGGCTTAACCCAAGAGTTTTCTGACAGTAAAACATTTGCTGACTTTCAAATTAGCGAAACATGCTTGCTATCAAATTCCACCATCTCCGCACACTCATGCATCGTCCATATCTCTGTTTGGCATGGGTACAGCAACCCAACCGGCCTTTGATGGCTTTGCTGGAGCGAGCACGGCATCGCGTTGATAGCTTGGAGAGAATTTGCGTGCACGAGGCCCAGCAGACAGCACATCTGTTGCACAATGTGGCCGACGAAAAATGCTTGGTGCACGACTTCCCTTGGTGGCAGATGATCTCGTGTCTTCTCTGCGCGAGTTCCGTCCTCCTCGTCGCTCGTGCGTGCATCGAACCCGATGGGGTTGATCTGATGGCTCAATCTCAAACGCTTGACGAGGATGCAGAGACGTGTCTCAAGGTCTTCGATGCGTTAAGTGTCAATTCTGACGCGGCCAGACGCGCCAGAGATATGATGAGGGACTTAAAAAGGACGCGCATCCGTCCGAGAAGTAATTCTGACTTTCCTCTTGAGTTTGCACTGCTAACGATACCAAACAGGACATGCGGATTCAAGAACGGACTCGACATCGATGAATGGGGGTCCCAACGACAACGCAACAGAGCTGTCGCTGATGGACAATCTTTCGAGCGAGAATTTCGTCCAGACATTCAATTACGGAGTCAGCCATAATGGGATCGAGTGGCAGACATGGCCTGGAGAGCTATCCGATCCGATGGCATGGTCGGCACAATTCCTCCATCCCTCGTCGAATTTAGGGTTGAATTCCGTTCCGATCCCTAACGCCGAGATGCCTCAGTACCCGCAGTTTGAGGGGAACATGTAGCAACAAGAGGACTTGTTCCAGACTACACACTATAACTCTGGATTTTTTCATACAGTTACATTCTTCTCACGGAGAGTCCTCTGACAGGGACGTCTTCCAAGCCGCTTATCCTCGCGACTGCTTGTATAGGCTACAAAGACCCATTGGTAGCAGTACAAAGCGTGAATCGTGAGAACTCGATCCATGAACAACCCCAGCTTGAATCTTGAAGTTATTTTGGAGCCTCGAATCAAATCTTAGACGAGAACCAAGATCCGAGATCTGGCAGTCGGGAGAGTATGGGTGAACATCGTCCGAATGTATCCTCAGAGGCACCATTCCTTCCAAGAGGACAATTCAATAGCCCTTGCCGGAATTGCGGACGCTTCCTCCTCACGTAGCCCTGGAACATGGTTCTCGGGACTGTGGTCTGGACAAATGGTTGCAAGGGTACTTCTGTGTGTTTCAGAAAGCAAGAAGGGCCCCCTGTTTCTTCTACATACATTGCGTCTGGCTATTCTTGGCGTCTTAATTGGGGCTACCAATGGTGATGGAGGCAATGCAGGCTATGGTGGAGGCTGGTGAGCCGTAGGGGGAGGCCTAGTAAAGAGAATAATCTGTTCCGCTGTATTTTTACATGTGTCAACTTGCCTGGATGCCAAGACGAACTGCTCATATTCTCTAGCTAAGATGTAACCAATCACTTGACGAATTTGGAAAAAGGAATCTTGTAGCACCACAGCACCACAAGGGCGTAAATCTTATGTGTAACTTAGTCATTAGATAGTCTGCTTCGGAGAAGTTACACCTTCCGCTCAACATCTTTTCTCGTGATTCTTTCTCCACGGGATCCAAATCCATCAATCCTCTTCAGTAGATCTTCACCTACGACTCTGCCACTTCGATCCTCGGCTTTCGCGTGAACCGAAGTCTGTGCCTCGCTGTTATCCCAATTCGCTTCCATCCCACTTGCCGCTTGCTCTACTCCTCGTAATAGTCCGCCTGTGACAACGAGAATGTCCATCCTGCAATCTCGAATCATAAACTCCCAGCTCTGTCCGCGTTCAGGGTCCTCCCCGAACCACATCCCATCACCACTCGGAAGTCCTACTAGCCTGACTGTATTTGCCGCAGGGTCGACTTCGAGATGGGTATTTTTCTCGTGACCAATATATGGTTTCCCAATCCGGTAAGGTGTATCTTTCAACTCATGATTCGTTGTCTCGATCGTTTCAAGTGAGATAGTCGGATCCTTTGGATGGATTAATCTTCTTAGATCGGTCGTAGAGCTACCACAGAAGAGCCGATATCGAGGCGTCAACTGGAAAAGCAAGTACGGTGGGTAGTCCTCTCCAGTTCCTCCTTCCCTCCCCGCTTGATGGCTACTTGGCTCTCATCTTTGATGTCGTACATTGGACCTGGGAAGTAAACTCCTACAGAAGCTTCTTCATCATTTGATATATGGGTCCCAGTAAACAATAAAATATATCCACAGGATGGATTTGAGAGCCCCAGTGCCAGCTCAGAAATTGACAAAGACTCCGCTGCTAAGATTTTTGGCTTGATGGCGACTTCTTCGATCTTTTCTGCGACAAATCTGGTGTAGCGGTTTCCAAGCTTGATCTGCGGAGTGAAGAGGTACAAAGCTCCGAGTATGGAATTCATATGGAGAGCATCCGAACCATCTTCTCGGGCTTCGCCGATCTGAGGTTGGAAAATCACAGCCCAAAGCTGATAGAATCGAAGATGGAAATTTGGCTACAGAAGTTAGTCACTCTACAATAACCGACTCGGTGAGTATACCTACCATAAGGTCCAGGACTTTGTGAAATGTTGCTGGAGTAAATGGCTCGCAAGAATTCTCTCCTGCCAGTGCATCGACCAGATTGTTAGTCAACGCCGCGCCAGAAGGAGAAGCTTCAGCGAAATCTCCATGATTGAACATCCGATGGGAGCCCCACTTCTCGTTTCTCACTCTCAATCTGAGGAGCAAGTCAATCAACAAGAAGACGTCGTCCCTCATCACTTCTGTTTTCATGATCACTCCGTCAAACAGCTTTTGTGCAAAGCTGCGATATTGATCTGGCCTAGGACCCGAACCAATGAAGTCAGGTCCAACCATAGCCAATATATCCATTGCATCTGTTGTGAGAGACTCCGTCTGGGGATCCTCGAGTCTTGAAACTTTCGAAACAGGCATTCCGATGCTTCTGAACAGTCGTTCGATCCGAGCGATACGAAAGAGACTGTCGTCATCCCGCCAGAAATATTCGCAGAAAGAGCCATCGCGCTCTTGTGTGCCTATGAGATCGTCACACTGGAAAGTGAGAAGAGTGATAGCACGCATGAAGGCATCGAAGCCGATCTCGGTGCAATGTCGGGGAATTGGATGATAGGCGTAGTACGAGAAGCTTCTCCACAAAAGTTGGATGGCGGGTTCCGAGATTGCACTTTCTGAGATGGTGCTTCGGACATGTCTTTTGAAGCTTTCTTCATTCCAACCTGATCGTCTTTAGCTTGTGCTTCGTCTAACCACAGTCCACAAACGCACATTTCAGACTTGAAGAACCATCAACCGAATATTCATCAAAAATCGCTTGAAGCCGGTTGCCATCGCTCTCTCCCTTCAGCTGGCGATTTAGTACCGTCCCAAGGTCTTCAGTCACAGACACTGGATACTGTTAGATGGTAAAACTCAACTTGAAGATGTTTACTCACTATATGCTTCGCTTTCTACATATTTGCGGACTTTGGGGACTTGCCGAGTCCGATCGATGTCGAAAATAATGTTTGTTAGATTTGCTAAGGCTGATAACATCTCGATAGGCTTCATCAATCTACTCGTGCTGTCGGCTGGCTCTGCAGAATTAGACTTCCTCTATTTGCGAGTCAAGTTAGATACAAAGGAAGGAAGAATGGGTGAGATGAAACGTTATCTTAAATAGACTATTCGCTTAGCTCGAGAACGCTAGCTGATCGAACAACATCATGTGACCGAGCCAAAAGTTGTCGGACTTGAATACTAGGCTTTGAAAGGCCTTTAGTTATGGCTAGATCTTATCCATACTTCCTCTATGTATCTGTTCAATTCGTACTCCATCTACTTCAATTGCTGGTAGAAAGCCTGGGCAAATGTTTTGCAATTGTTCCCTGGGGGAACTGGAACCCAGAGGTACAGCGGATGCTCCTTTGCATATATCTGTCCCTTCGTGGAGATATCAGCGTAAGACCAGCCCGCTTTGATCTTGCCAAGACTAGAAAAGGTAACTGGACCCCATTCATTTGCCCGATCGTTATAGCCTTGGACCCAGTCTATGCCTTCCTTTCTTGTGGTCCACAATAGCAACGATCCTTGGTGGCCAATGTCGTAAAGATTAGCCACCCAGTGTCTATTTTGTATTACTGTTCGACGGACAACCTCTCCGCAAGAATTCAATACATCGTCAACAGTCCTGCTTGTGATTGTGACATAACCAGCAATCATTTGGTAATGCTCAGAGACCGGAATGATTCCTGCTTGAGGATAAAATACGTACGTACACATATCAGAATGTCCGCCGTGTAGAGAATATGGGATCTTGGAATATTGTTGGTGAGCAGACGAGAAAAAAGACTTACTGCCTAGCAGAGCCCAGCCATCACCATCTTTCCAGCTCCCGAAGGCTTGGTTAGAAGTTGCCCTGAGGACATCCATTTGAGGAGTGTCAACATATTGAGTTCTTACCACAATATTCGGCGAGTCTACATGCCTGCCCTTCTTGCTCTTCTTGGTACATGTAGGCGACGTCTTGTCAGCAGATCTTGTTGGAGTAGCTGATTTAGGTTCAATCCTGGTGGGCACTGTGGTAGGCTTGGATTTGGGTGTATCCAGTGTGAGAGAATGTTTCTTGCCGAAGACTTTAAACTCTGCTTTTCATTCCTTCTCGATACCCTTCACGCAACCTTGAATAATCGCTGGCGTGGCTGCAATCTCTACCAGATCAAGGATCTCTCCTACAATTGGAATGAGGTCCTCGAGAAGTTCCAGCGGAGCAAGCAAGGCAGGCACAGCTATCCTACAGAACGCCTTAGCGGCAATGTCGAGAGCAGCTTGCTCGGCAGCTGCTACTGCGGCAGCTTTTGCGGCGTCCTCGAGGTCATTCTTCAAACTCGATGCTATTAGGCATAAATTGTCAATAAATAAAGCATGATCGGCAAGAAGAGTGGCTCAACTTACTTGTAGCTTTGAAACCAGCACAGCAATAGCTCTGGATACCCCCGTGACAGTCTTTACTGCCTTTGGAGGTGTGAGAGTTGGTGTTGGTGGTCAATTCGGTTTCGCCTTCGGCGCCGCCACCAATGCAACTGAGCCCTGCGCCTCGATATCCACGCCACTGACAAATACCAACTTGAGTTTTGACATCACAACAAGTTGAGCGATAAGATTTTGAGGCACACTTATCAGCTGTGCTTATTGATCCCGGTTGACCGTTGAATTGTGCGGCCTGAAATGTTCCAGGTTTACAAGCCTGGCCGCATCCCGCAGAGTAACAAGTGGCGCTGGCGACCTGGTTTGCTGTAGCTTGATCTGCGTCTGCTTTCTGCGCGCTTGTTACATCGACTCCGGAGATGGCTGCCGATCCTCCGAATCCATTCTCTTCAGATTGATCCACCTGATCCATAGCCCATACCATCATCCCACCCAAGCAGCGACTATTTGCAAAGTCAACCTTTTGCTTGAAGGTGTCCCCGTCGTCGTAGGAGATCCACTGATTTTGACTCCAGGTAATCCATTTCACACCTGCTACCTTGTCCCAGACAGGTTTGAGTGAATTCGTCAGAATAATATTAGAAATCTCCTGATAGTCAAGAATTCCAGATGCCTTCGAGCAAGGCCAGCGTCTGCACCACCCGAGAACTGGCAAATACCATTAGGAAGGTTACAGCTGGGGTCAACCAGAGTAAACGAGCGACCATACCATCCTTGTCCAAGAACTACTTTGGTAGAGTCAACTCCCGCTCTCCACATCAAATCGAGAGCAGCATCAATCTCTGTGATGTTAGTATGCGGAGCAATGTACGGTCCAACATACTGGGAGTCGGCATCCCAAACGCCGTGTAGATCATAAGCCATGATGTTAAACCAATCAACCGAGGATTGAAGTTCGGGTAGGTCGAAGTGCTGTAGATACCAGTAAGATGTTGGGAGTGTGATTGTAATGCCATATTTGGTTCCAAATGCAGCTCGCATATCTTTGCAGAAAGTAACCTGTTTTGATCAGACAATTTCTAGGCGACCGAAGTGCTAACTTACATAGTTTGCGATATCTGAGGGACTCCCGCCACGATCATTCGGCGCCTGGATATTCCCAATCAAGGTCGACGCCTGATCATATTAGCTGAAGTACTAACCATATCGCTGAATGCATTGAGAGTAGGGCCAGGATCGGTGAAAGACCACCCTCCGACTGAAATCCATGTTTCAAGTCCTGCCTTTTGCTCTTTCAACGCTGTAAAACGACTGTAGAGTGAGGCGCCATTGGCGTCCATAGGGGAAATCTGAAAAGTAGTCGGATCAAAGAAGGCAAAAGCGAAGTTGATAGAAGTAAATCCATCAATATTCAAATCCTCTGGGGCAACGCTTTGGCAACTCCGTGTGTTCGACCAAGATTCGTAATACCCAATGTTCCGTTTTCCTACACTCTTACCGGTACAGGACGGTCTTTTGACGCTTCCACAGCCTCCATACTTAGTATCACAAGCCTCATAGTTGGTATCAGCAGTATTGCTCCAGTTGCAGAACTCTGAGGTCGATCCACAGAATCCAAACTTGCTGCAGCAGACATTCAAAGGGCAGGTTTGCTGACCAAGAGCTGCGTAAGGACCACATTCTGCTTTGGCATCGCCTAGAACAACATCAGCGATGGTATGTAGCAGGATCAACTGGAGACGTACAGTTATGTTGACAGCCTGCTGCACATGATGATGGAGAGTAGCCACATAGATTATCAGCACCACAGCACGCTCCATTTGCACATGGTGTTGCAGAGTCACAAGTCCCGGTAGGAAGAGCTCGTGCATGCAAAGATGAATTTCGAAGATGCGGTATATATGTGGCGAACCCATCGACTGACTGTGCCAAGGGACTAAGTGTGGTTGGATTTGTCTTCACTGTTTTTGCGGTACAGAGCGAAAGAGATACTAAAGCCGCGAAGAAGGGGAAAAAAGTGCTGAAAAGCATGATGGATACTGCAGAACAGGCAGATAGGGAAACGAGTGAAGCCTAGAAGATGTCGACAGTTTCGTGAACTGAGGTGAGAACAGACATCAGCGAGCTCATCAGGTTGTATCTCAAAACAGACGGCTGTGAAGAATAGCAATTTCGTTGTTCCTCCAACTAAATCTTTCGTTGAGAATTTCAACTCGCTAACGACAACCAAAGCTGCATCCGCCAGTTCAAGGTTCTAATGCGGTGTTTAATTGCAGTGTAGAAAAAGCCATTCAACCTTCCTCATTGGGCTCAGGGCATGCAGAATATTGACTGAAGTGACCTGTATCTTCGGTAACAAGGAAGACAGCAGAATCGGTGCAGATTGGACTGTCCATCGCCCATGCTCAATGGAAATAGATTTCTAGCAAGGGGGCACGAAGCGCCGCGAGATCTCGTTGCTATCGCTCTTTAGCGGGTCGGTTTTGCGTTCCTCCCCGAGTAGGAAGGGCGGATGGAATTTTCTTTGAGAATCAAGGGTAGAATGTTCGGAGAAGTGGGTACCTGACTCATCACATATCTTGCATTCAATGGTCTCTGATGCAGTCATGGACGCGCAAAGACACGGCCATATGCAGGGACAGTGCCAAGTGATTGGCAGGAGCCAATATTGAACAAGCTTTCACGGCGAAGACGGCCCGATCCAGCCTGTGCCGATAATTGTTTAGATTTAGATGTGTACAAAGCGGGTCAAGTTGTTGGTGGCATGGGTTGGGCCGTGCTTCCGTGATGCTGCATCAGCTGTACCTGCATTATTGAGCACTCCTAGCTTCCACCTCGGACTCTTGTTGGCCATCTGATGTTGGATTCTCTACCTTTTCCAACCGAGAAACAAAATTGCGATCGAAAGAGGAAGGTGATCCTCTATTTCCAGAGGATCAGAGTGAGCTTTTGATAATCATCCAACTGCATCGAATCTTTCTCGTTAGAATCTCAGGGGCAGGATTAGAAAGTGCCCCTATTTGGTATCATAAGAAAGGGGAATGCTCAATAGGGTCCGATGGTGGTATCTTTAGGATATTGAGGATATTGCTCATAGTAACAAGATCTGTCCAGCCCAGTCTGCGTATTCTCGCACTTTAAGTTCTCTCGTCTGCCGGAATCCGTCGCGTGTTATTGCTTCGAGTTCAAACGTCGTTGAATTATTGGAAGTAAACAAAAGATTACTGAACCACGCCCAGATTATTGTAACAATAACGCGTTCCGCAATCATCATCAACGGGTCATCCCTATCGTGATGGTGGTATACTCTTTAGGACTTGGCCTCGGCTTGGTTTTGAAAGTACGAATCTTCCGAGTCCTCCGCACCACAATACTCGAGACATAGCTGACATATTTCTTAGGTATCAGCTCAGTCGAGTCTTTACCCAGCTGTTGACCCTTCATTGCTTGCGAGCGCTTTCAACGTCAGTCTTGATTGTCTCGAAGCGCTCAATGAAACAGTTTCTTGTGATGCAGATCTTCTCCGGATGGCGGGAACGGTTGACAATTACTTGTGGGATAAGGACAACATTACGGCTCTCTGTACAGAAAGCTGTCTCGCGACTACAGCAACTTGGTTCTCGAAAGTTCGCAACGATTGTGCAGATAACTATATCAATGTTAAAGGTCGGCTGGTTGGTCCCCTCACCATCCCAGGCAGGATGCTTGATGGGATGAACATTGCTTGCCTGACACCCGATACCAATGTTTTTCTTCTGCCAGGCGTCAACGGCAGCGAGATCACCTCAATGGTGACCTCGCTTACAAACTCTTCGGTTGTCGTCGATACCTCCTCGACGGATTCAACGGACTCCACTAATTCGAAAAGGGAGGTTTCTGGGCTCCGCTCAAATCCAGATAAGCTTCGATCGAATCACAAGCCCAGTCCCCGTCAATTCATCAGCAGTTCTGGTTTGTGTTTGATCGATTCGTATGACTGGATAGGCTCGGACATTATACGACCAGACTGTTCTGACAGTAGTACTGAGCCACAGTGTTTGGATCCCGACGATGTACCTGATGAAAATCGACGAATTGCAAATCTCTATGCGGACGACCTGTTGTGTAGTGACTGCTTCCTCAAGATGTTCTACTTGCGTGTAGCATCACCATATCTGCCAGTTCTCGATTATTCGGATTAACGTCCCACCCCACCATTCCGGCCACCCGTTTACACCAAAAATCATCAAAACTCACTACTTTGAATAATTAATAAGTTTATTAGTTATTAATGAAACAAGCTAAAATTGAAGATTTGGAATACTTTCTACTAAATCTTTTCATTGATATTAGTTTTAAAGATTTCATATTACGTAATATTACAAACTAAGTATTTGAAGTTCAAAAATATTTTCTCATACAAATTTGGTGTAAAAGTGATTTTTCTTATACTTTTAATAACTTTTTTTATTATCAGTATAAAAACTTAGAACTTGGTATTAACGTAGAGTCTATATAAAAAATTTAGAATCTCAAGTTTTACACCAATCCTTTTAGTAATAGCTTTACAATTTAATAGGTTATTTAACACCATATAAAAAATTTGTATGAGGAAAATTAGATACTCAATAAAAAGGTAAATACTAATACAATTACTTTAAAACTTTTAAGACTTCAAGATTTATGTCTAATCTTGAACGTTTCCAGGTTTTTAAATAATTATATTCATTGTTTATTACGTTATTAGTAAGTGATTTTTGTCGTTTTTTGTATGTAAAAAATCGAATTTGATATTACGTAATATTA
>JGI24512J20087_1000427_pt1 | contig 11771 bp, 9 predicted proteins | sample LinPmetageLP35_FD_20087 | JGI IMG/M metagenome (IMG submission 20087) | reverse complement strand
CCCCCCCCCCCCCCCCCCCCTGAATAATGTTAAGTCTCTTGAAAACTGGAGCCAGTGTGGGTAGCCAGCGAGGCTGTCCGTCCAACAGAGAGAGTTCCTTTAGGCCCTAGTAAATTTCTCGAACTTTCTACTTCGTACAAGCCCTAAAGATCACACTTTTATTATTTATGCGTAGTACTAGAATATTCCAGTTTACTAGGGATACTAACTAATCAGCTAATGCCCTTTCTTGATTCTCTTCTAGAAGCAGTAAATTCTAGGGCGTTTTACACGGGCATAAAAGGTGTGATCTTTATACCTTGTACAAAGTACAGTCACCCTGACTGTAGCTACAGACTAGCCTTTGCCTCTTGCGAAGAGGCTCGACAGGGCTTCTGACCACTGAGCGAGAGCTTTCTATGCCTCTGACCCATAGAAGTAGACATTTACATCATTCAGGGAGGGAAGTGGGGGTATAGTATCCAGATTCAAAGTTGCCTTGGCATAAAGGGGAAGTATGACAGTGTTCTCGGACACGAAGACGAAACCGCCGGTGGGATACCTGGGGGATGACAAACGGGACCCCCTGTCAGATTCCCCTACACCTAATTCGTACAGGCAAGAAAGATCTCACATCTCCTCTCTGTACTGTATACCCCAGATTCTACTACTTTCTGTAAAGGAATAAAGATAGCAAATTAGCTAATTGGTTATTATCCCTTGTAAGGTAGAATACTCTGATACGACGCACAGATGCCAAGTCTTTGATCTTTCGGGCATGTACTATTGTAGGTACGGACTATAACTTTGGTCTCATTGGGACACTCATGCAGATTTAATTTCTGCTCGTATCCAATGTGCTCCATTGTTTTCGAGATTAGGTTTATTAGTGTTGGTTGCAGCAGAGCAACCGATTTGGGGAAAGCGTTTGGGGACAGAAGCGGTGCATGGAACGTGCTTGTAAAGCTGTGATTGCCTTCCTTGTTGGCTTCATCACGGCCAAAAGAATTATCACCATAGCAATTCCCCAGTCGGAGTTCGGTCATTACTACACTCCATTCTCCCAACAGATCTGGCAGCCCTGGGCCCGCTGATGTTTGGTTCACGATGCGATGACCAGAGGCCCTCTTCATTCAACCAATATAATCGTCACTTCAAGGCTTTGTACTTTCCTCAAAGCTCTTCAAGATCCACGTTCGGCGACTTATCCAAGTACAAGTACACACCCTCACTTCATCCAGTCCATTTCCCATCCTAAAAATGGTTCAAAACAAAAGTCTCGTCCTGGCCAGATACCCTGTTGGCCTTCCAATCCCCGGAGAAGACCTCGTCATCACCTCTTCCGAGTTTGACCTCAATATCCCTCCACCAGAAGGCGGATTGGTTCTCAAAACGCACTACATATCTTTCGAACCTTTCCAACGCGAGTTGATGCAACCTGCCGGCGGCTATGCCCTCAATGAACCTCTCAGCAACAACGCTATCTCTACGGTCGTGTCCTCCAACAACCCTCGTTTCAAAGCCGGTGACATTGTTATTTCCACTGTTGAATTTTCAGAGTATCAGACTATTGAGCGTGCACGAGCAGATCAAGAACAACTTGCTGGAGGCGGGGGAGGCGTAAGTTTGTTGAAAAATTCAGCAGGGTTGGACCCGAAGCTCTTTCTGGGCGCTTTGGGGATGAGCGGTTTGACTGCATACTCCTCCCTCTATGAGATTGGGAAGCCAAAGAAAGACGAGGTGATATTTATCAGTGCCGCGAGTGGTGCGGTAGGGCAGATTGTAGGGCAGCTAGCAAAGCAGGAAGGTTTGACTGTGATCGGAAGCGTTGGGAGTGACGCGAAGCTGGAGTTTATACAGAAAGAACTAGGATTTGATGGTGGTTTTAATTATAAGGCTGAGAAGGCTGAGAGTGCGCTGAAAAGAGTGCTTGGCGAACTCGGGAAGGGCGGCCTTGATATATACTACGACAATGTCGGAGGAGAGCACCTAGTTGCAGCAATTACGGCAATGAATCCATTCGGGAGAATCTGTAAGTCCTCCTACCCAATCCCATTCCCCAAAACTAACGCTTTTCAGTGGCCTGTGGTAGCGTTTCTCAAACGAGCCAAAATCAGGACGAGGTCTACCGCGTACAGAAGATGCAGCTGGTTGTCAGCAAAAGGCTCACGATTAGGGGATTCTTCGTCTTTAATCAAGACCTGGGTCCCAAGTATCAGGAGCAGCATTAGAGGAACTTGTAAAAGTGGATTAAGGATGAGGAAATTAAGGACAAGATGACGGTAACAGATGGCATCGAAAATGCTGCGTTTGGATTGGTGGGGATGTTAGAAGGAAAGAATTTCGGCAAGGCTGTGTTGAGGATTTCTGATCTCTGAATTTATACAATTTTTTCGGATTAATTCTTGGATGGGGTTTCGCATTGTATTCATCTTGCTTGACGTGGTCGAATACTATTTCTGCTGGGGCAGATGATCTCTATGGATCGACAAATAACTAATCATCAGGCGGGGACGCATAAGATGCTATCAGACAGCCCGAGATGGTACTGGAAGAAGTGTTTATGACTCGGTTCTGACATCATGGCTGTGAATCTGATAAAAGACAGATGGCCCTCGAGTCATATGTTTCCGTCAGTGTGAGATGGGACTGCCGGTGTCACACTCTTTGAGTAATTTCCCTGACCCTCCCTCTCCTCCATGGTTGTCTTCGAAGTGTTTACTTCTACAAGTCCTGAATCAACAGCTGGATCGTATCATCAATAAAACTGAGTTGGAGTGATATGTCTGGCACGCCGATGTAGTATCTGAGTTCACAGCACGAACAGGTTGTCACCAGGTGTTGGTAAGGTGTTCCAACCCGGGGTCGATCCTGTATATTTAGATGTAGAAAACGTTGTGTTGAAAATCAATATCACTCAGTGTTCATCCGCCATTCATTTTCGTTCGAGCTTAGGCTTCGATTGCCAGACATGTCAGATACGGGCGACGAGGCTTAGCTATTTTGTCAGTAGCAATATTCAAAATCAGCGTATTGTAAACCTTGCCCGTGTATCCATGTAGACAATCAACAGTCACTAAGTGGACCATCCCTCAGATTATCTTGAACGCATCAATATGCAGGTCCTCTCGACAGTGGACATGGACGTCACAGGCACTGTAACTGCTAACACAGCTCTGAAATAGGCTATCATCTCCAATCCTTAGATCGCAAGGAAGTTCAAGCTTCCAAACGCATGAGGGTTCTTTCTGGGTACGTCGACAAGATGGAATCTGGCAATACCCCCAAGTCACCATTCTCCAGTGTTCTAGACTGAGTCATCATGTCCATCATCTGGTGAGCCAGTTCGGCAGCTCATCTCGGGCCTCAAGTCCCATAAGCCTGAATGGCAACCACCCACAAGACTGGTACGACGAAATCCCATCAAGGAGGCACGCGAGCTCCATTTGTAACTATCAAGCTGATGGGTGTGATTATCTCGGTGCGCCTTTATCTTCAATCTCGATCCACCCCACCCACGCTAGCATTCTCTCAAAAAGGATTCCAGTCGCATGCTTAGGGAGGCATAGGGAGTTCGTTCAAGTGGTACCATCCCCATGGGTGACGATCTATGGAATTCTAGCAAGTACTACTTTTAAATATTCGATCCTCGTCAAAATTGACCAAAAAGGACTTTAGTCGCGTGCCTCTTCACTCTCCGTTATATGGAGTAATTTCTTAGCTGAAGTTTATTTTCGTTGAGGGATGTTATCCGATAGGTCTCCGGAGCGATTCAAGGCCAAATGCAGCCCTACCACGCTATTCTGAGCGTCATCAGCACTACTTCTCGGATAATAATTAGACCTTATTCAGGCATGCAGTGCCCACTGGCGGGGGCAGGAGAAGCCGAGCCGGTAAGTGTCTCAAGAGCGAACGGTATTCTTCAGAGTTCCATACATAAATGCATTCCTCTCGGCTGTCACTTGGCCGTGGGTCGCACAATACACTTCACATTCCTTGCATACGAGGGCGGCGACGTAAATGTGGCTGGTATGTCCTGCCTGACTCGCGCATGCATTTGTTTATTTTCCCCCTCGTTTGATCTATGCTACTTTCGTTTGACTTTCCACTAACTCGTAAGCTGGTACGCCCCCTAGTTTGCTGGCGAGTTTCCCCTGCGCTACCTTAGTTGGTGCATCCTAGTTCCGCTTTTTCTGACGCGTTTCAAGGTTCGTTAGAATGCCAAGAGATATGCTCAGGTGACATTTGACAGATCGGCAGACTTGCTGCCTCTACCAGCCCTCACAAGACTTTGCCCTGGAGTGAGGTACCTAAGTTTGGTATGATGGTGGCATGGTATCACATAACTGCAATGTGCAGATCTCATATATGGCACCTTTTATCTTGGCGTGTTTGTGTCAATCTTTGAAAGTCGATCTGGCGATCCTTGCACCCTTGATACACCAAGCACATGGTATCGAGTGTGTCTGCTTATGGTTCCGAGTAACTCCATAGATTTGGTTGATACTCTCAAATGTCCATAGCAGTATACATGTGTCAGAAAACTTCATTTGGTACTTTTGATTTCTATAAGGTATCTACAGGTTCTGTCTCCGGGATCTGCTCGAAAGTACTAGGCTCTGGGACCATAGATTCGAGCAGTCTGATCATGACCCTTCTCACATTCGCAACAGCTGTCTCTTCCTTCGTGTTCACATCATCGTTAAGACATAATTGTCCAACCTTGCCTTTCCTCTTGATCAACCTCTTGAAAAGAACGTTCTCGACCTGCTCCGCATCTGTAATCATGACAAAATATGCGTCTGGGTCCACAATAGTATACTGATATTTCCATAACGCTTTGATGACCGTTTCTCTCTGCGGCGTGCCGGTGAATGGTAACAGGGGCGACAGACCCTTTTCAACACGATTAAGCAGCAGCTTGATCAGACAATCTCCGCATTTCGGTTGTTGTCGTGCCACTCTGTCAAGAATGGTCGCCGTGTTGAAGATGTAATTGACGTAGTCCTCATCCGAAGAAGACGTCGAAAAGCCTGGAGCTAAGCACTCGTTGACGTTGAACTCGAAGCACTCAATATTGTTGATTGTAGCCGGTCCATCAAGTGACGTCCATTGAACGTCGACGTTAACTTTTGGAGGTGTCAAACCTGCAGCTTCAAGCGATTCGCTGACGTGATAAAACATTCTTTTCCGGTATCCAGGCTCACCTTCTCGTGACATACCCTCTTCCAGGTCGTCCATGATTTTCTGGCGTTCATCCCAGCCTAGATTGCCATTCTGATCGACATCGCTTCGTATCATAATATAGCTCCAAAGTAAAGCTTCTCGGTGCCTCTCTATTGTGTAGTGGAAAGCTGCATACCAAGAGTACAGTTGGAAACCTGTTTCCCCCCGGAATCGTTGGCAAGCGCTTTGAAGTGCTGGTCGTGGAAACGATTTAATCGCTTCTCGGGTTACCGAGCGAGAAAGAGAGTGCCCAAAATGGATTTGCCCTCTACGCTTGCGTTCCCCGAACCTTCTGTTTAGCAGCCAGGATGTGTAAATGAGAAACGGCTTTTCACCGAATCGGCGAGCATCGATGTCCGTAGGCGGATTGACAGTATTGTAAGCATTTGATTTGAATCCTAGTGTCGGACCGAACAGCGGAGAGTAGATATCTGACGCGGCGTGAGGTTTACCAAGTAGCATATCGTCAGATAGAGCAAAGATCTGACTCCAGTTAGTCTCAGCAAAGCTCCAAACTCGCGACCACTTACTCGGTCTGTGTCGGATTTAGTGTTAAAGATCTGATTTTCGATCGTCAAGGAATTGAATGTTGGAAGACAGCCTCTCTCAGACTCGTCGAAGAAATCCTCCTGTGACAGAACTTGGATGACATCGTGGGATTTCTTCTTCAGCCAGAGTGGTGTTTGTTTGCCGATGATTCGGGCTGGGTTCTCCACAGTTGCCATGTCAGAATCTCTCGGGTCTGCCAGAGCATTGACCAGAAGTTGGATTTTGTTTCTGAAGCTACTGGCGTACTTCTCTACGCTTCGGATCGAATACCGTAGCTCATCCCAGTCACGATAGCGGTTGACGCGGTGTGACTCTAACCAGATACCTTCTGGATCGTTGAGAGTGCTGTTCACCTCGTACGGCAATATAGTGTTTTGAAATGCGTCTTCCGTGCCATTGACCCCTTCAAGTTGACGTCAGTATACGCTGGCAACCTGGTACTGAAAGGTTCACTTACAGGTATAGACGAAGTCTATTTTGGGCTCAGACAGATTACCCCATGTTGAAATGTCAAATTCGGCATGTGAATACCACCGGTCCTCCCATCCTTCCAACGTAACGTCCGACGTGGTATCTTCGAACGGCATATGCACAACGTCTGGAAGGGCCTCTCCCTTCTCATCCAGCGCTACATAATCTTCATATGATGGAAACCGTCGATGAGCAGGTTTTGGTAACGCCTGTTTTCTGGCACTTTCTTCCCCCTCCACCATCGCTTCATCATACTTCACAGCGGGCGTCAAATGTTGCTCGACGAGTTTCTCTAATGCTTGCTTGACCAGCTCTGGTGGCCTCTGTGGCATGAGGTCTGATGGCTCCGAATCTCCTTGCGACTGGGAGCCTAATATCGCTTGTTTCCGATGCTCATCATCGGCAGCATACTCTGGACTTGCCTGCTTGATGGGAACATGGTTTGACTGCACGTCGGCATCCGGATCGACTTTCTGAATAGGCGATGATGGCGACTTCTTAATGGAAGCCTCGACCGGAAGTATCTCCTGCTGGACGCCATTTTCATGTCTTGGCGCGACTTGTGGGATCGATATCTCTCGTTGTGGCGTATAGGTCTGTCCAATGTTGGAATTTACAGGGGTCTCCAGTGACGAAGCCGAATAGTCCGGCCTCGAGTATCGATACCAAATGAACAAAATTACAGTAACAACAGCAAAAAAACGATGTTTGCGGCTCAAGCGCACTCTTCGATGTGCCGGATTCAGTTGTCGCTGCCAGCGAGGCAATTTGGGCGACATGTACATCTTCACCCAAAAGAAACCCAACTAGATAGCCTGGCAAAAGCTCGAAGATGGAAGATACTTACACTGTCATGGGTGAAATGTACGTGTTCCAATAAATCCGAGGCGAGAACTCTGCAGCAAGGGGCTAGTTTGGCGATAACGCTATGGATTTTGTTTTCTCCCATGTCACCCTTGCTTTTGGTATGGAGCTGATCCACACTTACCAACGAACCTTGCTCATTAAGTGATCCAATGTCAACAGAATGCTATTTCGAAATTGTGTCTTGAGCTGCGAACCCTGGTTTAAACTTTTGAACCCGTGCCAGAGGTGGGCGAACGAGTCAGGAGAGTCATGTCAATGAGCGCTAGCCTCTTTCGGCCACCTTTGGCGAATGTCAACCCCAACGTCAGCCACTTCGATAAACACCAAATAAGAACTTGAAAATGGATACTGAAATCTGTGGTTGGTTCATGCCTCTGGAAAAACGCTCTGCGATCCAATGGTAGCATAAAATTGGAGCGGGACATTGGATATGGACTAAGTTCTGGAGTTGCACTCGTCAGCGAGTGGTCTCTTCGAGCATGCGCTCCCCTCACGATCCACTTTCTTAAACTGCTCAAGTATGGGTGAATTTAAGCATGGAAAGAATAGCCAACCACGCGGTGCAAGGTTTCTGGAGATCTGAGAACAAGCGTATGCGGTAGCCAGATCCGGTCCGGTGCTTTGGGATCCGCAAGGGCGATAGTCTCTGGTGTTTTCAGTAACAGGTCTTGTGCAATCTGGGGTCTATGTAAGTTTTTTTGCCGCTTTCGGCAATAGGTCTTGTACGTCTGGAAGTCTACAGACAGTCCATGGCTTGGCGAAGTCAACGAGTCATTGCATCGTGTGGATTCTGAGCCGCAATCTGTCAATCTCTCTCACTGCTGACACTGGAAGGTGGTACCCACATAACTTAGCATACTGTGTTTCCAGGTCCTAAGTTACATTCCTCAGTTACTGTCTCTTGTCTGGCGTGTCATCAGCATTACACCAACAATTTCGAGATTTCGCGCTTCAGCTGCAAACAGAACCGAAGCAACCATCTTCTTTGGGATGCAGTGGAGACAAAACTATGCTGCAAATGGTAATATACTTTCCCCCTTAATCTTTGGCCTCGAAGATCAGCGTGGTGAACTTTATCTAAGAAGATCCGGTCGCCGCTCACTTCATACTTTTGATATGCCAAATCTCTTGCTCTTATAGCACTCACAGTCGTTCCTCTTTCTTTCTTCCCTCTTGTTTCTTTATCCCAACCCACGACAAATCGCCAACCATGAGATCCTCAAGCCTCGTTTCTGTCCTTTGGACATGGGCTCTCTCCGGACTACTCATCACGACTGCTGCCGCGGATGTTCTTGCAACATTCACGCCATGCCCCGAATGCCCTCAAAGTGTTATGCCCGCACCGATAACTATCACGGCTCAGTATCAACCAGTCTCAACATGTACACCGACCACTACTTGCTCAGCTGTAGAGATGTCCAGTGCCTCGATAACCTACACGACTTCTCAGTGCCAAGTTCAACCCTCTTGCACCACATATGATTGGGTTTCCACAACAATCCCTTATCTTGGAGGAGCTTCCAGCACAGTGATCACTGGAACTGATCAAGTTGTTGAGCTCGCTCGTGTTTCGACTGTTTTCACAACATATTCCCCTTGTGCAACTGCAGCGCCTACTATTTCGAATGGCACAACAGCAAGTTCAAGCGTTAAGAGCTGTACAGCAACGACTTATCAGACACTTCTCGTTGATTTTTCAGCCCAATTCGATGAATGTGGACCTATTGCTGTAGCTGGATGGGATGGTAGTGGTCTCTGTACCGAGTGCACTCCAAACGACTTCACAAGATCTCAAGTCGTGGACGTTCACAGCTGCCTGGATGGAAGTTGTTCTGATTACGTCGAGACATGGGTTGTCGTCACGCCAACTCAAACTGCTTCATCGACAGAAAGGGCAATCTCGACTCAATGCTCAGTCTCCAGCGGAGTTAATACGGTTCCTATCATTGCTACGGTACACCCATCCGGCAATCCAGATTTCACGGCTGCAGTCACGACCACATGTCAGGTGACAACATATGTGGCCAGCGCAGGTGTTATCGATATCACGACCATAGTGATAGTGACCTTTACTGTGGACATCTCCTTTACCACTGTCATCAACGGAATGTAAGTCTTCGCCTACATTAGATTTGGAAAGTGCTCATCCTTTGCAGCACACAGAGCCCGACTGCTCCTGCGGTGAATCCTGCAAACCCAACAGGCATCTCAGGAGGCAATGGTGGAGGTGGACTGGTCCAATACACGACATCGACAATTTACAGCACGCAAATCTCAACAATCATCAACTGCCCTGCTCAGGCCACCATCTGCCCAGCTCAATCTACCATCTTTATAACACAGACAATCAGCGTGGGCATAACGGTCTTCCCTGTCCCCACTGCGTCGTTGACCTCAGGTGGAGTGTCGCCAACTACCAGTCCAAGCATCACTCCATCTGCTCCTGCGGCTGTTGGCAATTTCGAATACATCGGGTGTCTTGCTTCGACCGAGGGATTCACAACCTTTAATCTTGAGTTGACTAGTGCTCAGATGGACATCGAGCTTTGTACCAGCGAATGTGAGACTTTGAATGCCGCATATTCTGGTGTCTACGAGTTGTAAGTTTACTGGAAATATATGTACTCTGGGTAAAGCTGATACTTTACAGCGATTGCTATTGTGCCACAGCTCTGGATACTAGCGTTCAAAACCTTGGAAGCGGCACATGCAATATTCCCTGCCCGGGCAATCCCTTGCAATCATGTGGTGGTAATGTGCCTGTTGCCAAACTCCGACGCCGCGATATACCTGCAGGTCGTGCTATCGATGTCTTTGAGGCTATATCAACAACAACGACTTCTCCAACTGCTTCGCCAACCACATCTGGTACTCCAGACCCGTCATCTGATCCCGACCCAGAAGTCCAGCAACGAGACATTCAAGCCGACATGGAAAAGCTTCCCTCTTCGCGAAGAAGTCCCAAAGTTGTCAAGCTCCGACAAGGAGGAATGCTTCGACACGTCAGCAAGGCTAAGAGAGCTCCTGCCGCAAAACGCGATTTCGGCGTCAAGCAGATCTTCGGGCTTTAGAACAAAAGCTTCTTCTTTTCATTTGGCACCATATGAAAGTTGACAGAGTTGGGCTTTCTCTGTCATCCTTTGATTATATCTACTTCTCAAAACCAATTTGATAATGCTTGACTCTTTACATCGAGAAATTTCAAGATGTACATATTGTTCTTTGATGCTACCGTGATTATATTCTTTTCTGCTATTCTTTCCTTCTTTGAATTTCGTACAAGCATGACATTGGAAATCAAATGGGAAATGCGATCGAGATCATCATGTAATCCACAGAGTAAAAAAAAAAAGCTTCCCACTAAATCCGTATGTCAAAGCCGAACAGTGAAACTTGGCTCAGGTTTGTGGCGCATTTGAATGCGACTCGGTGTAAATGGTTACCCAATCAACGTGAAATCATACCCTCTGTCAAGCTGACTCTTCTAGACCACTCATTGTTTCCTCGCTTCTTCGTAGTTGTCATTGGAGGATGTACGGAGATTCTCGGTACTAAGCGTTAGCAGCATCAGGTATCAATAGTCCATCTCCTACCACTTCATTCCAACTCGAGTCATATTCAGCGACAGCATTCCAACTGTCAGTGCTAAGGACTATTAGCTTCAGATATCAATAGCTCGTTCTCTGCTCTCTAGGTCCGAGGTGGCTACCTAGAGGCGCTTCATTCCTCCTTGAGTCATCCGCAGTTACATCGAGCAGCTTAGCTCCGCCGTTATGCTAACACCTATTTTAGATTTGCGATTGATCTCAACGACATCATGCGGCGTACTGCTATATTTGAGTGCCCCAAGGCACATCAAGTGAATTGTGGCTGTTGCCAGGCTAAAGAGCTGACGTACGGAGGGACTCAATTCAGATACGGAATCCAAGATATTCACCTCTCCGCCATGACAAATCAATATCCCTGCACTTAATGCACCATAATTAATAAATGCGGGAATCAAAACGTGTGCAGAACGAGTAAGAACAGGGAAGATGCGTTAAATCGGCTCATACCAGATTAGGATATCGCAAATTATCGGCAAAGTGTTTGAATTTGGAGGTATTGCCACTGTCCCACAATGTGCCTATCTTCTGTAGAGTTATCGCTGAGAACTTTCTGTCTAATGATTAATGTAACAATGCCTAATGGGTGACATCTACGTGACTGTCATTGCCCTTATGTGGATCCTGAACAGGTCGACTCCCCTTCTTTTTCCTCTTCTCTGACAATTTTGCCCAGAAATCACGGATGTCGTCTAGCAAGGCAACCTGTTCCACCGGGGCATTGTATGGCGTTATTTGCTGTTCAGCAAGGTCCATCCACGTCTCCATTCTTTCAGGCTTTTTCCCATCCCTGTTTCCGGCAAAATGTATTTGGAGACCTCCTTGTCTGAATTCGTGTGGGCGACGTTTTGTTATTTCTTTGGCAGAAGCTGGGTACGCGTTGAACCAATACTGAGGAACATGAACAACACTTCTGCGCCAGTAAGACTGTAATGCGATCAGGTCAACCTCCGGACAGACACAGAGGGTACGGCTTCTGGACTCACATCCTCGATCATCTCCTCGAGTGCTGACTGTTCACTGTATTTCAGTTCCACCTCCGGCTTGAATGTGTGGAAGGCAATAACTGCAGAC
>JGI24512J20087_1000424_pt1 | contig 12123 bp, 15 predicted proteins | sample LinPmetageLP35_FD_20087 | JGI IMG/M metagenome (IMG submission 20087) | reverse complement strand
CCCTAACCCTAACCCTAACCCTAACCCTAACCCTAACCCTAACCCTAACCCTAACCCTAACCCTAAAACCCTTATCTGCCCACGTTGGCGTCTGTCCAAGGTCATAGTCCTTCTTAAATTTCCCCTGCTTTAGATGTCGGCGCGAGATAGCTATAACGGCATGCCGCCATACTTGAATCTTTGCTGAGGTGCTTAAATGGATCTTGAACTTGCGGCTGATTGCATCAGAGAGTCGATTGCTTTGCCATGGAATTATGTGATTATCTTTGATCTTAAACCCCCATAAGAAGGGAGTGGAGATGTTGTGGAACGACTTGTCTAGCGCTAACATCTGTAGTCGCTGGGCGAATGGTAAAACCAGCCAGAGGTAATACACAGTCAACTCACTTATCTCTCGTGGGAGATACCGATAAATTATCTTTGTTGACCCCTGAATACTATAGCCTTTGTGATAATACATCACAAAACTAACAAGGCCATTCTCAAGAAAAACACTCCGACGAATTCCATGAGTGCTATTGCAGAATTGCAGACTAGTAAGCTCGGTGCCACGTGCAGGTTGGCCGCCTGTAATATGGACAATCAAAAGAAGCTGCTCGAGGAAAGAATCCACTTACTTAAGGTAACGGTGAACGGTTTGTTTTTTTCACTTTGCACTCTGCTGGCTTTCGAGAAACTCATCTTGCAGCCAGTCTGTCTTAATAACTCGGGTTAACAGCCAGTCTTCGTAGCCATGCAAAGCCGAGTTTTCTGCATGTTTAAGGAAGTTCCAGCCTGGTTCACTAATGCTTGGATCATCCTTGAGACTACGGAGGTTGAATTTGGGGGTGACAGACTCGCGATCCTTATCCTAATGAATCAATAGCAGATCGTGGAGTTGGTCCTGTGCGATGGTCACTTGCTTGGCGACAAAGGACTTAAGGTTCGTCATTGTCACCTAAAAGTCTTTGTAAGTAAGCTGTTCGCCGTCGTCGGTCCAGATAATATGTCCCAGGGAAGTTGTCGTATCCTGGATTTTTTTGCCATAAGTACGCAGCTTCTACGCCCAGTTCATAGGGGAGCGGGTCCCGTATACCATAAATCGATCCTGCATCACGTTAAGGATGTCGGTTGCGTGATCAACCTCGTCAAGCTTAACTGCAAGAACGGACCGTTGAATGATAAGCAGTTGGGCTATCTTAATGAACGCAAAGAGGTGTGAGGTGTAGTTTGTAGCCTCTGAGAAGCAGCCATCCTTTCTGATCTTTAGAATAGCGAAGAAGCCAACGATAACACTATCATAGATATCCTTGTAAAGAGCGTGGTCTAGTAAGGAATGCAAAGCAGGAGTGTGGCTTTATCTAAGGCCTGGATCTGCGCTGTAGTTGACTCCTGGCTTATGTCGCCATCCTCTCGTAGCTGCATCACCTCTGCAGCTCGCTCAACGACACTGCTAAGTGCCACGGTCTAGGCAGCAGTAAGGCAGCAGTGTAGCGATGGTTGTTGCTGCTGCCAAACGAGTCGATAGAGGAAGCAGAGTAATTGCTTCCAGACCTTCTTGTACGTCTTGTATGTCCCATCCTTCAGCTTATGTAGGAGTGGGCGGTGAACGCTTCGATGATGAAGGAATCCATTGACTTGATGCTGATCAAATACATTTACTCGATCTTCTCGAAGCGAAACACGGGCTTGCTCAATGATACGGTCAAGGGATTCTAGGATGACAGGAAGATGATGGTCGGCAGGGTTTACGGTTTGGGTTGTCGCAGATCCAGCCGGTCGATAACAGTCTGGGAGGCAAATTAGACGAGCTGCTTGACGAAGATCGTGTCCTTGGGTATAGCGAGCCCATTGAGTAGTGTCCAACTAGGGGGAGGCCTGAGTATAGTGACGGTCATGCGCTGGAAGAGACGGTTCCGCGGCATTAAGCTTCTGAGCTAGCTGAAGCGTGATCTGGTCCTCAAGACTAAGTGGGATTGGGTTCGCCGTATCGCCACCGAAGTTGGCGACTGTATTTGCCGGCTCAGCATCCTTCACAGGCTCGATAACGAAGTACCGGAAGAAATTGCTTCGATGGAAAGTCTGGCAAGGGACAGGGCTAACTGTAACCTTAGAGAAAGATGTATCTAAGATGGCAGATGCTGCTCGAGAAGCTTTACTCGGCCGTCCACCCTTCTGACCACTAGTCCAGGCATGAGTCTCCTTCAAGTGACTCCTCATTTTCCCCTCGGTCCGGCAGACGTAGGATTGAGACTCGCAAAGTCGACACATGATGCCGTCAAGGTACAAGGCGAGGTGAGGGATAGGTGGGTTGCTTGGCGGGATTACTATCCGCTGAACCAGCTCAGGTGCTTCAAGGCGCATTGCACCAACAATTTGAAGGCAATCCTTTATATCCCTTGGAGTAAGCTGGCCTTTATGTGCACTTCGTAAATGGCTTGCAATGATGTTTCGTACTAACGCATATTTGCAGGAGGTGCAGATAAGGACCCTGTAGGTAAGGTGAAACTGTAGGAAGTCCATTGCAGACTGGAGAGTGAAGAGTAAGAGGAGAGCTTCTGTAGTGATTGTTCGAAGTGAGGCAGCGAGAATACCAATACAAGAAGAGCAAGAGAATTGTCACGATAATATTGCTGCGCGACCGGACGCGCACGCGTATCCCTGGACGCAGTATTTTCTTTTTCTTTGTCGGGACGAGAAATAAGGTCGGCAGAATTGGGGATATGGCGGGGTCAGGGGGCGCAAGGAAGACACCGCTTACCTAATTAAGCGAGGCGGTGTAGAAACTCCAACCCAGGGCTGAGTTCGTTGAACCATACTGATTAGGAACGACTAACCCGGCTAGCCCCGGCTGCGCAATCTTGACGACTCCTAAACATGTTCCCGGACCCTAACTCTGGTATTAGGGGGACATTCCCCCTGGAGGGAATAAGGACAGAAAAGTAAGGTGGGTAATAAAATATGTGATGCATATCCATTTCCTTGATTCTTTCACGACGCATATCTAACAATCTGCTAACCATTGAACTTCCTAATCTTCACGTTTATTCCAGCTATATCGATGTACAATCACACGTCGGCGTCGAAGTTCCAACGAAAACAACCATAACAGCAGCATATGCAGCAACAGCCATAAGATGATCCGCATTACTTGAAGCTGTAGCTAATCCCAAAAATAACGAAAACAACACAACAGCCACGCAAACGGTAACGAGCTTCCAAGTCCTTGTATCACGAAACTGGAGTAGTATCATTGGGCCTAGAAGAAAAGGAGCCCCGACAAATGTTCCAACAATAGTACGGCTGATTATGTCCCTCCAAGAGAGATCCCTGAATAGTATCTGAATTCTGCCTTTAAAGGTGAGAAACCATCCTTCGGCAGCCTCTGCGGGATCGTAATAAAACAGTCGAGCTATGAAACCAACAGCCTCACCCCGTATGATGCGATGATCGTTTCGTGACATCTCTTCCCCTGGCCTGAGGTGCTCTAGACATTCACGCTGCCCACGGACTTTCCTACTAGACGGCCTAGGTAGGTGGAGCATGTATTCGTAATTTTGCACCGCTTGAGCTAGCGAAAATGTCAGCTCTGGTTCACTATTACCTATGTTGATACCAGCAAAGGGGAAGAAATACTGTAACCAGCTAGAAGATCCCTGAACTTTTGAATATTCTGTCCATCGATTTCATTTTGGGGATAAGATTGCAAAAGTTCCCTTTGATAATAGTATATGTTCTTCATGTGAAGAATACGAAAGTCGTGGACGGCGAGAAATGAAAGCTCATGGGGGCTTGCTTCGAAGTGCGAGAAGTACGTTCGCGCATAGCCAGCAAGCTGAGCAGCTTGGGCGCCAGCTGTAGCGTCTGCTGAGGAACCTGCCTGAAATCTTCCGGCCATAACCGCTAAATGGTAAAGTAGTTTCTGAGAAGTATGTCATATAATCCAATCCAATCTGAATTTATGCGTGATAGAATCTGGATGGATGCTCAGAAGCCAAGGGCTTCATTAAATATGATAAAAATGTTTCAGCTCGGAAGTTGCCATCGAGCAGTCACGTTCCAGCCAGCCCTCTGTTTAGCTCCCGCGTGATACATGCCCCTTCTCACCACACTTTCTTACAAGGAAGGGCTACCATATCATTACTCTGCTTGGCTTCAGTCCCATTTCTCATGTTGCAGAAGCTGAATGCATCTGATTGGCAACAGCCACACTCGGCGTGATTGTGGGCGTCTTTTTGCATGATCCTGCAGAATTAGTCGGAAATCGCGACAGCCCTATGACACATTTCACTGTTACACAGCAGTGGAGCTGAACATACAATAGATATGGCTTGATTGCATGTGATTTAAGTAGATAAGATATTTTTTTTAGAAGGATACTGAAACAATTAATTATTAATATTATAAAAGATATACAGCTGTATAAGATATGGAATTCCTTATTCTTAAGATTGAGGTCTCACGTTTCGTTGTCACTTGTAACTTAAAACTTCTCGCAGTGTTCCTGGCTTTGGAGATCCGCTTCAGTATGACCGTATCTCGTCCTCCAAATTCCAATCGCAGGTTCTCGTAAATCACCTGTTGTCCGACCCTGCTTTCTAAACCCCGGCTGATTCTTACATCGGAGGTCTTGCCACGGCTTCTTCGCCTGAACTCAACTCTCTGGTTCGTAGAGTTGCAAGAACAATTCTCGGGAAATTGCAACAAAACCGCTTCATAGTCGCAGTTGTATGTGGCTTGAGACTTGGTTCGACGCGGGAGCAAAGTTTTATAGCTTCATGGTTTTGATTTTGAAGGCATGGCTACATTTTCTCTTCAAGGCGGTAGACTGTTCCTGGTAGATGTGTGGTGAATCGGCGACGGGACTTCGAGTGTATCTCTTCTCGGCTTCCTTCCTCTATCGAGAGGGACAGAGGAAGTTGATGTCGGATTTTGCAGTTCCGTAGATATCCTTGAAGGCATCGTACTAGCATGAGGTCTCGAAGTTGATGGAGATCTCGGAGACTGCGGCTGTGGAGAAACACCTCTGATAGATCCCTCATATCCAGTGATGCTGATGAAGCTCGGAGCTCTTGACGGTCTGGTCTCATCTCTGGGTTGATTGTACTCCCTCCGAATCAATCCCAAACCAGGATTGCGGTATCCTTCACCTGGCAGCTCTGGGTAATCAACTGCCTTGCCGTGCTTGAATTCGGAATCATCGAAACGATCTTGAGCTGCTGTGCCAATATAGTTCCCGATATTGCTTAGGACATTCGCAACCTTTCGCCGATTCCCCACATCGCTTTGTGTCCATGATCTTTTCGTTTGAGTCCTGACTACAGGACTACTGGTCGATGGCACGATTTCGATTTCTTCCAAGCTTCTCCTTTCATCTTTGGAGGAACTTCTGCGAATGGCTGGAGTAGCGAGCGGTGTTGATGATGGTGAGACACTCGTGCTAGTATGATGTGTGGAGCAGTTGCAATGATGTACAACAGCCTTTCCTTTCTCATCCAATTCAGGCTGGTCCGAGGAGAGGAGCAGGTAGAGAGATCCGAGAGCAGCCAAGCCAGATCCCACCAAGGGAGCCCATTGACCTGAGGACGATTAGCAGAGCCAAAAGTTGTGCTAGGCGAACATACCAATGCTTGCAATAGGCTCAGTCTCGTAGCGAACCTGTTTCGTGAAAAAGTTCATCTCTCCGAGAATCAAGATTGCCAAGACTGCGGCTCCGAACACTGGGACTTCCACCACACTCAGAAACCGTCTGATCAGACTGTTCACCCCTTTCATGGATTCAATTGTTGCTCCATTCGTTCCTTCACTATGCGAAAGTCAGCCGAGGCATTTCCAGGGGTGCATTTGAGATCCAAGTCTTGATTGCCTCGCTAAAAAAACCACAATGAAGTCTGCTTACATAGGCTGGTCAAGTTTCTCTTCCTCTCTTTGTCCATTTCCCCACCTCATGATCCAATTTATCTTCCGGATCTTGTTCCACATGGAAACCAAAGAGAGGACTGCGGGGATGCAGCACGCAGCAGCAAGAAGGGTAACCGTATGAAAGGTCAGATGTTCTGGTGCAGGAATCACGTAGATGTTGTTCACTGCACCACCTCGCATTGGCGAAAACGGACCTTTCTCGATAGTACATTGCAGACCGCAGGTCGGCGCGATATCGTAGGGGAATTTGTCCGGGTTTTTGGATATAGGATTTCCAGCATCATCGAACATGCATGGGGTACTGCTGATTCGAAAGAACTCCACGGTCAGGCTCAGTAGTCCTGAATTCTGTTAAACTGAGGAACTTGTTAAATTTGCCAGAATCACAAACCAGCGAGGAGAAGTCCAGTCCACAGGAATATGGCATTCCGACCGGGATCGTAAAAGTATGTGGTCGAGACCCTGACTGTGACTGGAGCTGCCAGAATACCGATCGCACATAGCTGAAAGGCCCCGAACACATCCATGTCAACAGCACCTAGACAATTGGTCACGAAATATACAGCCAGAAATGATTTGGAGACCCACCATTGACATGCACTGCCGCTAAAACAATTCCATGAACAGCAGCGACGGCAGGAAAAAGCAACGCAGCAGCTAGACAGGCGTTCCTTAGCCATTCTGTCTTTCGAGCAAACACACAAGCTGCGATTAGGACATAGTATCTACCTCCTGTCAGTCGTCGAATTAAGGTTGGGTGGGGTGCTGAAGTGGGGAAGTAGAGGGGTTGAGTTGAGGCAAAACTCACAAGACTCTTGAGCCTGGACCGTACTGTCCTGATACAGGCCAGGCGCAGATCACTTGCAGCGCATCGTTTGTAGCATTATTTGCAACACTGCGGTTGCTGAGAGTGTGCAACAAGGTAGACGGAAGAGCTGGCATGGTCTCTCATGATGTATCCTCGTTGTAAGGGGGGTTGAGGTTGACAACTCAGTAATGCAGTTTAGCCCACGTAGCCCACGTTGATGGTTGATAGGTAGGCAAATTCGCGGAGAGGGGCGGGGACATCAGTGCCCAAGTGGCTTGAAGTTGGGGCTGAGGGTATGGAGGTGCAGGTGGGTTCTGGTGCTTCTTATCAGGAGGTTGGAAGTCTCCTGGGCTGGCCAAGGAGAATCCCCCGCGGCTGAGGGGCGTCGGAATTGTCCCAGTGTCAGTGTCACTCGGAGTACCAACCAGTGAGTAGATCGCGATCGTCGCCCAGGACAAGTGCAGCGTAGGAGGACAAGACAATTCCCTCTGGAGCGATACGGTACCTTTGCACTTGATCACCTCCCTCTTACAGCATTCTTACGATCAGGCAACAAGAATTGGACATCACATTACCTTCTGCAAAGCTTCTATCCCAACGAGATGTGTATCGCATTCTCAGTCTAACGATGTTTGCATGCTTTAGTGTAGGCAGACGCTGTAAGCAGTCTGTTGATTGGGCGCCTCGGCTGCCCAGACAGTGATCCTTCGCTCACTCCTTCACCCACTGAACTAGTGCCGAGGGATTTTCGCGACGATGAGGCTGTAGCACTGCCTCCCTTCGTGCTGTATTTGCAAGGAAAACGGCGGATCGTTACGATGAAATATCTCTTCAGCTTGGGATTCGATCGCGTGACAGCAAAAGAGAACGTCTTGAACTCTTGCACTCAATTCCTTACCTCTTCGATGTCAAGTCATCTCCAAGTCGTCACCGAGTACGAAGGTTAAAGAGGTAAGACAGACCTTTTCTGCCCGCCAATCAAAGCTTGGTTGCTTCCCGAGGGCGGTGAGACGAGGTTTATCAGCTCCTCAACCCACTAGCATCAAAATTCAACAGCCACAGCCACCTCAAGTCCTGCTGGTGAGCATTACATCTACAGACTGTACCCCATCACGATCATTATCGCAAGTACTGGGGTTGTTGTCGACGAGGTCAAGGAGCATCTCACCAGCCTGCTCATTGAAGATGACGTCGGATCGCCAGAGAAGCTAGACAGTCACCTGATTCACCTCCTCATCTCATTCACCGCTCTCCCCCTCATGTGAAAATCTTAGCGAGGGCTATAAAATTCTCCTCGAGTGCAACTTACAGGAAACAAAGGCCAACGATAATTCAAAATGAGCGATGTCACGCCAGAAGATATCGACACCGGCAAGATAAAGGAATGGCGATCCATCATTACTCTCATTGTTTTTGTCATTACCAGTAAGTCAGTCCACATCCTCCTGGCTGGCATATACCCATGTTAAACTTTGATGCAGATGTGATTACACTTTTTCCATTTCATATACCAATTATTGTTCCTCGACGAATATACAACATTCTCCTCGATGGGTTGAGCGCCATCCGGTTTATTCCGCCAAGACGATCATACTCCCAGGATGAATCCGCCTTGGACGACTACAATGGCAAGATTAAGCCATTCGTACGATTTCGCTTCCCCTTGAATTTTCTCACGGCACCATTGATTGCGGATCTCTTCCTACTCGCAATCTCAGCGATTGGTCGGAGGGAGGTCCACGACGGTACTATCGGAGCTAATCACATCTCACCAATCGATATCATGGTCTTTTTCATCACTCTAGCATATATCGCTATTTCCATCGATGCTTCAGGGCTGATCCGATATTTGGCTTTCAAAGTCCTGCAAAAAGCAGGGAAAGTTGGACACAGATTGTTCTTCTACCTTTACGCCTTCTTTTTCCTCCTCGGGAGCTTCATCGGGAATGATCCCATCATTCTTTCCGGGACGGCTTTTCTGGCCTACATGACTAGAGTCTCGAGCAATATCGTCCACCCCAGAGCTTGGATCTTCAGCCAGTTTGCCATTGCCAACATTGCTTCGGCCATCCTGGTTTCTTCGAACCCCACCAACCTCGTGCTTGCTGGCGCATTTCAAATCAAGTTCATCGACTACACTGCAAATATGATTGTTCCAGTGGTTATCACCGCAATCGTCCTATTTCCCTTTCTACTGTATATTGTTTTCGCAGACGAGTCTCTCATCCCAATCTCGATCAAGATGCATGAGCTTTCCGACGAAGCAAAGGCCCGGAAACCGGTCAATCCAAACATTCCCCACGGCAGAGGAAACGTAGAGGAAGAAGATACTATAGCCGATGGCCGGGAAGGTCAACTTTTGTCCTTAGAAGAGATCATGAATCCATTCCTAGACAAAGGTGGCGCAGCATTTGGAGCTGTGGTCATGGCTGCGACGCTCGTGACTGTTCTCGCCCTCAATGCTGCCAGTCAGAGTAAAGGAGAGCATCCTGTTTTCTGGGTCACATTACCAGCAGCATTCGTGATGTTTTGCTGGGACGTCGGCTTTGGATGGTATCACCGAAAAGAGACAAGGGAGATTGCGCGAAAGGGGCGGATGGAGGTTGAGACTGCTCGTGCTGAACGTGCACTGAGAGAAGAAGAGGAAAGGCAAGCTGCAATGGCACATGGAGCGGGGCTTGAACTCGAGCCACTGGAGCAAAGACACTCTCAAGACAAGAACGACATTGCAGCGGAAAGTACAGAACCCCATCCCTTTCCGGCACTCATGATCTCGGAGAACTTGGACCAAAGTCCGGAGTCTAGCCCTCGACTGGAGTCATCCGTTTCGATGCTTGTAGCTGGCGAAGGCCAGAACAGCCGACTATCAAGTCACACAATGACGGCAGCCGATGAGAAGCAACCAATCCCGACCTCGGAAATATCAAAATCCCAAGCATTGTCCACGCCTGCAGTCGAAGATGAGAAGAATCGCATTGTTTCCGAGCGGAGCTCAGCAGAGGATCAGCTTACCATCCAACCTGGTCGGACAACACTTGTTTCACTGGCTGCTGATGGTTACAGGTGGTTACAAGAGACCTTTCCAACAGTGACAGCAGTGGTTGCACATCTCCCATTCGCCTTGGTACCTTTCGCATTCTGTATGTTTGTCTTAGTCCAAGCCCTGGTCACAAAAGGCTGGGTACCAGTCTTCGCTCATGGGTGGGATCACTGGGTCAACAAAACAGGCACAGTTGGCAGCATTGGAGGAATGGCATTTCTATCTGTAATACTTTGCAATGTAAGTCATTCAACACCTCTCCCTGCTCCCTGCTGACGTCTCCAGTTCGCCGGAACAAACATCGGGACCACCATCCTCCTATCCCGGGTCATCCAGTCATGGGTTGACATCCACACTGTAAGTGGGCAGCCGATCAGCGAGCGCACATTCTGGGCAACAGTGTACAGCATGGCTATTGGAGTAAATTACGGCGCGTTTAGTACGGCGTTCAGTGCTTCGCTTGCCGGGCTTCTGTGGAGAGATATTTTGGCGCGGAAGCATATCCATGTAAGGCGATTGGATTTTGCGAGTGTGAATCTGCCGATTATTGCGATTGCTATGGCAGTTGGGTGTGCAGTTTTGGTTGGGGAAGTGTATATAATGAGGGATAATTCGCCATACGTGCCAAAGAGTTGAGGGGCAGGTATCAATTATCTGACAAGGCACGATATATCCGGTAGCTGAATTAAGCAATTCCATAGATAAGAATGTTTGAATATCAGATACGTATGGCATTGAAGTATCTACAACAGATTATTGGTATCCCGTAAATGTCGGCACCTCTAGCCAATAGAGGTTGACAATTGAAGTTCCTCATTCAATGCTGCTTCATGTAATTTTCTGCCGCCGCTAAAGCCGAGGCATATTTCCTTCAAGCCTTCTTCAATTGACTCTCTTTAAAAGCTCCTCGCGCTTCCGCCTCATCGTAGTCCCCATCAGCGACACTGCCGAATTCTTTCTCTGATGGAAACCAGACCTTCAAAGACCATGATGTAAGCCCTGGTCCTCATCTTGATACGCACATCATGATACTCACATCATATTCGTACTCTTGTCCTTCCTCTTCTTGCTCGATGGCCTGGATGGTAGCTTTCTCCTCCTCCCCAGACTACTCGAAGCGTCTTGTTAGCATGTTAGACTGCCCCGTTCGGTTTCACCGTATAAATCTGTGTATGGAAACAGCGGCGATGAGATGATACTGCAATTTCACATACGTTGGGGTGCTGAGCTAGGACTTCATCTCCGATATTGTGTTTCGAGAATCGAGACGGCTCTGCCTGGCCAAATTGCGCTTCTTCGAGCTTGGGGACGCGAGCCTTAAGTGCCTTGACGGCTCTGAAGTTTCTCTGGTCTAGACCGTGCATTTTGGTCTCCTCCGCGGAAGTTGTGGAGGTTTGATTGAGGTCTCGCTCGGCTTGTGGTAAAGAAGTTGAAGAATAATTTGGCCGCTTGAAATGATCAGTGATTGCCAATGGTGACCGGAATCATCGAATATTGGTTCGGTTTTATTTGCGACTACAATGACGCTGAAACATCTGACTACCTGGCCTCAGTGACAGTCGAGCATGATACCATTGTGCAGTAGTGAAAAGTCGAGGGCAGAATCAACGGCTTGCTTATGCAGATTTGTTGATCTTGAAGGCTTGGGCGAAGTTAAATCTGCCGAACGACACTGGAGCCAGCACCGGCAAATCTGCGAATCTTGTCTTGTCTCGAATGAAGGGCTCCAAGAACAGCACACTGTACGGTTGGAGCCGTGTATGGCGAAAGTAAAGGATCGAACTTTGGTGGGAACTTATCTGGGTCCTGAATTTATAAGCTGGCTTGAACAGTCCTTGGAATGTTCACTCCATGTCACATTTAAGGCAACTGACTTTGGCAGTATCGAAAACGAATCTTGGGAAATGTGAAATCAAACGTTCGTAAATTAAGGCAGCCCTACATTGACTGGTTAAGCTTCGACAAACAGCTGGAAACAAGTTTACCTTGTGAGGTATGATCAAGTCATATGTGACAATTGTTTGCCCTATGAGGTTTTCAAATGGCCATATGAGCCTTACCATCTTCCCGTATACGGGATATAGAAGCCCTATGGGGCATTTCGATAGCCCTATGAGGCTTTGCGGAATACTCTTGGCTGAGAATCATGTCTACTGGGTTCGGACTTGAACTTTGAAGTCGAGTTCTGTGTGTGACTGCATAGAAGAAGTCGTTCTGCTGGAGATATGTGCTGGGATACCAATCTACCTTGTGAACCTGGATCCTGCTGTTAATGTGTCTGAGTACGTTTAAGATTTACTCATCTGTGTGTTCTGGGATAAATCTAGGCTTCGTTGACGAAAAGACAGATGTCTACTGTTGAAGCAGAGCCCCC
>JGI24512J20087_1000422_pt1 | contig 12270 bp, 15 predicted proteins | sample LinPmetageLP35_FD_20087 | JGI IMG/M metagenome (IMG submission 20087) | reverse complement strand
TAGCCAGTTATGCGTTTGCAGGGTTGCTTGCTTGTTCCGAGCAACTTCCTTCAGGGCGAGACCAAATTAGGCGAGGCCCTAGCCGCTGTGTGAGAATGGAAGACTGTTTTAAGGGGGAGTCAGTTTGTAGGCCACTGATATAGCTCGTAGACTTTATTTTGCTCGAAGTGAGCTTAAGACAATACCCAGATTGATTCAAGGCTATGAAGGGCGTCGTATGCCAGTGCCTGCCGGGCTTCCACGTTTTCACTATATGCTCTTGATTTGGCTTGATAGTTGCCATATCCTGGACCAGCGAAATCGCCACGAGCAAGATATGTCACGATAGGAGAGATCGATTGGGATGGGATGATGTAGCTGTCATTTCTTATACATGTAATGCAGGTGGCCAAATTTGTGCACCTTCTAAGTCGAGGGGATACGTGAGACCCTGAACAGAGAGAACTAGGCTGGTTTTTAGAAGCCACGTAATCGAGATGTGTTACTCCACTTTAACAGACCATTCTAAACTTAAAATTTTCTTGAGATGCACCCCTGCTTTGCCGTTAATGTTTTGCGCAGGAATTCTTCGATCCGCCCCTTCTCTTCCCACCAACAGCCATTGGACTTTTAGAGCCCTGTAGGCATTCTCCAACTTGATCTCTGTTCAAAAGCTTGTTCCTCTTCAGTCATTACTTTAACAAGTAGCTCCAACGATAGCGCCTGCCAATGAGGAAGTAATCCAGACACCCGTGAGAACCCCGAGCTTAGGGGGACAGAAACTACGCCGGTTAGCAATATAGACCAAGTAGGTGCATGAATGCGTACTCTTCCGAACTAAGACCAATATATCCTCCCCAAAAGAGCCACTGTGCAATCCAAAGAAGGATGACCGGGGCCGCATATACTTGTATAGATGTTTGCTGGGCAACCCGGGTATTTTGGACTTTGATAGAGAAAGTGCCATACACCACGTAATCTCCTCCCTCACTACTCATCAACAGTGTTTCTTCTGAGCCCCTACTCTTGTCTAACTTGCGTATTGTGCGGGTTAAGTGACCGAGCGCCGGGCCAATGATAATAAACCACATGAATGCTCCGCCATACATGACCCTGGCCAGTCCTCCTCTCTCCACTCCTTCCATACTTCTAAGGAAGAAGTCATATTTCCAACCATAATTTACGGTCATGACCATATAATATGATGATAAAAACTGGAGGATCATTTCCGCAAATAAAGTAGATGCTGCCGCGGAGATGTCCGTTGCTTCGAAGGGATGTACACCAATCAGCAATATTGGTAGCCAAGCAAGCCGAGGTATTGAGCACCAGAGAAGCATTAATTGAATAGCGGGTACATCCTCATAACCAGGAGTATTCTGGACAAGACACGCATTGATCAAGTTTGCAAGGAGTTGAATTGTGGCGATGAAAGCCCCCTTGAAGAACCAACATCCCGTGTGCGATGGAACGCCGCCTGCGATTCGACGTATGCCTCTTCTCCGGCTGAGAACTACGGTAAGGAACGTAGCTATATTGACTAGAGCAAAGCTTCCAAATTTCCACTCATTAGAGGCACATGGTTCCCTTGTCTGGATTGGTGCCACGTGGGGGGACATGGGTACTCTTTGAATCGTTGGATGGTGTAAGAGTCCACCGCCATGGGATCATCTCGAGAAGGGTCGGGGTGGCTAATTGACGCCAATTATCTGGCAGACCATGCCAGTCCTGCACATCTCCACAAAGATCGTGGAGCAATTGTATGTAGTCTACCCGGGTCTCAAATCTCTGGCAGGAACGGCAGGAATCGTAGCTGATGTCGTGGCAGAAACAGGCTCAGTGAACGCTACTTGCTGTCGTTTGGATCGGTTTTTGGGATTCAAAAACGATGTTGTTCCCCCGTGCGGGGAGAACTGCGATAGAAGGGGCAGAAAGCTCCGAGAAACTTGGTCGTTCAGAAGAGAGATACGTTTAGCATAAGCTCAATCAAAACAGAGATGATTTGAGACTCCATAGAGACCCCCTTTTAAAAGAACAACACCCACAGACTGCCCGGACAAGGAATGGGAACTCTGCGATACCCGACCAGGAAATGGTAGACGATGGAAGCGCCGATGATTCTGACAACTGGTATGAGCGACGCCACCGACTCTAAACATAATGACCAGCAACACTCGCGGAAACGGGTCGGGCGGACGAACGACAGGGGCAGACGATGATATGGAAGGCCATCCCACGCCTCCCGGTGTTGTTTCATGTCAAGATGCTGCAGTAGCCTCGTCCAGCAGGACGAAGGAGAGCGAGAGATGGCCATCCATGGATACTTTACGCTAAAAACTGTCGTGTCGAAAGTCGTGTACTGACTGACATTTCCCTCAAGATTTGCTGCCTCTTCCTCGGCACGGGGGACGAGACAAGACAGTACCCCTGGCTGCGAACACCCTGAATCAGCAACATTGAGAACCGAAATGACGAATTTGCAATTGTTTGCGGTATGGACATGTAATAGATTATTGGCTGATCACTTTCTTGGCGAGAACGCCTCAAGACTCATCCGGAGGCATCTCCGGAGCACCACGATGAGCAGCCACAACACGGCACCATTTTAACATGTGGAACTAAAACTTTACAGGCTACGAAAGCCATATTTATGGGAGACGGAGCTAGAACTATTTCACAAAGCAAGGGGGGGAGCCTCGGAAGCGGGGGCGAAAGCCTGGGTGGAGGGTTGTGTGAGTAGGGACGCAGGCTCTCCTGACGGTTGGCGGATGCATAACATGGGGGATGCAAGAACATATGCTGCTCGAGTCTGTTTTGCTAGATTCAATTTTTTGGTTAGAGTTGGTGCTTACTTTGTTGGCACTACGGCGGTGGCGAAAGCACTTCAATTAACTCTCTCCTTTCCTTCCCTCTTATCTTTTGGAGCGCTTCAAATTGATGCCTTCATTTATCGGTTAATATTTAAGCAGGACGATATTGGCCTCTGAGGTACCAACGGGAAGCAAGACTATCCACAGTAAAAATCGAGGACTTGGGTTGAGAGCGTATCGTCTTTGTGGGAAACAATTGGATATATTTATTATACAATAAGTCGTGCGTTCTTTGACATCCCTTGTATCATCGTGTTGTACAATTTTCCCCTAGACTCTCAACACAAACATTTCCAAAACCAAAAAGTACCAAAGTCTAGCAATGGCTTCGCCGCACACGATGACCGCACCGAGACCCAAGGCGTCAATAAAGATCATCCAACGAACAGCATATCGGAGATCTTCCTTCAAAGCCGTCCTGATATCGCACCTCTTCGAGGCGGATGAGCTGAAGCGAGCCGCATAAATATATACCAAGTAGCATGGCGCATTCGATGATTTGAGGTGTCTGAAGGACGATGGCCATTCTCCGTTAAATATTCCTAGAAGTTGCGCAGGTTCCTAATCAACCGACAGTGCCCGCCGCAACCAATGTAGCTCTGTGTCCAGTCGGAGTCTTCGGAGTTCGTGATGATGGTAGATTCGCCGCATCCGCTTGTCGCTGCTGAAAGGATCACCTTGGAGTTCTTGCACCTTGAGACCACCAGTGAGCCGTTCCCAATGTTGATTGACAAGTATTTGAGCCTCTCTGCCATTCGCGATGAATTTCTCGAGCTTTACCTCCCGACTTCCTTTGCCAGGTTTTCTAGTGGCCACCGATTCTGGTTGAATTTGAGAGCTGGGAGGTGCTGTTGCTGATGGTTCAAAGATATGGTTCGGATGCCGCCATGATGTCCCCTCTAGCATGGCTTCATTACTATAATCACAACCACGGCTTTGCTAATAATGTCTCTATACTTATCAAGCATTCAATTACGGGTGTGAACGTCGATCCTCGGCACGCATTCAGCTCAACTTCTGACAGTTATCATTTCCTTTCGATCGACTGGTCAATACCTTGGGAACAGGTCTGCTGCACAGATAGCCAAATTCCTTACTACGGTACTGACGAGGAATGTAGAATCGCAATATCGTCAGTAAGGACTAGTTTGATGGTGTCATACGCTGTCGCGAAGCGTATTTGGAGCCCATTGGGTGTCGATGAGCGATTTCAATCAATGTACAGCTAGCATTTGTTTGAGCTCTCTGCCACCCATCCGAGTCGCTACGATCTCCAGTCATGTATGAATTCTCATGAGCTATTCCGAAACATAAAAGGCGTTAAGTCTGCCAAGTTGCCCATCCAATCATGTGTGAAAGTCTCTGTGAAGGAACTTGAAACAAAACGGCGTCTAGAATTTAACCAAGCTCGACATATCAGCCAATCGTTCTCACACCAACTCGACCATATTCTTACCGAACAAGTTTAGCCTCCCACTCACCATGAAAAGGGTAGATCGCGATCTCTTCGATTTTAAAAAGTATATCAAATAAAGGCATCCGAGGCTAGAGACTGTTCAACAGTCGCATTCCCTCCTGCACCGGCAGTCTTTACATCTTGATCAGCCCTCACCACTAATTTTTCTGGAATATAATGAAGCTAGCTATGAGAGCTGTTCAGTGTCCTATCAACCTTGTCGTTGGTAACGCATCCAGGAGCCAGAGGACTTTTGTGGCAATGACACTGGGTATGCTCCAGCTCCGAAGTTTTTCCCAAACCTTCCCCAGTCGTAGAGACGACAAGAAAGAGGTGTGACACCAGCGCCCATTGATGAATACTAGGAAATGCTGACACTTGGATCAAGGAACAGCCGCATTCTCAAGGTAGCTCCCCCGACCGGCAACCTTCTCTCCTACCATCAGCTACCCATCCCGCTGACGTCGCAATACCACGCAACACCCGAACACCACTAGCAAACCTCCAGGAGCGCGAGCCCGATTTCTACAAGAATATAGCTAGGACAGTCAAGATCAAGCATCTTTCGGAGCACTTCCAAGACTGCAGTAACGCACCATTGTATGAAGGCCCACAAGCTCTTCCACCAGAACTTGAGAGTTCCATTTTCCGATCCAGATTAGAGACCGTATGGGAAGGATTGATGACGCTTCCGATGAGCCAAGAGTGGGGTAAGGTACTTCAAAAATCGCAATCAGAATCGTGGCTTTCTATGATTGAGGAACATACTCCAAAGCATGTTAAATCAATCCTGGCGTCGCACCAGCCACCGAACATTGCTCAGCTCGAGTCCGTCGAATGGTCCCCCACCGCTGCTGCTGGGGTCTATGGATGGGTCTTGAAGCCGAAGGGGTTAGTAGGCCACTTCGACGATGAATGCTGTCTCTGGGTTGGCTCTGCCAGTATGTATGGTGGCGGCTTGATGAGCAGAAAAGAAAGTCTACTATCATCGTCGCGTTCGACACAGAACGAAGCACCAAACCTTGACATCAGAAACCTTCGTTTGAGTAACATAGAATCTGGGACGCGGATCTGGAGTTGTGGTGGAGGTTGACAACTGTATGTTGTGGTGGTTGAGGAAGAAAAGAGACGAGGCTGCAGCGGAGCTCAGATAGTGGGGCGCATATACATGCGCGCTGATCTGCCTTTGCACTGGAGGCTGACTCGGAGGTGGGCACTTCTTTCGAGGTGGTCTTTGTGAGGGATTTGGGCTCTGACGTTTCTGTTTCGTGGTATGACGGATCGGATAACTTAGTTAATTCAGTCAGTTCCTCATGCAGTTCGTCCCGTTGTAGGGTCTGCAAAAGTTGCCTTGAGATACCCATCTTTAAGATCTGCGATATATTCTATGAAGAAGGATGTGTTGTGTGCAGGGTTCGATTTTGGGGGGGGGGGGAGGCGCATCGCAAAAACATGCGACAAGATAGGAAGTTGATATGCGCCTTTCTTCCATACTGCTTAGCTCCAGCTGGTGACGCAAATCGTTACAACACAAGCGGGATCCCATTGCGATTGGTCCGCGCGACAGGCCGTTCTCGGGATAGGTTCGAATAACTGTCGTCATAGATCCACGTTATCTCAACTGTTCTGTCATCTTGACTTAGGCTTGAAGCTTTGGATATTTCTGTACACCTTTCAACTTTATTCACATCCTCTTTCTCATATCGCAGCCTCACAAACGTTAGCTCCAGGGCTTATTATTTCGTATACTTATCACAGCAGGTGCAAAGAGCCTGCTAAAGATATCCTTCGACCTCATCTCCACCATCACGTCAGAGACCAGCAACCTGTGGAATTCATTAGCCTTGGCAGTCTTGAGTATCTCGTCCTCTAGGACTTTCTAATCAAAGATCGATCAACCCGCAATGATCCGCTTCGTTAGTATCAAGTTCTCTTCGCACTTGTACGGTATTAAGGTTATATCGCTGACCAGCGGCTACGACTAAATAGTCTAGACCCCTCAACGTACCGGTAATCACCCTCTTTCACAAGGCGAGCTCACCGGCATCCTTGCGGGTATACACTCTCCTCAAGAAAGCTTCTGCGATTGCGAGCGAGCATGCCACGGAAGATCAAGCTAGTGATCACTCGCATCTGACTCTTGCGCGCCGAGAGGAGTTCGAGCTCTACATCACCGAGGATCCACCAACTGCAGAACAGCTTAAGAGCATCCTCGAGTATATTGGACCGCAGAGAGCGAGTACTATTGTAATGGGGGCAAAGAATAAGGCAGACGCGATAAACAAGCTCAAGGAAAACACAGAGAACTTTCAGAAGCCTGTCGTATGTTACACTATCTCTCAATCCCTTCAAGCTCTATCGAACCGGGTTGCTGACTACTTTTATAGACGGTGGACTGGAAGAACGAAAAGGCAGTGGTTGGAGATGATATATCCGAGATCTTGAAGATGGTGGAAAAGAAGACGCACATGACCGACTGAGTATTTCGGCGGCGTCAACAGCAGGCGTTGGTGTTTCCGTGAGGGGAGATTCCTAAGGTACTATTCACCTGATGCTTCATTACATGCGGCTTCCGAGCTGTTGAGACAGAGGGCGCATCATATTTATTAGATAACGATTACTTATTTACAGCGGCTCCTTCCTCAGGTCGGTCCATTTACTTCCAGTTTCGAATCGCAAAGTCGACGCAAAATCTTTAGGACCCTTTGACACCTTCCCGTCACTGCCACTTGATACTTGACGTACTTGATGTATTTGATGTATCGTTGGGGAGAGACTGGATTTGCTATATTGGGAGGCGGTAAAGAACCCTGCTCATGCATGAAAGCTGTGTGGGGGCGGGGGCTCTCTATCTCGTCTTATCCGGCGGTCGTCTCACTTTCTTAGTTGTATATTTCTTGCTGGAATTGATATCTATGTCCGTCCGCCTTCATTTCCTCGTCCAAATCGGATCTCCCGAAAGACTATCGCCACTTGCGAACCGAAACCTCCTAGGAACTCGTTGCCTAGAGTATTTACGCCGACAACTGGGCATCTCTTTCAGCTCGTGGCGACCCGAACCCTTTCAACATGGAGATCCCCCATCGAGGAGCGATGCCCATGGGGAGATTACCTCAAATTCAAATACACGACCCGTCTGAGATGTATCGAAAGTCGAGCAGGTCAAGTTCATACAATTCAGCATCGTCTCCAGGACTGTCCTCGATCCCAATATCAATACCGAACGCCCGAGAATTCGTCCCTCCGCCGCTTCCCCCACCACGATATTTGGCAGACATTGCAGATGGTGGACACAATGGACCTGATATTGCATGGAAATGGGGGAACTCGCACACGGATAGCAGAGATTGGGGAAAGGCGGCGGCATCAATTCCGCAAGGCTCCAGCTTACATGGCGGGACTGGGAGTTTCATGGGTAGAAGGGATGTGCTAGACGAACAACTAGATTTTCAACGCCGTGGAAGTTCTATCTCGACTGTAAAATCGGATTCAAGGGACGCCACATATCAAAGGGACGAAGGGTATGAAAGTCTGGGAGCAAGCGTGTGGTCGAACAAGTCAGTTTTGCGATTTCCCTTCAACACAACTCGGTGGTCCCTACCAGTTCAGCCAGGAGGACAAAATCTCTTTCTTTTGATTTGAACACGTCGAGAAGTCTCGAATTGTGGAAGGAGAACTAGTCTCGAGGTTTGCAGTGTTGTGCTAGCCACCCACAACTAGACGATGCTTTACTAACAGTCCCTGTTTTCCTAGATCGAATAATCAAGAATCATTGCCAAGTTTCCAAAGCTTTCAGAGTTCGGTCCACGACAAATACCAGAGTACTGCCCAAGCATTTGACAGAACCCAAATACAGAAGCTGGATGCTGGGAGGGGAATTGACAGCACGACACCGCCCAGTGGCCATTCAAAACCTGGCTTCAGCTCGTCGGTCAACGATGTATCCCCAACATCCCGTGTCCAACAAGAGCATAGACACCCGAGTCAGTTGAAGCCCTTGTCACTCCCGATTCTTCCAGGGAGACCAGGGCTAATCGAACGCCCACTGAGCAGATGGGCAGACACACCACTCTCATCTGCCATTTCGCCTAAGAAGCCGTATCCACGATTTGGCATGCAGAACCAATATGATCATAGGTCGCTCAGCGAAGCAGCGGATTCCGACAGATCTCCTCTACCATACATAAGGCGCTCGGAGAGCAGTTCGGTCATGAACGTTAACGACGATGCCTCCAGTGTAACTAGCAGGTCTAGGGAGAGTTATGATCCGAGGACCACCCCGGACCATGACGATTTTCCGATGGAGGATACTGGGTTCAGACGACTACACACTGACGATTACTCAAATCGCCATGAAGGTCAGAAAAGACGTGCTTCCTCTCCACCGGGCCACGATGGCCCATCTCTGCACACCGTCGGTAGCGCAAGTGACCTATACAAACGGCGAGAGTCTGCGTCACGAGCTTCCCCTACACCGCGTTTCCACTCAAATTCTGGCTCGGTGTCATCCACAGCTTCCGTGCCAAGGAACAACTCATATGCTTCCACTCTCTCGGTTACTACAAGCAGCATCACGAGTCTGAGCTCATACGGGCGATTGTCCCCTGGTGGTCTTTCTCCCAGTGGTATTTCAAATCCGGGCTCAGACATGTCAGACTCACCATATGTGACCTCGCTGTCACTAAACCCGAGCCCACGCGGATCATTGTCGAGAACAAATCATAACCGCGCCTTGTCAGAGTCTCGTCCTCTGATGACTTCTCGGAAGCTATCCGAGAGCCTTGGAACTAAGCACGACAGCCCTCCCAAGATACACGATGTTTACATGTGCGAATGTTGCCCAAAGAAGCCAAAGAAGTTTGATTCCCAGGAAGAACTAAAGTATATCTTCCGGCCAAATATCTGTGTAAATGCTGACCTTCCTGCTAGCGCACACGAGCAAGAAAAGCAGTATGAGTGCGCTTATTGCCGCAACCGCTTCAAGAATAAAAATGAGGCTGAGCGACACCAAAATTCACTTCATCTTCGGCGCCTTTCCTGGTCTTGTGCAGCTCTATCAGGCTACGCCGCAGCGTTTCATAATTCTCCAAATCGGCCGAACGAAGCCGACACATGTGGCTACTGCGGAGAGTATTTTCCGCGCTCGGGAATCTCATCTCCCTCGATATCCGGGCCACTAATCGCTATTACAACGGAACAGGACTGGGAAATCCGAATTGGCCATCTCCAGGAAATGCACAAATTCGGCGAGTGCAATCACGAAAAGAAGTTCTTTAGAGCGGATCATTTCAGGCAGCATTTGAAACACAGTCATGCAGGCACTAGTGGCAAATGGGCCAATATGCTCGAGAATGCATGTATAAAAGACGAGCCACTTCCCGAGCCAATCCGTGGTCTAGAAAGGGTGAGCCCTGGCGGGGCGAGAGTTGGAAGGATTACTGAGGAGGATGAGATTCTTTGAACAGAATTGTGAGGAAGAGCGTCCAAATATACGCTTTGGACTTGAGAGATTTGGAAATGTTCAAAGACCCATTAAAAAGAAGAGATGACCTTTCTTAACGGCCATATACAAGATACCCGGTTCACGGTTTCATGCATCGCTTGCATCATTTGTCACATTATATTGCGACCCCCAGGTCGACACACACTTGCATTTCGCATTTCGCATTTTCTCGCTTCTTCTACACATTCTATATACCTTCACGAAAAGGAACGAAGGGCTGCATGGCAGGACTGCATAGGCGTCATGGTTCATGATTTATTACATCCGACAAAAATAATCGTTTTTTGTTCGGCGGGAAGGGTGTAAGGGAATGGGACGGGCTGGGATGGTTTGATACAGGGTGTGCAAACTTCGGGATATAGGAAGGTCTATGGACCTCACGTAGCAACTGGACTACTGCGGCGAGCATACTTGACCCGCCACAGCGTCTGTACAATGATGACCCTGCGCTTATACCGTCTCCAGCTCTGGATATGCCTCCTCAAGCGCCACACCTGAATCAACACTGCAGCCTCTCGAGCGCGAGTGTTCATGATCTCTCTTCTTCGCAAGAAACCCTTCGCCGCCGCTTGTATCAGGGTAACGTTGTTCCGAACAACATCCAGGCTCGTACGCTGCCTCTGACCATGCCATATTCGTTATTAACCTCACCATAGACTCTGCTTGATTTAACATCTATTGGATCTACATCCGCTGTGGCCTTCAACAACCTTCGACCATTTTTCTCGGCCCTCACCGTGTTGATTCTTCTTGACAGTATTCGTCGACAAGGTCTCAGTCGTCATAACGTGCTTCGAATACTTCTCTCTGGACTGGTCTTGACTCTCCCAACGGCCCTAAGTTACCACCAGCATCCCGTCACGGCTGATCCGTCGAGGAAAACCTGTCACTAGCTCCCCCAAAATCTTCTTACAACAGCAGATGACATTCCTTGGCTTATCCGGTCATCAAATGCGTTGGATGATAACTACCAGGAAAATGATGATTTCCTCAAGGTTGAAGAGTCACTCCAGGTGTATGGCCTTTGGCGTTGGCTTCCAGAGTATTGCAAGGACCTTCAGTCTCAATCAACCTTCCACGCACCCTCCTCATTTAAATTCCTCCGTCCGATTGGCAACTTTACAAAACATAACCAATCGAAAAGGTCAGGAATCGGAAGTTTTCGTCGAAGACTCCGCACTCTCGATGGTTACTGGAAGTCTCGTGTCCTGTGGAAAAGGGCTGGGATCAATACGCTGCGATGCCTCGTCTCATGCACTTTGGGAGAACTTCTCAACTATGTGGTTCTTATAAAGCCAGCATCCTGGTTTAGGCATCTACATGATCATGGGGATTTCTAGTAAGGCTACTTGAACGTCCCCGTTAATTAATGGTAATTGACAATATCGACAGTGACAGCAGGCTTAACTACTTCATTATCGATCGAGACTGTACTGCTCCGGTACAGACTCGATCGTCTAACCTGGCGAGCAGCAGCTACTACAGCTGCAGGTATGAGCATGGTCTCAATGCTTTCCATGGAGGCGGTTCAGAATATCGTCGACTACCATCTGATGGGTGGGGTGGTGGATCTCCGGAATCTGAATTTTGGGCTGCAGCAGCGATCTCTGCATGCGCTGGCTTTCTCATACCTCTTCCATATAATTACATGCGGATTCGGAGGTATGGTAAGGGATGCCATTAACATTTGTTTACTTCGGACGTTGACGGACAGGAGGTAGAATGTCAATTGGAATTCTAAACTAGCACTCAATTTCCCGTGAAGTGTAAATCGAGGCAATCCCCTATATTTGTTGATATAGCGTACTATACGGTTGCGATACTAATCTACATAATACTTCTCTTTCCTTTCTTTGAAAGCTTAAAATCGCGAGGCAATGCGGGGTGCCGGGGGGCACGCCACTCGTAGTGATGCATGATGTCACTCAACATCAGTAATACTTGTATCTCCAAGCCAAGTTTCCTCGTCTTGGCATTTCGGCAAGACTGCTCGCCGTACACGGTACACTACTGTACCGCACAAATGACGCAGCATCCTATGGAAATGACATTTAGCTAATGATCAATTGCTCCGACAACATGTGCAGCTTTCGCTGCGGATATAAACCCAAAAAGTGTGTCTATCAACTTTAACGTCAACCCATCTCGCTTTAGAGTGCCTCCGGCGGAGATAAGATCGCAGAAATCACGGCCCAACAAAGTTCTCGCTTTCTCTACGTCTTCTTTCAATAGCACTGGGCTAATTCTCCCAGGTGGCAAGAGATGCCTCGACCGAGATGGGCACTTCGCCTAGAAGCATTTGCTTGGCGCAACTTGATGGATTTGGGCATGTTCCTCCATCGACTTCACTCTCCTCGTCCGTTGTCACCTTCATTCCGCAGAAGCATTCCAGTCACTGTATCCCCTCGAAAGGGAACTATCAATCTGCTATTCTACACCCCTAGAGACTATCCGCAACGCCA
>JGI24512J20087_1000420_pt1 | contig 12322 bp, 12 predicted proteins | sample LinPmetageLP35_FD_20087 | JGI IMG/M metagenome (IMG submission 20087) | reverse complement strand
CCCCCCCCCCCCCCCCCTAATTTATTCTCGCTTAGCACTGGCACCATCAACAGACATGTGGACTCTACGGCAACGGACTCGTAAATCAATTCCACTTTCCATATTGTTTTTACTCCGTAGACACAAACTTCCTGGAGTGACATTACTGTCCTGAGCATGCCATTAAGTCCTGAGCGTAGAGATAATCAAGTGAGACATGGTATGACCTCGACTGACCATAAATGAGCGTCCAAGTTGTGCCTTAGCTATCCTGAGCCGATGGCCCCATAAGTGGTGAAGCTGTTCAAGGACATTTCAGTGTTCTTTGTAATCTACAGAAATCCAGCCAGCTACACAGCACGAACTCTGTAAGTTCTCATGACAATACGATGGAAAGTGAAGTATGGAGAGACACAGACCAAGCATGGAAAATATGGCTTCGTGATTGTAGAGATTATTAATGCCATAAGTTAAAGCTAGCTCCGACGGCCATTTGCATTAGCGAGGCGCGATAGCTCGGCCAGTTACCAAGTCCAAGAACCAACCCACAACAATCAAAACCTTTTGTCTCCAAGTACGCGTCCAGAGAAAGTTCTTGCTTCTCCAGGCCAGCCACGCCTGCGCTCCTGAGTAATCACTCTTCCCACTAATAACCCCGTCGTTTTGACCCAGATAAGCCACGATCGCTGCCTGCTTGTATTCAAACTTGCGACTGAACCCTTGATTCAGCATTTCAGCGAGGTAATTAGCCTTCTGGCATGCGACCTCTGCCGTTGTTGGAAGCCTTGCATTCTCGACATCCGCTGCATCGCCCAAGGCATACACTCCGTCCAGCGACTCTGAGGACTCAGAATACACACGCAGAAAATCGTCGGTCAAGACTCTTGGATTCCTCGGCGTTTTCTTCACTGGAAGGCAGTCTACCAGGGGAGTTGATTTATTTCCCGTCGCCCAGATGATCAGGCCCGCTTCGATCCTTCCCTTCTCCTTCGTAACAAGTGCTCCCTTCTCGATTCTTTCGATATGACTGCCAGTCAACACCTCGACGCCTCTTTTGTTGAAGCTCTTCATCGCATACTCCTGAAGTTCGCAATCGAATCCGGAAAGAACCTTGTCGGCTACATCGTGAACAGATATGCAAACTTTCTCTTTCAGATGCGGGTACAATCTCGCGTACCCTCCATGAAAGAGGTCATGGAGCTCGGATGACACTTCGACGCCAGTTGGGCCTGCACCAACAATTACGAAATGCAGGAGCGAACGTTGTTGTGACTCAGTCAGGCCAGGGATAGATGCTTTTTCAAAAGCATCCTGGACCAGGCCAGCAATAACTTGGGCATCTTTGACATTTCGAATGAAATGAGCATTTTCGGCAACTCCAGGAGTACCAAAAGTGTTGTTCGTGCACTACAACACAGTTAGCTGAGGATGCTAGAGCCGCTAGGATGAAAGCCTTACCCCCGGAGCCAGTGCCAGAATATCATAATCCAAGCTGAATGTTTGGATCGCCAGGTCGGTGAACGTCGGTACGCATTTCACAGTCTTACCCTTGAAATCGATGCCTTCCACGCGAGCCTTGATAAATTTTATATTTTTGCTCGTGTGTCTGATAGGTGTCTCGACTATATTGAAGTCATACAGACCGCATGCCGCACTGGCAAGGAGAGGTGTGTATGGAGTCGTCGTTTCCGGTGAGATAATTGTGATAGAATATTTGGATTCATCCAGGGAGGTGGAAAGGGTTGAGCCAGCCCATCCAGAACCAACAATGATCACATTTTGCTTCATCTTGAGGACTTGAGTATTTGGGAAAGTTGGGGGTTTAGAATCGAGACAGAAATCCTTTCTGGAAGTATCGGATATGGATGGAATTCTTAAAACTGGGTGATGACGTGCAAATCCCGAGTTTCGTCCTTATCTGACTCCGCGGGAACGGGACAGGGGTTTGTCCTGAAAATGAGGGTGCAGGGTGCGTCACAGGGATATGTAGCGAGTAAGATCGCTGTCGCTTCAGGGTTCAATGCGGGGTATTGGGCGTGCATTGGCTGAATAACTTCGCGGCTCTATTCAAGTGTTCAAACCAGGCTTCTCAAGCCTATCGGCTGCACTAAAAGGTGGCCGATTTTGGCAACGTAAAACAAACCGAGGATATCGTGTCCTTGTCCACGATACCCTAATTAAAACCACTTAAAAATTCACAGAGAGATTGTATTGCTATTCTCGAAATGTTTCCTAAGACAGAATTTGATTTAAATTGTTGTGCGTCGTGCAATTAACACCTCCGTACGTTGGAATTGGTGTTCTGCACGTGCCTCAATCGGACATCTTTTACTGCAGCCGATAGTCAAGTACCCATCGTACACCATGCCGCATAAGTTATCTGAACCGTTGTTTCCTATATCATACGTTGATATGTTGGGTCAAAAGACTCTCTGAGAGCCGGAATTCATGGCATGGCTCGGAAAGGAGACAATCTAGTGCCGCATTTGAAGCTACGTACAGCTCTAATTTTCGACGTCTCTCATCTACCCTCCTCGAGTTTCAGCGGAGCTTTTGTTCTCCATGATATTCATACGTTTGCAATCAAGGTAAGTCGCGTGTCGTGAAATGACGAGAAGTTGTGTTGTAATATCAAAATTAGTTGCTGACCTCGCTCCATACTGTGGCTCATCTGCCATGTATCACACAACTCTCAAAGTTCCTCGCCTGATACTTTACACCTTTTGTCCCAGTACCCCGCTTTGATATTCGACGTGCCTGTAGCTCAGTAATAGTCCGCTCCTCTCCGTAACTGGAGTTCTTCTTTCAATCTGAATCCAATCCTCGGTATTGTTGACCCCTCGGTTTCTCGCAACGCGAGTTTCAACTTTTTCTTTGCAATCTCTCTTGTCAAAGGTAGACTACTCATTGAATTGCCTTCCATGAGTTTGTCAAGCATAGGATTTCGTGTTGTGGCAACAACTGACGAGAAGGAAGAATTGTGGCTAACGCCGTTACGATGAAGCGCAATGAAACCAACTACCATGCAAAGTAATGTCAACCCTACGACTACGCCGTAAGTATAGAGTAGAGTTAATCTGTTATAGGCGTATACAAGTGCGTCGTTCGTGTCGAGAGGTACTGTCTGGTTCACTGTAATTGGCGAGCTTGATGCATCTTGTCAGCCGCTATTGACACTCGACAGGCTCATGTTGAATAAGCGATAAATCACTTACTTCATTCTCGTGACAAGGACAGTTTGGTCGAAAGTGCTGTTCTTGGAGCCCGATATCTTTGCAGTACCAAGATCGCCCTCACGCCCAACGGTCAACGTTGCAGAAGTCAAGAGCATCGAGAGCGGTATCAACCTGCACAGAATTAGCACCAGTGAAAATCGCCTGTTTATTCATGGCTAACTAACCAAGCTATAATAGCCATAGTCACTGCAATATTCGCATGTCAGAGATAGTGCCAGCTGAAGAGAGCCCAAGGATTGTTGATTGCCGAGAACATCGCATCCAAATCCCGAGATCGTGATGAACTCTTTCTCAGCTCTGGTCCACACGTGCTGATCGTATGCGATAGACACAACTGCTATTAAGAATGCCTGAGCAAGAAACGACAGTACCATCCCGAACCGTAATTTCCACTCCTGGCTATGATGAACAGCGTCGGCGGTCCATTGACTGCCAAAGACTTGATTTACTTTCCGGCCTTCAAGTCGTAAGTAGTAGCAATGATGGCCAGCAGCAAGGGCAACTCCAAGGACGAACGAAATAATCATTTTGGCCGGATTGACCATCCCGATCTTCCATGGAACCTTGTTCTTCGGTTCTCCCTGTTGAGACATGTTGTTGGTAGAATACGAGTAGTTTTGAGGGGAGAATGATTGGCCATTCTGGCTGGGATGCCCCGAGGGTATACTGACGAATAGTTTGTTATGCAGTATAGCTTGAGAAAGATGGATGGCTTCGAGAAAGAGGATGCTATAGGATGATATTTTATGTGAAGTGATTCGGATTCCGAATCTTGGATAAGCAAGCAAGTTGAGGATTATATGTCAGGCAAAAAAATTCGAAAACAATTGTGCTAAAATAAGCTTGATCCTCACTCATACGATCAAACGCATGTTCAGAGTGGTTTGTAGCACAACACGGGTATTTACTCTAGTATGTGCATTTGCCATCTCTCCGCATGCGCAGCTCCCCTTTTGGCTGCTAGGCTGCATTGCATAGAATCACCATGTCAAAATCACCCTGTTGATCGAAGCAAACAACATTTCCGTTCACTCCCTGCTTGTTCGTAGAATTAAACACTCGCGGGTGTGACAAACCTGTGCTCCGTAATCTCATGTCTCTTGCCCGTGTTGCCCGTGTCAGGCATGTGTCCATGTTACATTTCATGTTGTAATATGTTGCAACCGTAAATTATATAACGGATTCAACCTAAACCCTGTATGTTGATGACAAAACTAAGAGTTTTGGCTGCTCAAAAGGGGCGCGTGCTACCTAGCCAGCCCGGTTAGTAGCTTTTGGCATGCCTAAGTAGGCCTTTTTAGGGGTCAGCACGCTACCTTCGTGCACTTCTAGCCACCAAAGTCTAAATCTCCCCTGACTGGGTGTGCCGGAACATTTTCGAAGCGGCTTGAAATGACGCCACACGAGGCGACGAAGATGCACATCACCACAATTGGCTACATTCGGTGTGTAAATGTTCGTCAAATGATGCTCGTCATGTTAAGTCGGGAAATACCATAGTTGCAGCTCAATACGAGGGTATCTGCCCTCGACATGAAGAAGTGACGGTGTAGAAGTCGTGGCCAAGACTGGGAGCTACAGCGACAGCTCAATCTCTATGCCGGCTTACATTTCCTTCTATGGGTATTTATAGAAACCTGAATAGTGCCTCCACCTAAGTGATTATTTGAGAATCCTTGCATGCACATGGCTTTGTGTGACTAGACCCTATCAAGTGATGGCACAGAGGCGTGTGAAACGACTCGTTCCTCATGAATTCAAGGGTGGCTTATATGGCCTCAGGCCCAGGGCTGAGCTTTGCAAGTGCTTCATAAGATTCCGATTCTCTATTTATTGAAAGTTCATGATACATGAGAAAGCCATTATAGCGTACAGATCTGGGGAGTGCTGGCTACCATTGATCATCTTCAGGTAAAGAACCAAGAACCATGTTTTCTCCAGACGCCCGATCACGCTCTTGATGGTAATTCCGTAAGCGCTGACTTCCAATCTGCTTCACAACTCCAAAAACGCCGTGGTGCCCATCAAGTATACATCTTGCCAAATCGTGCTGCATCTTTGGCTTGCACGCACATGGGCTTCCGGAAAAAGTGTACCTATCTGAAGTCATGTCAGTCGAGTTCTTTGCCAATGACTAGGATGGCAGGAATTGTCAGCACATACCTTCCGTCTTTTCAAAATTCAGTGATACTCGCTTCACGTCGTTCCATGCATCTGCAGGTAACTCCTTCCTCTGATCTACTCCCAGCTTGGCCAAATTCCAACTGCCAAGCCCCTGGTCAGCATCCCACCGCTGCACCATCAAAGGTCCATCTGAGCGCTCGATACAACTAGACCTGCAGTTGCTATTGGAAGATCGACATCCGCATCGTTCACGCTTCACTTCTGTCTTGTCGTCCATCTGTATTGCGACTATCGCGAGTTTGGCGGCTGCATCCTTGGCCTTGAGGAAGATTACCAGCAGAGGCTTAGCGGGTTTAGTGTGGAGGTGTGCTCTATTTCCGGCGCCAGTACTGATTGTAGTGATAGAAGTTGCCGTGCTCTTTCGAGACGTTGTGCTGGAAGTGGTCATGACACTTGGCGGCCGTTGACGAGACTTGTTCGTGAATGATCGCATGCTGAACGCGCTGGACCTGACATCATCTCGACTATTTCCCATTATCGCTGAATCTCTAGCAGTTCCGATCGAGCCTCGACTAGAAGACTTGGTGAGTCGACTTGGTGTTCTGTTGTCGCGGTTTCTGCCAGTTGATATGGATTCCATAGAAGCATTCACCTGACCGGAATTCCTCCCGATGGTCATGGACTCCATCGATGCATTCAGAGAACCTCGGGTGTTGGTTCGCATCGGGCTTTGTATTGTTGGGCTCTGAAAGGTACTCGAAGAAGGACTTTGAAGTGCTGTAGGAGTTAATGCCGAAGGATTTGCTGAGTCCGGTGATGCGAAGGGGTGAGGAAGCCATATCTGTATCCTGGCGTGTTCATCGATAGGCTTTTCTTGCCCAGAAATAAAGAACGAAGCTGTAATCATTGCTTGATCATATCTTTCATATACTTTGTAGCCGGTCAAAAGATGCTGAAATCGGAGCATGTGTCTATGTTCCTGAAACGTGGGGTTGATCTTCGCGCTGCTGGTAGTGAGTTGAACTTCCATGGACTTTGGTCTGGAGCTTGGTGTGGCATAAATCGGGGTTAGGTTGACTGTCTTGAGATCGATCTCCATCTTATATTCCTGACGGCGTGCTGCGGGACTGCCTGTGTCTTCAATGGTCTCTACCAGCCTGTATTTGGTTGCGTCTAGCTTGTAAACCGTCATTGCTCGTCGAAGTGACGGAGATGGACTCGGCATAGGTAGCTTCAGAAGTTCCTCCAAGTAGACTTCGGAATGAGGAGAAATGAATTCCGAAATATCCTCTCCAGGCCATATGCTGTACTCATCTTCGGGCCGAGGGCTGCTCACATCTGGAGGGATGAGTCGCTGAGCTGAAGGAGCTGTAAATCGAAGGCATTCCACAGATAAGTCTTCGTTCAGCTGAGCAATATATCCTGGCCATTGTGAAGAATCTGGAGCTGACCGCAGTTCGTAACTCTCCTGAAGACGTCGCATGATCCAGATACACTTGAGAAGAGATAAATATTGCTTCGGTGGTGGGGTTCGCTCGTTGAGGAAGTTTCCAGCTGAAAACTTCTTCGTACTTTCGTCCATGTGTGTAACAAAAGCATCGGCTCCAGCTTGTAGTGGAAAGTTACCAAGTGTCCTGACCGTCGGGTAGGATCTTTCTGCAGCAGATTGAAATCGTTTCTCGATATCTGCTGGCACGATCAAAGGCATTGGAACGGCTCGTCCTTGCTCGGAAATCGCTTGCTCGACATCGGGAATGAGAAGACCGTGTAGGTGAAGTATGCTTCGATGGACGGCATCGATTCGATCCGCTAGATCTCTATGGATATCGGATAGAAGATTGAGCTCCAAAGGCTTTAAGAGAATAGATATCTTAGAATTGTGTGACTCCAGTCGTTTTCGAAGCCGGTCAACCTTCGGCTGGATTACGAGGTTCCATTCGATATTGTATGCAAAATTTCGGTTGTTGCGAAACTCGTAGTTCTGCTCTAGGAGCCTTTGGCAGTCCTCGAGAGTACTTCTGTAGTCTCCGATGATCTCCTGGAGTGAAGAAAGGTCCCAGTCTTTCTGGAGAGGTGGTCCCCGAGACCGGGCTATCCGCACCGACTCTTGAATCCATGTTGCTCGCGCATTTTCTACGACGCGGACAATGTTGTTCAGGTTCTCGGCCAGACTCTTTATATCGCTTCCAAAGTCATGGTACTGTTGACCTGCGCGTTGCACTTAATTAGTGTCTGGTCCTCTGAGTTCAAGCCACATCGATCATCACATACTTGCATCGAATTCCTCACTCCATCCCAAGCGATAGATCTCCCAGGCCAGTGCCGTAACGCGGATCAGGTCTGATGCTGAAGCGCTCATCTCACTGACGATGATAGACTATAGAGATTGCTTCCACGACAATGCCGCTTCGCAGCGGCCTCATGCAATCGCGTATGTGAATGTTCTGATCGACCAGATCGCTCTTCGCAAAATATTTGTTCATGTCAGATCAGTGAGGCATTTCAGCCGCAGATTAAACATCCAGAAGGCTCATGGATTCGCTCACAGAGTCATGCGTCTTATCTTCTCCTCTTGTGGCGGTGGCTGGGTCATTTTGGTGGTTGTGTTTTGGACCTTGGCTTTGTCTCGCCCCTGTTGTGAAGTCGCACAGAGACGAGGGGAAGGGTGAAGTTGGCCGCTCTGTCTCCTCAAACGGCTCTTAAATCTGCCCTGCGCCCGGGTTGTATGGCGGCTCCCCCATGTTCAATATTGGATGAGGCTTGCAGGCAGGTGCGTGTTTCCAATCAACACTCGGTACTTATCACACCTGCATCAGCCTCCATCCTTGGCATGCTTCTGAAGGATTTCCAGCCTTGTCGAGAGCTTTAAACATGACATGCGATCACAGAAAAGCTGAATCAAACCACTTGGCGAGATGTGTTTAATTAGAAACATGCGCCTTGTGAGCAGGGCTACGCCCAGATTTTTCTCTCGTTTTGAAAGACGAACCATTTCAAATTGTCCTCCGATTTTGCGTCAGTGAAAGGTGCGAGAAGATCACCATTATGGTTTCAACAGCAGGTCAATTTACAGAGTCAAGGACTGAAGAGGTGTTTCGAGATGAGGCTAGCAGCATCAATTCTGCGATCTTCGAGATCCTTCCTGAAAATATTCCCAATACCATCATCACAAAGACTCCAGAGGAACGCTTCCGGCTAGGTTACTGGTCCGTCATTGCGCTTGTTGTCAACAGAGTCATTGGTAAGACCTATAAATCCCCCCTTCTATCCTCTGTAATTGACTGTTGTAGGAACTGGAATTTTTAACTCACCCGCGACCGTCATTCGTGGAACCGGCAGTGTCGGGATCACACTACTTTTCTGGCTTGCTGGGGCTATATACACGGTTGCGGGAGCCTACTTGAACATTGAATTCGGCCTCAGCACACCACGTCACAAATTTGAAGGGGTGGAACAAGGCATTCCACGAAGTGGTGGGACTTTGAACTATGTGAGTCCAAACAGAGATAGACATCAAGACTTCAGAGCACCACTAATGCACTACAGCTACAGTATGTTTTTACCTGGCCGGCATATCGTCAGAGAACTGTCCTTCTTGTAACCTGCGTTTTTGCAGCTGCATACATAGTTCTGGGGAATATGGCAGGAAACTGCCTGATTTTCGGCATTCGAACTCTCGAGGCAGCAAATGTGGAAGTTACAAACAGCGCTGTCAGAGGGCTCGCGGTTGCAGCTGCAACATTCGCCTGTCTGATCCATGCTCTATCACGTCGAGGAGGTATATGGCTTGGGAATATTTTTGCAGTCATAAAAGTCATGATGCTGTTGTTGATCATTATAACGGGTATCTGCGCATGGGCTGGTGCGTTCGACACAAGAAGCTATGCAGTTGACAATATGGCTGTCGACAATGCTTTCAAGAACCCTGCCAGTGAAGCGTATGGCTATACCAAAGCGTTTTTAGCTGTCATTTTTGCATGGAGTGGTTTTGACCAACCCAATTATGTAAGTGACCCTCCGAAAGCACACCTACTTTCTCTAATCAAGTACAGGTTCTTGGCGAAATTCGCCGGCCACGAAAGACAATGCCCGTTGGGACCTGGATCGGTGTTGCGATAATATGTTGTCTGTACTTGCTTGTCAACGTTGCCTATGTGAGTTAGACTATGCACGCTCAATAAACTCAAGCTGAACCAGGTTTTCAGATGGTGGTTGTGCCTGCAATAGAGCAAGCCAACCCGCAGGCTAACGTGGCGCTTCTATTTTTTCAAATGACTTTTGGCGCCATTTCCGACGATAAAAAACTGCCAGGAAGGGTTCTCGCGGCATTTATGGCAGTTTCCAGCTTCGGAAACATCGTCGTTATGACGTTTACTGCTGCAAGAGGTTAGTGATGCTGGACGACGAATCCCATTTTTTTGCTAATCTAAGTGTAGTGAAGCAAGAGATTGCCAAAGAAGGCATCCTCCCGTGGGCCAAGTTCTTCGGTCAGACGAAGAATCTATCATTCGGTCGCTTTCTTACCTGGATCCAGAACGACAAACATTCATTCATCAACAGGAAGTTTCACTGGCTATTGAGCAAAGCTTGGCTCGATCCTCGAGAGCACTCTCAAGAAACGCCATTTGGAGCATTGTTCCTTCACTGGTCATTCACAATCATCATGATTCTAGCAACTATAAAACTTCACCCTACCGACGCGTACGGGTTCCTAGTTGATGTCTATTCATACACCATTGTTGCTGTCTTTGGCTTCGCAATCTCCGTGGGAATGCTTAAATTACGCTTCAGTGCCCGTGCTCGCTGGCGCCAGAAATCCGAGTTCAATCCCTTCATCAGCATTACTGCAGCCTTTCTCTTTGGTATTGGTAGTGCCTATCCCATCATCGCCTCCTGGGTTCCGCCGACTGGCAAATTCGCAAGGGCCAAGAAGGTTGTCGTCGACTGGTACACAACTCCTACAGTCGCTTGGGCCATTCTGGGCTTTGGTATGATTTGGTATATCGGTTTCAATCTATATGCCATGCGCAGGGCACGAAAGGATGGTGTGGAGTTCCAAGTTCAAAAAGTACCAGAATTTGATAGGGATCCGCAACCCAATGGTCCACCGATCCAGGTTCATGAAAAGGTCTACTTGGCTTGGGTTGGGCAAGAATTCAGTCATATGCCGGAAATGGAGGAAGAGAGGAGCATGAGTCGGGAAAGCTTTTGAAAAGCCCTTCGAGCAGTTTCATGTTGACCTGCGCAGTTTCGCAAATTTTGAGGAGTTAATTTGATGTTTATTATGTATCCAACTTCTTTCTTCGAGATCTGGATTAATAGATCGCACTCCGTTATTCCTGCCAGCCAGTCTATATCTGATAAAATTCTTATTGAGGCTACTGGCAGGCTTGCGTCTCCCCTCTGTTGCCTCGTAGAATTCCATGCCGGAGCAGGTTTTCAAGTCTGGGAGGGGATTAATCACAGTAAGCCGGCTTTCGCCTGTGCAAAAAGGTGGGGTATTTTTGGTCAAGCGGCTTTGTTTACTTCAAACGAATAGCTCCTAGCAACATAGAAAGTGGAACCACCACCTCAAGAACACGCGAGACTCAATGTGCAAAGCCCGCCGTATTAATGTTACTTATGCCATAAACAAAATGAAACATCAAGATCGATTACTTTTATATCAAACACCAGGCAAAGGCTTGAAATCATCGTAATTCGCTCAATTGCCCATTGAAGCTGGATCACCTCCAATTCTCACATGAGTGGCAACAATTGGCATGGGGCCGTCCAGAATGAATATCATGAAACATCCAGGTGAGTATACATGCGCATTTGGGGCGCTGTTATCGTGCAGGTAGTCCCACTGCAACTAAGTGCTGGGAAGATGTTCCTTTGACCTATGCTATTCCCGTGAGTTGAAGACTCGACCCCAAGGAGCGAAGCGCGAATATTGTCATAAGTTACGCATGTCAGAGTGATGGTAATCGATTCTCCATATGCCCAATCTTTGTTGGTGATTCTGAATGTGGGTTGTTGTCTTCCACTCAGAAGATAGGGAGGTACGAAGACTTCGACACGATACTCCTGGACGAATCGCTCGTCTTCCGGATCGAAACTAGAGACTAATACCCGACCATCTTGGAGGAGAATAGCCTCGGAGTGATAGATGCGGTCGATTGTAGTGTTCGCCATGACAGACATGCGGCTATGCAAAGGTTTCGAAGGCTCGCAAAGAACAGCGTTGTGATTAGGGTTGACGGCAAGACCGAATCCAGCACGACCTTGTTGGCCTCCGTTAATTATTAGATACGTCCCATCAGGAAGCGCTGTCATGCAGGATATTACTCGAGCGGATGGCTAGGACATGTCAGCATACTTTGAAAAACTGATTGAGATGTGCGGACGGTAGACTTACCATGCACTCAATGGTCCAATTGGCACCCGGTGTCTCTGGTGCGAGTGAAACGCAATTATCAAGAGCAATTTTAGGTCCCTAGTCAGTTAGCAAAATGGTCTTGGGGAGTCGATTCTGAATTCACTGGTGTTGAACCACCACAGATCAGAACCTCCAACAGATCACTGTACGGGGCATACTGGGGCAGCAGGACAGCGGTACCCTAAAAAAGATACGTACGGCCTCCATCAAAGTCATTAACAGCTCCTGGAATATTTGGCAAAGTCCTGACCGTTTCAAGAGAACCCTCATCGAGGATTCGAGCTTGGTTGTAGTAGGCCACGAATACACCCCTGACGAGAGGACTGCGAGGTATGGATACAAGTTTTACGGATCTGTTCTCTTGAGCCATCGCAATAAATAACGCCTCCAACTTTTGGAAGGATCTCTATTGTTGGTACAGGGGCACAATTAGATCCCTCTTGACCACGGACGACCAAAATATAACGTCCCACCCCCCCCTTCCGCCCACCCCCCCCTTCCGCCCACCTCGCTTAATTCCAACACTTCCTATTCAAGACTTAATAACTCTATTCTGCGTCAA
>JGI24512J20087_1000418_pt1 | contig 12833 bp, 19 predicted proteins | sample LinPmetageLP35_FD_20087 | JGI IMG/M metagenome (IMG submission 20087) | reverse complement strand
TTTTTTTTTTTTTTTTTTTTTTTTTTTTTTGGTTGGTCCACACAATGATGTACGAACATTTGAGTGAGACTTGCATGGATCTATCTCTCCATTGCCCGACATTTCCTCACAATGAAAAGACGACAGATACCTACTGATGGATAATCTTGATAGATAACCCAACGCGAATACGCCGAAGACACAGCCTTCTGGTCCCTCAAATCCGCAACGCAATTCTCCGCTCGCCGCCGCACCATAAGTCTCTACATCGCAAATCCCAAAGAAGGAACACCGTCTGCATATACATGGTATGTTCCCAAATCACTCTTCTCTTGGGCCCCTTGAGATCAGTCTCGCTACACTAGTCTGAGTGCTCTGATTATGCCTCGCTTTCTTTGCCATCGCTACTTTGCTGGTGTCACTATTCTTCCAAACATCACATTGACCCCACTAGGATCGACAACACGCCCGAAGTCTACACATCCATCACCCACGTCCTCTCTTCTCAAAACCCTAAAAGCATCGCAATCAACACGCACCCGAACATCGCGTTCAGCAGCGGTCTGCATGTTGGCGAACTCCGTGGGTTGTATCAAAATCTAGATAGAAAATGGACAGACAGGTTTGTGGAGAGGCCGATGGTGGCAGTGGAGTATATTGGGACGATGGTTAAGGGGAGGTTGGAGTGGTATCGCAGATTGCAGGAGACTGCTTGGGCGATGATAACGGAGGCGTTTAGTGAGAGGGTTATTGAGCCGGGAGTGTCGAGTACGGAGGTATGTTTTCTTTGACTTGGTGATTTCGGGTGGTTCGGCTATTTTGAGAAAGCGGAACGGGTGTAATTCGGGTGTGATGGAATGCTGACTGTGTCCCGATAGGATGTCGAATGGTGGTTGCGATCAAAGATCCAGGAGCAGAATTACACCACTTGGTTCCAGCCTGATGTGAATATCGTTGGTGTCGAGCCGATCTTCGGCCCTCCCGATGCGCTCCAAGAGCCTCTCGTGAGCAGGAAACGGGATATCATCCAATATGGCGACAGTATGTAACCTTCCCACCTCACACTCTCCAGCACCTTACATCATTCTTTCCCCGTTCAAGAAACGCTAACAAGTACAGTGCTCCACGTCGACTTCGGCGTAACAGCTCTCGGTCTCAACACAGACACCCAACATCTCGCCTACGTCCTCTACCCCGACGAAGACGAGTCCTCCATCCCCTCCGGCCTCAAAGCCGGTCTCGCCAAAGCCAACCGCCTCCAAGACATCGTCATCTCAAACATGAAAGTCGGCACATCAGGTAACGACATCCTTCGCGCCAGTCTCGACCAAATGCACAGCGAAGGCTTCGAAGGCAAGATATACTGCCATCCTATCGGTGACTGGGGACACTCAGCCGGAACTTTGATCGGTATGACGAATTTGCAGGATGGGGTTCCGGTTCTGGGTGATTTGCCGTTGTTGAATAGGACGTATTATAGTATTGAGTTGAGCGTGGAGCATTTTGTGCCGGAAAGGAATGCGACAATGATGTTTTATCAAGAGGAGGACGTGTATTGGGTTAGTGGTGAGAAGGGGTGGGAGTGGGTTTGGGGAAGACAGGAGAAGTTTCATTTTGTGAAGACGAAGAGTGGGAAGAGGAAGGCAGTGGCGGCTGAGGCGATGAGCGGACAGGAAGAACTGTAGGAGACGAAGTAACGTCAATGGGGAAGGAAGGCTTGTACATGCAGGGAAAAGAGATCGGATTCCAAATGAACTTGAATGACAAGGAACTATCGAAGAAGGCGGTGTTCTTCGCTTCATTGTATGGACGCCAGCCTAAATTGGTCAATGGAGAGAACCCAAAGGCTAGTTACTTAACAGCGTATGCATCTGGCGAAGTTCCCACTCGCTTTTGACAACTATGGACGACCTTAAAGCCCTTGGCAACGTCTCGGTCAGGTTTGGTTTCCAAATTTGGATGATTGTGAGGCAACTTCTCAGCACCAACCATGGGGGAAGTCCGGGCTTGCATGGTAGAAACAGTAGACCTTTCCGAGCAGATTGGCTTTCGCTGGGGGCGCAAGGCTCGGGCGAGGCAGGAGCTCTGTGAATCCAGAGTAGGTTTCACAAGCCCAAACTATATGTCACAAGCCCTTCCAATTACCTTCTTTCAAGGGCATGCGGTCTGGGCATCTCGTCAATGGCCACCTTTTTCCCGGTTCCTGGCCATATGGACCATTGAAGCGCTGATCGCAGCATCGACCAGCGCATTCATGCTGCCGGTGAAAGAAAGAGCTCGGCCCTATCATTTCTCAACCAGACGAGCGGACAATGCTGCCGACTCCCCATATAAAATATGAGGCAATTCGAATAATAAAGTCCGTTCTCGGTGTATCACCGGAGTTACCTTCCCTAAGCAGTCACCATCTTCGTTACTCAGCAGTACAGCCGAAATGAGGTTACGAAAACTGCCAAGGCGAAAGAAATGACGCGTCCTGCAAGCTTCGATGGCGTTGGAGTATCGACATCTTGTATCGTATCCATAGCCTTATCGAATACATTTGCTGCAGTCCAGCATCAACGTAGCCTATTTCTCCGAGATCGTGGCAGTCTCCGCTACTCAAGGCTTACTTAGTCAGCAAGTCCGGAATTTTGTTGAATCTGTTGTGTGCCAAATCAACAACAGCTGCTCAGGTATGTCCCAAAGAGGAGAAAGGTTCAGCAACCTCTCCTGGAGTACGAGTACGGTCTGGGCAAGCCACAAGTCCACATTGTGCGAGCTCAGCCGGACTGTATGCGGGTATAACGAGCCTGGACATTGAGTATCTCGTATACTCAGGTGTTTGTTTGAACGGAACTCGTCCCGCGTAGCCACGACAGAATCTTACAGGCGTGCGGCCACAAGATGATATGCCAGCCATTTACGCATCCTTCCCGTACTGAAAGTCTGTATGATGTCCCCCTACCATTTGTGCCGGGTTCCCGTTCGCTCGTAGGTCATCCATTGACTGCTCCCTTGTCCTGAATTTCGAGAATACTTCGTGAGGCGTTGATCCGGCTCCCAGGAATGCAAAGTATCTTCCGTATGGATCCATAAGGTCGTCAGACGCAATATAATTAGCCCGTGTTCTCAATAAAGCTCAATACGCAGTTGACGCCATTGTGTGCTGTGGTGTGGAAGGAATGAAGTTGCGATTAAGAAGTTCCCGAGGCTGAAGTAGATGTCGCTTACCCTCTCTGAGCGATTCTGCCGGCATGTGCCGCCTTGTCGCTCTCCCGTCTGTGGCGTCTTTCGTACCACACAAAACCTCCAGGTACCTGCATCACGGGCTTACCAGAACACGCTCTTATATTCCCACAAGGAGCTTCAATTTGAAGCTCGATGTCACTTCGATTGATTTGTATGCAAAGCTGAAAGCTTCAATTTCTCTTCAAGAGCATCCGAGTGATGTCATCAACTGCAGAGAGACTGCCGGCTTTCCGAAGTCCTTAGTAATGTTTGACGCTACTTTCTCGAGATTTCTTACACGAAGGACGATACAGTCATATCGTAAACTCTTATCAGCTGCGTGGACATACTCCGTGTTTTTATTTTCCTCGTTTTCTCTAGCCAAGCCATCTCCATGGAACAAGGTTCTTCAAGACGGCGAGCTCCAAGATATGATGGAGAAGATGTCTCACCCACAACCTCACAGGAGCTGAAGGGCTTCTACGCCTATGGACTTGCCGCAGAAGTATTTGCCGTGTGTGGAGTTGGTAAGGTCTTTGCGACCATGTAAATTTCGCATCTGACGGCTTGGCAGGATCTTTCCTTCCGGTGGCTTTGGAGCAATTAGCTAGGGAGGGGGGAGTGTTGTGGTCAGACAACACTACACCATGTGTGGTCAAACCGAACAGCGGGAATCGAGCGGCTTCTGTGGCTGGATTGCTCGTCAGGGCCGCTGTATCCGAGACTGAGACAGACACCAATCAACAATGTGTGATACCTGCCCTCGGGAACATGACCACCGCGTCATTTGCACTGTACACGTTCTCTCTAGCTGTCTTTGTTCAGGCTCTGGCACTCGTATCTTTCAGCGCTGTTGCAGACCATGGTTAGTTGTCCTTGCTCACCGGAAGCCACTTCTCACTGTCGTCAGGGCGTTACCGGAAGAAGTTCCTCGTTGGCTTCGGAGTGGCAGGTGGAATTTCTTCAGCCCTCTTTATATTCGTTGTCCCTGAAATTTTTCTCGTAGGCTCTGTCCTTGCTGTGGTCGGAGTAACATGTCTCGGTTCCTCCTTTGTCATTTTGAACTCCTTTTTGCCGCTTCTTGCAGCAAACCACCCTGATGTGAACGGCGGCCTTGGAGGTCGTCCTGACGATGTATCGGGTCCAACGTCTCCAGGCATCCGCCTTAGGGAGTCATCAGGTATAGATGAGAGCGGAGACAGTAACCACACACACTGGTCTGCACAAACGGATTCTACAGCTCTCAAACTCTCCACGAAGATTTCTTCCAAAGGAGTTGGAATTGGGTATGCCGCAGCTGTCTTTGTGCAAGTTCTTAGTATACTGTTGCTTTTTGGCTTGTCAAAGCTATCAGTGTCGTCAACTATACCTCTTCGTCTAGTCCTGTTCATGGTTGGGTGTTGGTGGCTAGGCTTCACCCTTCCCGCGTCGATCTGGCTTCGGGACCGTCCTGGTCCACCTCTCCAAACGATCTCGAGCAGCAATACCTGGAGAACATGTGTGGCATACATTGCCTTTGCTTGGGGGTCTGTATGGAATACCATTAAGGTGGCTGTGGAGCTAAGACAGATGGTCATCTTTTTAATCGCGTGGTAAGCTGGTCTCCCCTGCCGCTCCGACCCATTGGTTGTCAAATGAGGCATTCCCTTTCTTGCATGTTTCGGGTGGCCAAGACTCACCAGTTCCACTTCAGGTTCCTACTCTCCGACGCGATTGCGACAGTATCAGGGACCGCAATACTCTTCGCTCGCACAGAACTGAAGATGGGAACCGTTGCAATTGCACTTCTGTCAATAACCGCCACCTCATCTGGGATATGTGGTGCTTTTACTTGGCCGATCATATCCCGCCGCTTCAAACTAAAGACCAATAGAACCATCGTCGCTTGCATCGCCTTGATGGAAATCATACCCCTGTATGGCCTTCTGGGCTATGTCCCGTTTGTAAAATCCTGGGGCGTTGGTGGACTCCAAAAATCGTGGGAGATTTACCCCCTTGGTGAGTGCCTCCACCCAATCCTCCAAATGAATATTCTAATCAATCTCGTATAGGCTTCATCCATGGTTTCGTCATGGGAGGCCTTTCTTCCTATTGCAGGTCGTTCTTCGGTCTATTGATTCCGCCTGGAAGTGAGGCTGCTTTCTATGCATTATACGCTATAACAGATAAGGGGAGCTCAGCTGTCGGCCCTGCCGTCGTTGGAGTCATTGTCGATGCAACAGGCCAGATTAGACCAGCATTTTTCTTTCTCGCGATCCTCATTGCGTTGCCAGCGCCGCTTGTACTGATGGTCGATGCAGACAAGGGACGGGATGATGCTGCGAGGACTGCTGGGGCCCTCAAGCAACACCTAGCACAGGATTCTGCATCGCAGGCGGGAACCGAACTTCATGAAACAGAGGGCTTGATGGCAGATCATGATTAGTCTACCCGTATAAGATCATCTCCTAAATCCCAGCCAAGACCCCAATCAGCAACTATCTGCACCTTCAGATTCCAAACAGTCACCACGACTTTGCATTCTCGTGCTACCACAAACCATTTTCCCAAAGTCGGAGTACCATAATATCAGCACTTAACCCATGCCTGATCCCAATTCCCGTATACCCATCAACCAGAACGCCGGCATCATCAAGTCTTCTAAGCAAGACAAATCCAGAGCCCATGGTCCACATTTCCATCGCTTTAGCTCCCTTGACCATTCCTTAGGTCCTGTGGCCTTTGAACTTCACCTCTAGAATGCTCAAGATCCACCCGGAACACCGTCGCGATTCTCGCTAGACTGTAATAGAACCCCTAAGTTTTCAGTGAGTCCAACACACCATCATGTGGATACTGCTTACCTGCATAGTGACGACCTCCACAAGCGTTTGGTCGCTAAAGCATCTTCTTGCATTGTCGAAAACCAAGTCGCTAACCTCCGGCCCGGCAATAACCTCATCAACAAATGCCAACAAAGCCTTCTCCTGATTTGACCACACATCCGACGTAATGTCTCCAGCACTGAGCGCTTCGATCTGAGCATCTGATACCCCGGTTGTCCTTGCAATCTGAATGTGCTGTTTGCATTGGTATTCACAACATAGGCGTTGCGCATTCAGTAAGCACACCAGTTCTCGTTGGTAAGGTGAAAGAGAAGTATCTCTGAAACAAGCTGTTCCAAGAGAAATTGCGTGGGGTAAAGTCGACGGTGAGTGCGCCCACATTCTGAATAGGTTGAGTGGTGGGATGCCAACTGGAAGGACGCTGGCAGGGCGATAGGGGATTCGAACTGGAGACATCGTCTACTTTCTGCAGCTATACCATCAGAAAAATGGAATGGTCGAGTGACTGCTTTGACAAATAAATTTTTGCAACAGTGAAGCTGCTATGGTGGAAGCAATAAGGTTTTGACGATGCAGAACTTTTATTTGCGAAATGGCCTCCTTAAGATATCCAAGACTATTTCAGCTTGCATGGCCTCCACAAGAAGTGGTTATTTCACGCGACCACCCGCAAGACAGTATCCACACTGTGGCGAGTTAGAGCATTATCCAAGACCCCGAATCCATCCCCATTTCCTCCCAGTGGCGGCGGGTGCACATTCGTGGAAGGGTCAAGGTTGTACGGCCGTGGCAGGAATACAGGCGCCCAAAAACGGGGTGGGCGAATTGCTATAGAGCGACAGCTGGGCTGGGAGATCGACGATTCGCGAGCTGTGAGTCGCTAATTTGAATTTGTGTCCCAGTATGCAGCCAGCAAGATGGTTGTCTCCTCGGCCGTTGCCGCTGCTGCTCGATGCAGCTGACTGTAGTGGACGGCCTTTTAGCTAAAATCTTACCAACCAACACATACATCTGACAAAGTGATTCAGAAAGACTGAAAATACCCTCAACGCAGAAGAGCATATTGCATGAAACATATTAATAAAGTTCAAGTCATGCCCGAATCATCCCAAGTCCTGTCTGCAGCGTAAGCGGCGCCAGGAGGATTGTGACAAATCCTGCTCGAAACCTTCACGCTGCATCCGGTAAGTGCCTCGCTCAATCACGCCTCATTTGCCGCACTGGGGTCAGTAGAGTATGAACTGATTCTTGATAGACGTCGTCATGCTCGCCAATATCCAGCCCATGCACTGACCAGACATCTGGGGATGAATAATCCCCGTGCATTCGCCTGGTACTGGGGTCGCTCTGGTATCGACAAATCCGGTACACCGGTCCGTTCCTATTCAGGGGTCAAATGTTCACGCTTGATTCTTTTTTGAAAGTAGACCGTGTCCAAGACCCTTCTGTCGGATGATCGGTCTTCAAGTACACCTATGTTTTGATACATCGACTCTGAGAAGGCCAAGAACGGAGGATTTTGGTGGCACTATCACCGAGTTCCGGGGAATTGCTTCTTCGTATGACTGCCAAGATTCTGTTGGTAACAGAAAGGCACCGCGAGGCGCCTTCTAAGCCTTGGTGCATCCAGTACAGCATCTTTATCTCCTCATGCACGCCTCAGATGTGCTGCAGGGTCACCAAATGCCGGGCATGCCTGAAACTCTATTTTGGAATTTTAGTTTGGATCTGAATTTGAACATTGCGGCATCCAGAACCGGCACCTCAAGCTGGTTTTCTTAACTTCAAGAAAGAATGTCCTTCTTTGTCGGACCAGTGGAATCATATCAAGAGTCCACGGGATTTCAAAGTTGTTGCTTGCCAGTGTTCTGCTTGTATGTTTCCGAAGGCAAACAAAGTAGTGACACTTGCCTACCAAATGCCTATCGAATGCCTGCCAGATGCCTGTGAGTATGTCCAGGGATGGCTATAATCCAGAGCCTGGACCATCCTAATTGATTAGGTTTCCAACACCGACACCTCAAACTCCAGTGGAGACTAACTCCAGAAGCCAGAAAGGGATATATCGGCACACGAGGCGAATTTACGGCGGCTGCTTTATTACGACAAGCAACTTCCGAGAACAGTACTGAGACGAAGAGAGCACGCCGAGCTGGAGGGAAACATGTGTTTCCACCAACGAAACTCTGCTACCAGTAGATATACATCCGCCTGCCACCTGCTGCTCTGTCAGCGACAGTAAGTGTCGAACCAGATGAAGGTATTGGCGACGAGTCTGGCGAAGTTGGTGGCAAGAACTCAGTCGCTTGAGGGCACCTCGATATCACTCTAGACGTTTCCGACGACCAGATACATGGGTGCTACGCATATCTGGGGTTAGCATAAAGATCTGATAGCAGGACTAGGTGGAGAAATCGCTTCCAAATATCATCGCCACGTTTTCTCCGAAAGTATATTGCCGAGGCTTGGGGAAGGCTTCCCCGGATTCTGCAATATTGTCCAGCATAGACCCTTTGAGTTGCATTCATTGTGTGTAAAAGATAGATCTAGAGGCAAATAATAATGCCACTGTGATTCGGCGAGTGAGCTGAAAGGTGTGGCGGAGCAGAATCTCGTTGCTTTGAAATCAGCGAGCTGGGCTTCTGCGAGTCTGCTGAAGCCGCAAAATGCACTTTGGGAACTAGAAAGGAATCGCCAACTTGACAATACTTTGTTTGTATGCGGTCGAGTAGGGTTTCAGTTGAAGCGCCCGTGGATTGAGAATAGGCTACTTTCGTACAACCTCAGAACCCATGGGACATGATGGCTCTGTCTGTCGCTAGGACATCACTGCGTACCGAGCTGTACACCTACGGCAGACAGTACTTGACCCCGACCTTCTGATGTCGGGAAATAACCGAGCAGCACTCCGACTCATGCTGTCAAAATATGCCTAACGACTCGAGAGTCGTTAAATCTTTCAGAGTGTGGCCCGGCTGGGCCGGTGGTCTATTTATTTGCCCCTGTAGGGAGACAGGAGGCGCAGTGTCGATTCCCGGGTGATACTGGAGGATTGCAAAGGCGCAAATGGTTACACAGAAGTGTGGATACATAATTTCATCACACGTAGACGCGTCAAGTGTGGAGGAGAAGACTGGCCCAGTCGCCTGAGAGTAAGATTCTCTTCATTGTAGTCTTGATTACATATCAGCATTTGAATCTTCCTGGAAGCCAATGAGAATATTTTTATCCTCGTTGTCGTCCTTGTTTGACCCCTGTGACACCGCCACACAAAAAGAACTTAACAGAGCATCCTGATGACCGACTCTTTGCCCGTCAGGAAAAGTACAACTCAAACAGGCAATATCCCCTTCAGGCTCAGCACATGAGATACGACGCCAAGAAAGCAGCTGGGTTTTACCACAGCCGTGGCAATGGCTAATCAGCAGAGCTAAATTGCCCGTCCTATTTGTTCAGAGGTTAAGTAATCAAGAGACTGATTCCGTATTCGCGAGTGTAGCGATAGGATACCCGCGATAATGCTTAAATGGGAAGGAGCATCCTGCCATTGTCCAGCTGTGTGATGTGAGGAAGTGTTTCAGGGGCGGGAATTTTCTGGGTACTTGCTAGTGCACCTTTCCCCAGAGCCAGAGCCAATGAGCCCAAAAGCTGGGACAAAATCGTGCAAAACTTCATTACAGGTCTATAGATAGCGTCTGTCACGATGAACCTCTGCGAAGCGCTTGTCTATGTCATTTACGATCAGCCTCCTTCGAAAGCCGTCTGCAGATTCTCCACGGCGTGTCCTTCGCCACAGTGTAATTGCCTTCAATTGATCTCAGGGGTAAGTTTCTCTTCTAATCATCTTTCAAACAGGGATGGGCAATTCCAGAGCATTGACGAAGTCCTAACAACATCAGCTGTTATCTCGCTCCACGGATCGACTTCGACCAAGCGACTTCGACTAGACAACACCTCGAACACCCCCTTCGTAAGCATCGAAGACCTAGGGAAAGGAAGGGCTTAAGCATGTCCAGACTACAAAGGGATATTTGAGAAGGTCTCAACCACCACTATATATTTGCTACGCAACAGCATTAGTTGGCTCAGTATTCGGCTGCTCTGCTGAGTGGTGCTTGGCCAGGTCATTGAATGGCAGAATTGGGCAACGGGCTTCCGTACCAGGACAACTCGTCGAAACACAAGTAATAATTCGTAAAAGAAGATCTTATCATCAAGGATTGATACAATGAGCTATCATACCCCTAGAATTTCTTCTCGCGAGTCAACAAAGGACAAAAGTCGGGCTTTGACAATGTCCTAATATCGTTGCTGTACCGTTGAAGGAGAAGCGGCTCCCCTTCAGCTAGGTCGAGAGATATCCTGATCTGGCGCAAAAGTATGAGCAGAGACTTCTACTGGTATTTTGTTTGCCACAGACCACTTTCCAGGCCGGCCGTTCCAAGTTCGGTGGGGCCTGCCCGCTTCGTGAGGCAGAGCACTCTCTTGAACTTAACCCCTGTGGTACTTCATCTTGAAATCTGTGTCGTCCCCTGATTGTTCTTCTAAGTCATTGTTTACTCAATCTTGCAACTCATTGAGGATGCCTGGACATTTTTTGGTAACCTTGCCACCGTTTTGGTGCATTGCATTTGGGGTTTGCATTGCTAGGCTCCTCGTCTCGTTTCCGGGCGCTGATTCATATGGGCTAAGCTATTTGTCGTATCAAGATTATGCTCTATAGCATCTCATGTTATTTTTCTTCTGATCCTGATTTATTTGTTGAGAGCATTCGTTTCTTCGTTTCATTGAAGCAGCCTCTAGAATTGGTAACTCGTTACCTAATCACCTCGTATTTTTGAGGCGCTTTTCTCCGTGTCTTCGTTAGCCACCAACAGCGCTGTCATGTTATCGCCTGAGTATTCGCCACATGAATTTCGATTATATGTATTGCGTTATCTGAGAGACGGTTCTCTTGTTGATACGGCCGCGTACTCGGCTGTCCCTGTAGCTGCCAAGACATTTTCGGCAAGTTATTGCCTTCTGGCGAGCAACCTTTGGTTATCGATTCTGAAATTTGAACCTTGAGGACTAAGGATGAGATGAAGTTTGTTCAGTCGCGCTTCTTGGCTTATTTGTTGAAGGAACGCTGTCCCGAAAGGGTCACCTTGACTTGCAGCGTTGTAAGCCTCAAAACCCGTTTCTCAAAGAATTGCTTCTTGTTTGTCCCAATGCTGTAAGAGTAATTTCCTTCATTTTGTAACAGCTCTGTCTTGAGTATCTGATTATCGTTGCGAGGAGTGCCATGTAGGAAGAGGATGTATCGAGTTTCCGTAAATCGATGAAACTGTACAGATGAAGTCAGAAAAAGGTTGCAAGCCGCCATGCCGCCTAAAATGAGGCGCAGCTGTCATCGACATTGCGGGCCACTGTATGGACATCAACGCAAGGAACGGTAAAAGCCACCAATCAGACTGTTTGGTACCCATTCTCGGGGGTTTCTTGTCGATTTATTGGCGATAGGACCATGATACGAGACGTTGCTGCAGCGTATCGGCACACGAGATCATCAGTCCGTGTGGCCCAAGGCTTAAAATCTCCGAGATTCCAATGGCCACCCTGTACAAGTCGATTGTGGTGGCAAATGGTGTGCATGATGATGTATTCCGGATTACTGAATAGAGGTTAGTAGATCTCTTGATAAGGCGTGAACTCACGAGGTGCTCAGTGAGCTTATAATTCTGTGGGAAAGCAAGTTCACCAAACCAAAAAGCGAAAGTTTCACTGGCCATGAAGGAATAGACTGTCCATGATGTTGTCCATTTGTACAGGTCGTTTCCTAGAGCTAAGATCAATCATATCCACCAAACTGTAACCCAGAACCGCACATCTTGCTCGCCAACCGGTACTAATCACCAGTGTTAACCACGAAGGCAGCAATACAAAACAACACCAGCACCACAACACCAACACCGCTGGACACCAGGATCGGTCGGAAGGATCAACAACCAAATGCGTCAGGAAGGGGAAATCTCGCCGCCAGAAAGGGCCTCTTCCCTATCGGTGTCAGGGCCTCAGCGACTGCGTCCAGCCCGAACAACCCATCAGCGTCAAGTTCTGCCAAGTCCATCTACCTCGACAACCAACTCCGAAGAGAAGGTTGCGTCCTCAGTGTTGTACCTCCACACCGAAGTGCTTCATCAGTACCAACACGCTCAGAGTCAAGCCGTTGAGACAAAGTCTCATGAGCGGAAGTGGACATGGCGCGAAGATGCCATCGTACGCTTTCGCAATGATCGAAGTAACACCTCTGTGTCTCCTCCCCAGGCTCAACTGCACCCACAACGCCACCCGAGAAGTCATTGATTACTTCTGAGCTCCGAGTTGACAAAGTGCAGAATGAACCCCTAGAAACACAAGAATGCACCAGCCTACCAAGAAGAAGATTGGTACCCCTACGCCCAGTCCTGGTTGCCCCCAACGCCACCCAAGAAGACTCTTCTAGGAAGTACATCTACCAAGGGCTCCGAGTTGAAGTGGCCAGTAAAGAAAGCATGTTGGGAGCACTCCTCCAAATGGATGTCTGGAAGCTGAAACATCCGTCGCAGTCACCGTGTCCGCACGAGCAGGCGAAGTATCCGATCCACACAGGTTTAGACAAGATCTGGTCCTCGGGAAAGAAGCCCCAAGAAAGAACACAGCGGACCGAGACACAGAGGCCATTTGGGGCACCTCTGCGTGTAACAGAGCTGAGGTTAGGCTCACACCAACTACGTTAACTGAACCAAAAGATCACAATATTCAGCGTTAGCTGAATATGCCTAACTCGTCCTTATATTA
>JGI24512J20087_1000414_pt1 | contig 13457 bp, 15 predicted proteins | sample LinPmetageLP35_FD_20087 | JGI IMG/M metagenome (IMG submission 20087) | reverse complement strand
GGCTCACCCACAGCTCAGGCTATAGCAGCCACAGCTCAGGTCCAAAGACGGAAATGGAAATTGCTCATGTCGAGATTCCGATATCGAACTACCTGTTGCATACTGGCCAAAACATCTTGACCTAATTCCTTCTGACAAATGCACCCTCTCTGTCACAAAAGGAGTTCTACAGGTCTTCACCCGGGGATCTCAGAGTCTTCTGAACATGGCGCGAATCCGAGATCCAGATCGTTGGGGATGTGACTCAGCTTGGCACAAAACAGCAGACGAACTCGTTCTGCCACTCTACTATGCTTGCTCAATCGATGCGCTGAAGCTCGCTGGAATCATTATCGAAGCAGACGGCATTTCCGCCATCGGCGAAGTATCAGGCAATAGTAGTTTTGGAAATGCACTTCAAGCAGCTGTCTGGCATTCATAACCAGGATTGAAGTGGGCGAGTACTTGTCAACACCGCTCTCAAACCATGCTCCGAAAATGAAGGGTGAAAAGCCAATTAACTACCTATAGAGGACAAAAGTCAAGTGAATACGTGCAATTATAAGTGAAAGTCAAGTAGATTCACCAGAACTTCTAATTGGGCATATAATTTCATGAGTATATTAAAGTAATACGCACATCATGAATGGCCTGGCTGCCGTCAGTATCCAGCCTTGGCAGATACTATTACAGCGCACATTCCTCCTAATGAAAAGCAGCAATGCGAGCCGTGCCTCAAACCGTTCCAAACTCCCATTATGCTGTCCAATTTAATGCTCAGCCACTTCATATGCGAACAGTAAAAGTTACCTCTCTCCTTCCGTGATTCACCAAAATCAATAGATGGTTTTCCAGCGCTTCGAAAGACCGTCGACAACAGACGTGCGCGCTCTTAGAGCCCAATAGTATCGTGGGTTGGGGTGCTGGCAGGAAAATGAATGATCAGTTGCCATGGACAGAGTACGTAGAGCATCTGTATACCTGAAAGAGTGTGCTGAAGAACACGATCATGGCAATGAGCTACGGCCTAACTTGTCCACCAAGTTCGATGTCTGTACTGGTGTTAGCAATCGCTAGGTGTATAGAGATTCAGCTACAGGTAGGCAACCTTTATCCTTCGTAACTGTAGACCTCCCGATAATACATCGATATGTGAGGAAGATAGTAGGAGGTAGGCCTAGCACTACACCTACCAGGGTGATGATAGCCTCTGAAGATAGCCACATTTTACCTGATCGTGAAGAAAGGGCCAAGGAGTTCAAATCTGTGATCGAATGTGAATCCAAGTTCCAGTTATGCGTGGGGATGTCTCGATCTCACATCCTCTGTGAGGCTATTTTATAGGAAAGCTTCGTTCTACAAGATATCTCTGAGCAGCTGACATCGAATTCTGGGATCCTCCGATAGCCTCGTAGCAGGAGGACTGGACCGGCCCTGAATTTTTCTGTGGCTGAATCCCTGTACTGTTGAAGTTGATAGACGAGGATAAACATTCTGGAACTGACCAGTAAGTCGTGAGAAGCATTTCGCTGTGTTCAGATGAACTACGGCTAGAACATGATTGGAGCAACCCAGAATATGGTGGGCTAGGCCAGGAAAGAATGAATCAGGTACTCCGGAAGTGTCCAATATTTTTGATTATTTTGTTTTTGGTGTTTTCAGTCTCTTTGAATAGTACGGCTCTATCGAATGCAAGCTTCAGCAGAACTTCTGGATCTGTCCAATTAGCGAGGACACCGCTGCAAGTTCCGGGAACCTTGCATGGAACAAAGCGCATGAAGCCTTGGCGAGCCTCGTGGAAGTTTCTGGCATGCACGAATAGAAGAGCAGCCTGTGACCCACCTCTGTACATCCAGACCTAGTGACATAGAGATTGCTGTATCTCCTGTCGTCAATCTCCCCTAGAAGTGCGTTAGCGCTACAGCAGTTCACGCTTTACTAACCGAGCTTGAATTCTGGCATGGACCAATGAAGGCAGGTCATGGTACTCGACCCACAAATTGTCTGCGCCGTAACTCCAGGCAGACGTAAGGTTGACTCTGTGGCGCACTACATCCACCAGATTTCTGGCCTGGCCCAATCAAATCCTTCCTTGGCTGCAGCGCGAACCGCGATCGTGGACGCCTTCCTGGAGGTGGCTTGAGTTTACATATAGCTGTGACTGCCAAATAATTCTACATTCCATGCTGAACCTTCAAGCTCCAAACGATCATCTCTGAGTCCTGTCTCAAGCCTAGCAATTCGACCTCCTACCATTTTCTCCCTCCACGGCCGAGCACAATGGAGTTTCAGCTACAAGATCACCAGGACTTATTGAGAACCATGTATATTACACAGAACCAAACTCTGGTGGCTGTGATGGATTATATGAATAAGCACCACCAAATCATTCCAGAGTTTGTTCCGACCTCAGAATCAACAACATTGCTGACCAATGTGAAGGTGGTCCGTCTACTTGCGATTGTTCAGAAAATGGAACATGCGGAAAAATAAAAGATCTGTGGATTGGGAATATGTCGATCGCTGTACCAAGAAACGAAAGGAGGAAGGGAAGGAGAGTCACGTTTTCCATAACGGGAAATTGCTTCCAAAGAGCAAAGTTCGAAAAGAAATCGGCCGTTATGTTAGTACCTTGCAACAAGTAACCTACAAATATAGTAAGCCTTCTAACATTGCCCATGCTCCGTACTGACTGGTCATCACTAGGAGATATTCCCAGATCTCCTGATGGATTTCAGATCGTAACGCCTTGTCATCAGCCATCAATCATGCCGAGTTTGGCCGTCCTCCCTATTCTACAATTTCAAGAGCATGTGCAGAACATACAAAGTGAGCCTTCCTTTGGATAATCTAAATGCTCACTAACATCCGTCAAGAAAAAGCATCAGGCAATGTCTCAAGTGTGGAGTTAAATACAGTCACCCAACTTACTGGTCACGGAAATCGGAAGCACTTCATCTCCTTCATCAATGCGATTTTCCCAACCAAGGCATTCATGGAAGAAGTCACGGCCGTGGATCTTGTGATAACACAAAAGGATCGACTTAGTTTCACCAACCTTTTAAACCTGTCAACATTCTTGATCTCAAACAATCTCGTTGATGGGCCTAGTGGCGGTAATCTATATGAATGGATCAAACAGCACGGTTGTACAGCATTTCTCGATTACTTCATATCCATATCCATGGAGAATCTGTCGAGCAAAGCGCTTATCGAAAATTTGTTTCGTCTGGCAGTCGAGGCGGGAGATACACAAACAATCGATTATTTGCTATGGAAGAATGTTCGCGCTCAAGGTCACAAATGCCAACATAATGACATCCCGGATTACCTGAGTCCACTACAATATGCGTGCATCTCCGGGAATATCAAGATGGCTCGAATCTTGATCGACCACGACGTGCAAATCGAAGAGCCCAAGACAGGGTGGAAACGAAGTCTGTTAGTCATCGCTATCATCGGATACTTTCGAGCCAATAAAGAGAGAAATTCTGGTAACATGATGCACAATAATGGTGGCAAATCTACCCGCGGGGAACCACTTCAATCTCCAATCATTGAATTGGACGATTTGGTAAATCTATTGATCGGAAAGGGGGCGCGGGTTGATATTGAGGCTGTTCATGAACCGGAGACTGATATATCAGCCGCCGAGGTGGAGTGGCGCGATATAGAGGAGGAAATAGAAGATCTCCCAGTTGCATTCCTGGAAGGACATTCACCACTCACCGCGGCTTCGAAATATCATTGTCAGTATTTGGTGGATCTGTTTATAGACGGCAAGGCCGATGTAAACTATGTGACCAATCGACGGACTTCGGCACTCCAAGAATGTCTCTACAGCTGGGAAGAGATGTGGTCTGAATTTAATGGTGGACCTAATCCCTTGAGTCGCGCCATTTCTCGACAATCAACTGCAATTGTCCAACGTCTGCTAGACAATAAGGCCGACGTCAACTGCTGCGCGTTCTATGTATTTCCGTCTGCATTCGGTGACGACCCAGAGTATTATGGTCTGTTTTCAGCACTCGATCTCGCTATAACTTCTGGCGCTCTCCAACATGTTCAATTGCTCCTCGATGGAGGGGCAAAATTGACAGACAGTTCCTGGCACAATGCGATGCAATACGAAAGCTTCGAAATGTTTGAATTCCTACTCCTCAACACAAAGTCACCAATTGCGCCTCGGGTAGTTTCAATGGCGGCTGAGCTAGACACACAAGAGAAAGAATGGGCCGAAGAGATACTGTTTGACGAGGACATGTTAGAAGCCAGAGATATCCAATGCTCTTCCAATCGCTGGATGAACATATTACTTGAACATCGTCCGGACTATCACACGAAGAAAGCCTGTATCCTTGAAGCCACTGCCCTATTCGCGGAAATGCCAATATGGGCGGAAGTAATTGATTCGGGAAGTCTAGATTCTGAGGAGCTGAGAGAAGTGATCCGCAATTGCTGTAAGGGTGGTTTAACCAAGCCCCTCGTACAAATACTCAATAGTAACATCAAACCGGCGAGATGCACTTTACACGATACACTTTACTGGACTATCCAGGGCAGTTTCGATGAAGAGATTGAACTGGTCGACCTCTTGCTCCACAGGGGCGCAGATGCTTGGCCAGTGAATGGCCACTATTCACCACTACTTGCTGCGATAAAGAGACGACAAAAAACAGTATCAAAGAGGATTATCGCAACATTGTCAACTTCAGCCAGATTCTCTCGATGCTGTCAGCATATGTATTGCCCTTCTGATGAGGGCGGATGGGCATCTACCTGGATCGCAGCCTTCGAATGGGGAGAAAAAGAGGTACTCGATTTGCTTGCTAATTATTACTTTGCCAATCCGCACATCCTACCTTTGCAATTGGTGGTCAGTAGGGAATTAGCTGTTCGTGAAGTGGAGCATAACAGGCAGGGACTTTACGACGCAATCAAGCATGTACAACCGGAATTAGTCTGGGACATCCTTGTGAAAGGCTTGGTGGATATTCACTCGACATACATGAGCACAAGCTTCCTGTTCTGGGCTTTGCAGCATGACTCTGGGCCTGATTTCCCTATCACGACAATGCTTGTGCATTTCGGAGCAGATCCAGATGGAATCGGAACCAACCCATGGAACGGGACGACCGAATCAGTCTTGACTGCTACAGTGAGGCTATTTAGTTTATCCAAGATCGAATTTCTTTTAAGAAAAACCAAGGTCGGCCCGAACAAATGCTCTTTGCCCGATATAACTCTTTCGGCTTTGCAGATCGCTGTTTGTGGGACAGATACCGACATAGTGAAGATGCTATTGGAGCACGGTGCCAATCCTGACATTTTTTCACCACATGGCAACGCCGGTACGCCACTTCAGCTCGCTCTTAACTGTGATAATCTGCAGTTCGTCGAGATACTTCTGGAGCATGATGCGGATCCCAATACGATTTCAAGCAGCATAGAACATACTCCTCTTCAAATAGCAGCGAGTAAAGGGCATCGAGAAATTGTCGAAACACTCATCTCAAAGGGTGCTCACGTAAATGCACCACCCGGGACGAATTCTGGGGCAACTGCACTTCAATTTGCGGCTATTGGTGGTTTTCTAGGACTTGCAATTCTTCTTTTGGAGAAAGGTGCACAGGTCGATGCTCCACCGGCGAATGTGAATGGGAGGACTGCATTGGAAGGAGCAGCTGAGCATGGTAGAATTGATATGGTCAAGCTATTGCTCAGTGTATCCGAAACAGGGTCAGCGAGCAGGATTCTCAGGAGGGCCATGGATCTTGCGTTACAGAATGGGCATTATGCGACGCTAGAATTGATCGAGTTGTATGTAACTTGAAGGCAGGAGAATGACAATACAATTCTGGGGTACTTGTATCAATGTCTTCTCTTGACCTCTGCATGTGGCTTGCTTGCTCGGGAATCACCGGCGAGTGATTGAACTGGTCGATGGTGGCGCGGATGTATGGGCTTCTGACGCTGATGAAAAGACACCAATTGGACACGTAGATCTCAAAGCTATCAATCCAAAGACCTTGGAGGATGATCCTCTGTCTGTGAAATTTCTTGCGAACATACACAAGATTCACGAATACCTCCAGGTTAAGATGGTAGAAGCTGCAGCCAGGGCTACACATGTAGAAGGAACAGAATATGGGGATATCGAACCTGACGGGAACCACATACAAGAGGATTCTCCTGAAAAGCTTGTCGCCAGACACACCAAATATCTCGAGAGATACAAAAGTGATTTAGGAGAGACCAACCCACGAACTCTCCGCCAGATGTCTGATCTTGCGGATGCCTACCAGCTGACAGAAGACGGCTATGAACATGCCGAATCACTTGAGCTAGAGCTCCGCGAAAAGTGAAAAGTAGTCTTGAAAGATTTTCTGCTTAGTTCTTGTTCTTTTCACAAGACTAGATTTTTGGCCAGGATATATACCCATCCGGCAAGCATGATGAAGACGCCGTTTCTATGCTCGAAAGATTGGTTTGTTCTGTCCGACTCGCCCAGCCAATCTGCAAAAGGCACCAGGGGGGAGAATTCGCATTTCATGGGACGACTCCTTGAGAGAATTGGGTTCCATCGCTGTTCTTTCCCAGTCCTTGTGGCCAACGGACAAGTGCCAGGACTGCTCCGCCGCCATGTAGGTTCCCCTTGGAGAAACGACACTCCCTTCAGATCATCTGGCAGTGCCGGAAATCGATCTAGTCGGTCTGAAAGTGTCAAGCTCTCCTGAGGTATAGATTTTAGAGATTTGGCCATTTGGTGAAGGCCTTGCCAGATATGTCTGCTTCTCGCAAGAACATGCTCAATTTGCTTAGTTGCGGGAAGGATAGGATTGAAGTCGTCGCTCACGTTCGAGAGTATCGATGCATTACTACTATTGCTAGAATACATTGCTTCTATCCGACACTGTTAGCAACGATTTGAGGCTGTGGGAGGTATAGTGAGGTCGAATTTACGTACAGGCATTGGCTGATCAGGTCTAGCACCGTATAGACTGGGGACTGGGGAGTGACGACTCATAAATTTCATGAATATTGAGACATATTTCAAAGCTGTCAGTTGGCGGATTCGAGCAATTGATTGGAAGTATTCGGTCGTTGCCAGGTCCTGTGAGTGACTTATTTTGGAGCCTCATCTTGTAAATCTATGCCTCAGGCTGCAACTATCCGAGTGCGCCAGCCTCAACCCGACATGAACTCTATATCAACTCGGAGCCTCATTTACAGAGAAACCTTCATCTTGCGATCTTCGAAGCTAGTCGAACAACGTGTCTGCTACAGGTGCGACAACAATGGCGACACCGGCCTACTCCAGTTTGTTGAGAATAATATATCGAAGTATGCCAAACTTTTGTATAGTTTCACCGGATTCTGCGGCGCGATGGGACATGCTTGGAAGAGATCAGGAGACAAATCGAGGGTATCAGCCGCCACGGAGACTCACCTGCGGAGTATGCTGCATGGATAGTTAATGGAGGGCGCGCTCGAATATTCCTGAAGGAGGATGACCCAGATGGAGGCACAAGAGTTGTTCACCTGCGCGAACCCGTTGCGCAGTTCTGGCACCGACATGCCGAATATCCGGCCTTTGTTCTCGAAGTATCCTATTCACAAGATGGGAAAGATCCAAAAGGACTTGCGTGGGATTATATTCAGTACTCAATGGGGATATCAAAGTGGTCATTGGTATTCAGATGCGGCAGAAGCGGTACTAGCAGTGGTAACCGCTTTGGTGGCAGCTACCGTGTGTGGACGTTTGCGACGGCCATGTCTGCTGGTTACCAGAAGCTGATTTCTTGTCGGAAGTAGCTAGTAAGATTCGTCCTCTTGCAGAGTAGAAGTCGTCTCCATCAACGAGGACATCGACACCCTCGCTCTCCGACTCGGCAGTACCGATATCGTCGAAATCACCGTAACTCGTACTTCCTTGTATGAGGTTGGCATCCGCCTGTATTATACTGGCTTGATGTATTACGCGCCCAGAGCTGCGCGAGGCTGGTGTTGGACAATGTTGATTGGATTTTGAGGATACCCGTTTGAGTTGGTCATGTTGACCACATCGCTTGATTATCTAAGACTAGTGATCATACTCTACATCAAGCATGGTTGCGTCGGGTCTGCCATAAAAATACCACAGACGGGGAGCTTCTGTTCAGGCCTGCCAGCAATGATCCATGGATGGGTGGTGATGGTAGCGGCGTTCGTTTGGAACGGGTGAGAAGAACCGAGGGCTGTGAAGGTTGGAGGCTGTACGCTTGAAAAACCGTCTTCATTGACGAGAGGGAGGATGATGGTCTAGAAGCTGCTCAAGAGGTACTCCTACAGGCAACACTTCTATCCCATGCTCACCATAGGCACATTGTGAAAGTCGTCGAGGCATACCTCCTGACAATGAGCAAGATACTCGGGTGGTTTCAGTTGTCATGGAGCACGCAGAGGTCTGTCTTGACGCATGCCTAAAGGGCAGAACCAGCCGCACAAGATTGCTCAAGAATCTCCCTCGATAGTTTGAGTGCTTGATAGGTGTCACTGCCTACATTCATGGACTCGGCTTGCAGCACGGATGCATCAAACCTTCAAATATACTACTCGAGGACAACCAGGTCGTCTTGGCGACTTTGGCATATCGAAATTATGCCTCGAGAAAAACTTACCAACGGCAGTATCTTCGCTTGGCCACAAAGGTTATCGCGCCCTTGAAGTGGAAGAAGGCAGCATTCCTGGTCAACCAGCTGATATCTTCTCCCTGGGAGCTGTGTTTCTCGAAATGCTCATAGCGTATACCTTTCCTAAACGGCGTCGTTAGCTAGAGGACATTTCATATTTCCACGGACTCGTTCTTATGCCAGATCTCTCACTCGGATACTCCAGTTTATAGACGAGCTAGAGCCCAGCCTGTAAGCGAATGAGTGCCACGACCTCTTCCTCTTGGGCAGAAAAGAAAAAGAGATGACAGACTCAGGGTTAGTGAACTCAAGAGATTCAAATCACACGGTAGCCATACCAACACGACAAATGTACATATCAGAGAAGGCGAGCAAGACACAGTCGGCGTCCATAGCATCCAAGAGGCCGAGACCGACAAGTTGGCAGCCTGCCGGATTGAGTGGCAGCGGAATCATGTCGATAGTGTTCAAGAAGCCGGAGCCGACAGTTTGACAGGCTGCGAAAGATGTACGGCAACCGAGTGCACTACTGCTTGGTAACTTCACCAATTGGACGACCTCTCTCTTCCGGGAACCAAATCACTTCGCGTCATTCATGTGTGAACCCAGTCTTGCGTAGATCATCTAGTCCAGTTCGAAGCTCGTCGTATCCCTGTGACGTGGCCATTGCTGGCTCAGCCACAGCACTTTAACTGATTTCGCGACACTCTCGCAATCCATTCTCCTTACTTCCTCTCAGCCTTCTGCAATCACTTTCGCTTTCCTTTGCGAGGATCTGCTTATTGATATTACTGAAAAAGTCTATCGAGGACACCTTCGACCGAACAAGCACACTCGATCCGAGCGAAATAGCCTTCCTATCCGCTTGACCTTTTACCAAACTTTCTGGCGAGCATGTCGAACCCAAACGACCAGCCCTAGAACCCGATAACTGTTGATTTGTTACGACCATCTGAAGAAAAACCTAGTACGAGATTGTTGCGAGATTATAGAGTACTGCTAATATACCGACAGCAACAAAGTACACAAGTGCATCCCTTGACTTCATAACGAATCTGCCTGGTCTTTGAAGGACGGCGATCGAGCACAGCCAACAGTGGAGTTCTGAAAGAAATCAAGGAACGGATACAACAGGGTTCTCACCAGTCCATCCTTAGAGGACAACAGACAAGATGTGAGCTGCGAAAATATTGCGGAGAATTACAAAGGACAAGAGGAGATGGGTACAGGGCTGGGAAGTAGCATTTTCAACACCTATTGCAGATGTAAAGCATGATCCGCTGCTAGAGTCAAGCTCAATGTTTCGAGGCAGATACTCAGAATCACCATCGCCGGAGCTCCCGCGACTGGCTTCCACTCCCTACAGTATCCTTTGCTCACGTCATGTGCATTTCATCTTTACACCTGCGACCAGCTGAGCATTTCGAACTTATTCCGACGTGTTTCCCATTCACGACTCCTTTTTTGTCTTAGGGAGTAACTGGCTTATTGACGCGTTAAAATCCTTTGCCTTAATATAAGCTGCACAAGAACACAAGGTTTGGAGAAGGAATCGGCAGATTGTGGAGTATGGTTTAACAGTAAATGGCTCTGAATGCCGCGCTAGTCTCACCTACGACGGATTACGGAACTTCTTGCAGAGGGGAGCTAATTCGTTAAAGATATTTTTCAGCTTGTAATACAGAAAATTTAACATTAATGGCTCAATAAGTATCCTATATCTCAAGACCTTCCTCACCTTCCAAATTGATGGCCTCAGGATTCGATATGTCTACCTTTTAGTTCTGGGAAGAATCACGACATGCCGACATGCCATTACGAGGAAGCGGGCCCGCCTGCCCAATTTCGGCCCACGAATCTACATCTGCACTACTCACGATGTGCGCTCCCCACTGACAGAAAGCATCACCAAACACAGGTGAAGAAAGAAACGAAAAGAGAACCGGGCATATTTGAAATCTGGCCGACTCAGTTCAATAGCAGACTTACTGTAACGATAAGGTTGATGGAGCGATATTCTAAGTTGTAGCCACCAGAGCTAAGCTTCGTCGCACCATCTTTCTCGAACGAGGTGCGAGGTGAGTTTTATCAAAGGTGGGGCTAGCGGGTCTCAGGTGGAGACAGCCGGGGCGAACCGCGGCGGCCACCTTACCCCGCCAGATTGGTCCATAGCGTCGCTGTGAAGAAACTTGAGCTCCATTCACTAGTAAGCTTTAATGAACGATAAGATAAATCTCTAGTGGCAAGACGATGTAGACCTTTGCTATACCAACTTGTGTCAGGGATTTTTGATCCAGAAGATGAGGCGCCGACGTAGTTCCTCCCTGGTGACTGCAATGGTTTGCCGAATTTTCCGGCGCAAATCTGCCTCGCCGCAGCCTCTCATCTGTCCATCACGCATCGCCACTGTCAGCGTGTCGCAAGAATCTGGCACCTCATATCCACTTCCTTTTCCCAGTATCATAGCTTTTCCCAAACAACCATAAATATTGAATTTCTAAAGCAAGAACATACTTTTCTGCATAATACGGTCGAATCAAGCTCTTCACAACCTCGTATGGAAACAGAGACCTATTTTTACTGCAGTTTTTGAACGTTGAACTCAAACGGCCCTGCATTCGATATTGTATGAAATGGCCGACCCTTTTGGCACAGGAGCTGGGATCATCGGAGTTCTCAGTCTCGCTCTGCAAATCACAAAGGTAGTGGTCCAATTAGGGCTGGATTGGAAAGACGCACCAGAAGCAGTCAAGGCTTTCATAGCTGAACTTCGAACCCTGAGAACTGTATTGTCCGAATTGCATACCAATATCCTTCTCAATCCAGATTTCGCGGAAGCGTTTCAACTCCGACCCTCAGTACTCCTCTCGCAGCTTGGCCCCGATGCTTCCTCTACCAGTGACACGAAAAACATGCTCGAAATATGTCACAAGGAGCTAGAGTCCTTGCTCATGGAGCTAAGTCAGAGAAGTCAAGGACACCGGCTAAGCTGGGAGAGACTGAAAGGGGCTTTCCTAGCTAACCATACACGAGAATCAATCCAGATCCTCTCTCGGCAATGCAAGTCGCTCGACAGCATACTCTGGATTGACGTGGCCGCCTTAGGAGCAACTATCCATAAAGAGGTCAGAGAAGGAAGAAGAGAACAGCAGGAGTGGCATCAAGCTGACAACAAAATTACATTGGCTATCCGAGACAGCCTAGATCGTGGTAATGAACAACAAGAGCATCGAGAGCGAGAGCAGAATCGGCAGGCTATCCTGGACTGGATTACCCCGATCACCTATTCATCAGACCAAAGTGACTTCCTTAGCTATCGACAGGAAGGAACTGGCCAATGGCTTTTGGGTTGTGTCGAGTTCCAACNGTGGTTGCACACTGATCGATCAACACTGTTTTGTCCAGGCATTCCTGGAGTGGGCAAAACAATCATGACCGCCGTTGTGATCAACGATTTAGCTACTCGATTTACCGAAAACTCAACTATTGGTATGGCGTACATCTTCTGTAATTTTCGACGGCAAGGCGAACAGAGGCCCAAGGATCTCCTCGAAAGTCTGCTTAGACAGCTTGCTGAAAGTCAGGCTTGCCTGCCGGAAAGTCTGTTCTCTCTTTACAAAAAGCACAAGGCAAGGCGTACGCGCCCATTACTTGACGAGATCTTCACAACTTTGCGATCGGTGGTTGCTGCGTTTTCGAAGACTTTCATCATAATCGATGCAATGGATGAGTGCCAAGTATCGAATGGACATCGATCAAGGTTCCTATCACAAATCTTTGGTCTTCAAAGCGTGACTGGGGCAAAGCTCTTCGCAACCTTTCGGAAGGATGTGGGCATCGAAGAAGACTTCAAGGGACATCTCTGCTGCGAAATTCGCGCCAGTGATGGAGACGTACTGAAATACCTAAATGGCCAATTGCCACTGCTCCCCAAATGTGTTTCGAGCAGACCTGAACTAAAGGAGGAAATCAAGGGTGTCATTACAATGGCTGCTGGGGGAATGTGTGTACCCTACCCTGTCCGATGATCAAAAGCAAGGTTTCCGTGCTCACATGTGTTTAGTTTTCTCTTGGCAGAGCTTTATCTCCGTGAACTTGAGCAGTTGAGGGTTCCGAAGGCTATTAGGACGGCTTTATCTCAATTCAAAATCGAAGCTCAGGATTCCAGCGAAAATAAGAAGTTCAAGGTTTTGTTGAAAGTATACGATAGAGCCATGGATAGGATTATCAAACAAGGAAACGATTCGGGAGTGCTTGCCAAGAAGGTTCTGTCATGGATCACTCACGCGACAAGACCACTGACGGTTTTGGAGCTCCGGTATGCAATAGCCGCAGAATACGGTGAGCTTGAGCTAGATGAGGACAATCTCCCAGCAATTGAAGACATTGTTTCTGTGTGTGCCGGATTGGTCACAGTGGATAAAGAGAGTAATATCGTCCGTTTAGTCCACTACACAGCACAGGAATACTTCGACCGCACTCAAAGGCGCTGGTTTCCCACTGCAGACTCGGATATTGCAATGATCTGCATCTCGTACCTCTCAATTAGTGCCTTCGAAGGCGAGATCTGTCCAAAGGCTGACGATTTTGAGAAGTCATTGCAGTCAAATCAGTTTTTTGAGTACGTCGCCCAAAGCTGGGGCCATCATGCTCGAAAGGGGGGTTCAAATCCTGAATTGGACACCTCGGTGCTGCAGTTCCTCGAGAGCACAGTCAAGGTTGCGGCCGCCGGTGAAGCTATGCTCACACATGGAAATCACCCTGGCCATCGTCGAAAGGCTCCCAGGGGAATCCAAGGATTGCATC
>JGI24512J20087_1000409_pt1 | contig 14368 bp, 11 predicted proteins | sample LinPmetageLP35_FD_20087 | JGI IMG/M metagenome (IMG submission 20087) | reverse complement strand
GTGCATCACTCAGCACGCCACGACCAGCAGCAGCGGCAGCAGCCGATGATGATGAGAGCTACAGTCCCGGAATTCAAGGTATGTGATAGAGATGTATTTAGCTTGTAGTGACAAGTGACTGACTTGTGATAATCTGACTAGGCACTGGCACTGTTTACGGCGGTAGCGACAAAGCAAATAATGACGAAACCGACGACGACCGGGACCTCCCCACAATCGAAGAATTGCTTTTCACCAAGCTACAAGCGCAGGGCTTCACATCGGGGGGTCGAGGCCCAGGTAAGACGGGCGGAGTTGAGGAGGTAGCTGCAGATGAGAGGGGTGGCTCTGTCGACCAGAGCAGGTCAGCGCAATGTGATAGCTCAGGCGGGAGTTCAGGTGAGCCGCGCCCACTACACCCTCTATTGTGGAAATAGACGGCCAATTTTTCTAACACGGTGTAGATGATCCAATTGTCCTCCTAGGTGACGGCAACTTAAGTGCCTACGAAGCCGAAGCCAATGATGTTAGTCTTCGCGCCGAATGTGCAACAGTACCAGGCGCTGGACTTTTCGATAACCCAGAGACAGCCATCGACTCGATAACTCCGGCACCTCCTCGCAGTTCCGATGGGTGGCACGATATTGATGACTTCCCCGAGCCGGCTCCGCGCTTGCGGCTTGCGAAACAAGGAGCTTCGACGCCAGACCCTCTGACTCCTCATGCCCCTTCTTCGCGCCTCTCGAGCGAGCCATTACATGACAGTATCAGTACGGGTTCCGGGGCCACGACCCCCTCCTCGAGCCCGCCTCTACAACATTGCCGAGCGTCGCTAGAGACCCAGCTCAGTCAAGAGGGTCATCTTCATCCTGGTCAAGGCGTTGCAGAAGAACACAAGCTGTTTGACCATGTGCTCGAAACTCTTCTCGATGATGAAAGGGTGAGGAAGCAGCAAGCTGGGCAGGAGAAGGACGAAGACAATAGTGAGGACGGAGATGAGGGGCCACAGCAAGCGATAAACATTGGAGCACCAGTAGTAACGGCCGAGAGGGCTGGTGGAAGTCCAAGACCGACCAACCGACAACAATCGCTTCCCAATCTCGACCCATCTCCAGAATCGAGTCATAGCGAAGCAGGAAGCCGAAGTGGTGGTGACAGTGACGATGAGCTCAACACCACCAACTCCGCCGAGGACGATGAGAAGAAACCACGTCCTGCCAAGCGGAAGCAGTTGTCCTCATCTCACGGTATTGTAACACGCAAGAAGCGCAAGCGCCCTCAGGAGAGCTCTTCCCGCCAGCGTAGACCTCTCTCCGAGCCCCATCGCCAATACCTCAAGTCACACTCCTCTCGAGATCAGTGTTCAAGACTCCCTACAAGCTCGAGTGCCAAGGGCCGATTGCCTTCGCCAGCGCCTTCTATGCCACAAAGCATAGATACAAAGATGTCACTTGGCGACTCTAACCTCAGCCCATCATCCAGAGCTACGTCACCCACGCTGACTGAGATCACGTTCCGTCCGCACTCCGCACACTGCTACTCCTTTACGGCGACAATCTGGGACGGTTGTGACGGGCGAGGAGTCTCTCTCGCCCAGCTGGCTCGACTTATCGCGAGCACAGGCCACGTGGGGAAGATCGACGACTTCACCATCAAGCCCAAGCCGATGGAGCAAGATTCGTACCTCTTGAGTGGCTTCAGCCGGCATGGATCGTCATCGATTACCGCGGAGGCAGGCCGTGACTACGTCGATGCGGCGCGTACCCGACCCCAGGATGGCAAAGCTGTTGATACTGGGGCCTTTACATCGCGGGGGAGTGAGCTGTCGAGTGGCGATGACGATGAGGGTGGCAAGAGTCACAGTGATCCTGAACTCGGGGGCGACGGTGACAGTGACGGGTGTTCGAGCGAGGACGAGCTGTTCTGTTCGGGCACGAGGATCAATGTCCCATGGGATCCTATAGACGAGCAGCGCTTGCTGGCGTACAAGAAGGAGCGCAAGTCGTGGAAGTGGATCTTCCGCCAGTTCCCAGGCAGGACTCAGGCTGCAGTACGCACACGTTTGAACATGGTACAGGCTAGAGGCGAGTAGGCTTCCTCGCGCAGGTGGTGTTGCCTCCTTGGATATCTGTGCTTGCCGAAGGTCAGAGGGTATAGAAGCTGTGGATGTCAGACGGAGGAACATGGTTGGGGAAGGGGAGCAAGGTGGAGGTCTCCTATCTACTTGCTAGGCCCGGTAACGTCTTTGATCAAAAGCAACTGCGGGGCTATCTCTTCATCTCAAACATCTGCACGTATCTGTTACTGCGTCTTCCATCATCGTTATGTTTACATTTTGTCTCGTTACCACCCTTGTGATCTTTCCACAGCTCATTTACTTGCATTCAATTTTGACAGAAGCCGAGGCACCCTTTGCGTACACAGCCTTTCCACTGCAGTCACTGGAGGATAACTACTTCACGAAGCAAGGCGGAAAGCCCCGGAAGCGGGGGCGAAAGGCCGGGGTCAAGGTTGTTCGTGTTTGAAGGATTGAAGGATACATACAAGCTTCCCTGAACCTTTCCTTCCCTCAACCTGAAGTCTGCATGCACCTGGATCATATGAGGTTTCCTGCTATCTAACACTGTTCCCTTGATCATCGTCCATCTGTACTGTCTGCTCTGTACCAACTCTTGTGATCGTCTCACATGTCATCTACGAGAATCCAATTTGACATATACTGATGCAACCTTTCCATACCCCGTCTTGTCAATATCTTCTTCACTGAAGCCATGCTCTCGAAGGCAGTGTTTCCAAGACTGCAATTCTTTGTCGGTTGGGGGAGGGATGAGAGGACCAATGGTTACAAATTTTGCACTCGTGTGCATGCCATTGTATTCTGAGACGGTCAGTGGGCTCCAGTGACGGAATTTGTGACGTACCGTGAGAAACACCGAGCTTCCAGCCTAATTGTTCCTCTGCTTTTGCTATCCCTTGGCTAAGTCTAGCCTCTAGGTTGCTTGGACACATCGTGGACGATGTTGAAGATGTTATATCTCGAGCTTGAAGTCTTGAGTGACAGAGATTGGAAATTCAGCGTCTCTTCTACGCAACTTTCTTTGTCAATTTCGATGGATAAATCGTGGGTTTGGGGTAGCAAGAACTTCTTATACTCTAAGAGACTGGCGCTTGAAGGTGTCGGCTTTGAGGTGTGTTGCCAATGCAATCTCCTTCATCCAAGGCCTGCTGACGTCGAGCTGTTTCTGGGGGTGTCCTATTTCAAGGTAGACGATGTCCAGTGGGTAGGTACTGCTTCGTTGTTGCAACCGGGTGGATTGCAAGGAATAGAGCAAGATAAGCTCTTGGAAGTGGGTATACAGTCGCTCAAGCTCTATGTTCTGTATGTTATTTGGACTATATACCGAATTTCCATCGCCTACTAACTTATTCATCATCTATCTTCAAGACCCACGGAAAGCACTTGCTAACTTGAGACACCTCTCTTACTTTTCATTTCCTCTTCAGCAATTCGGCCCTGATACTCTCGATCCATCGACGCCAAATCCAGCAAATACTTGTCATGGTTTGACCCAGGATCTGGCATTCCACTCACAGGTCTTCCAGCAGTCCTTGGCTGCCTGTCAAGAACTTTGGGAAGTCTTTCCTTGTTTCCTTGATGGCGGACGGAGGCAAACGAGGTGTGTCTTGGTCTTCCAGCAACAGCAACGTTCACGCGTGGACAAGTGCATTGGCCATCCTGCCCTAGTATCCTCTTCTTGAGCGCCTTGAAATTCTCGTCCTCAAAGGCTAATGCTGTTGCATTCCCATCCTTCTCCAACTGTGATGTTCCTCGAAACAAGTGCCGGAGCATACGCTCCTCCCGCGTACAGATACATAGACTAGCCAAGCTCAAATGCGCACAAGTACGCTCATTCATCTCGATACCCATCTTGTGAACCATGGATACCCAGTCTTGTTCAAGGGCATCTTGAGGCTGGTAATCGCAGTATCGCATTTCTCTTCGAAACATATCCTCCATAAGCTGGTTAGGAGCATAAGGGTCGAATCTGATGATCGATTGAGCTGCTTGTACTCCGTCGAATAAAACCTGGGAGGGGCAATCCGGGTACCTCATACCCACCATACGAACCGATACGGCCGGGGAGCAACCCGCATCTGCTACCAAATACCAAAGCATGTCCATAGGAAGTGGTATACTATAGGGTCGATCAATGGAACTCCATGGCGGACCTCCGGGATTTTTACCAGACAATTGATGTCCTCTCAGCATCAATTCAGAAGTTTCGAGTGGCAGTATTCCAACCAAGGTCGCAATCGGGCAGATTTTCTGCAAATCTTCACTCATGGATACCACGTTGAGTCGTCCAGGCGCTGCATTCGTCCACTGAAGGTACCCAAGCTGCCATTCGTCGTCGTCTCCAGGCATCAGAGCACGCTTGGTGTTGTCGAGCCTTGATTGAGACTTCGTACATTGATCATCCCTCCAGTTCGTCGCCAGCGCCTTGCCTCCTTGATATGATGATGGCCACATCATCAAAGTAGACTTTTGAATTTCTGTACCTGGTCCAGGAATGGGCACGATTGGCCCAACAAGTTGCACGCCGATCGCAGGAATTTCTTGTCCTTCGGCCATTTCAATCGTTTCGGCTGAAAAATGGCCACCTCGAACGACTTCTAGCTTCCTGGCTGCCGGTTGTACTTGCTGTCGAGCTTCCCTTCCTGCTTCAAATTTTGGTGGCATGCTTGCCTCAGACGCATTGCGTGTTCTCTTATGGATACTTTAGAGTGAGGCGGACAAGTCTGGATGCTTTACCCTGCCCACAGGACCTGCGTGAGAAATGGACCAGTATGATCGGTGGGTGAGAGGACGAAGTTAGGCGGATCAGCACAGCAATTTAGAAGGGCGTCTGCAGGTTGCCTCGTTCTGCAGGGACGCCCTCCTATATACGTCTCTTGAGGTTGGTAACCTTTCATCACATAGTCCGGAAACGAGAAAATGTCCATATCCATGTGGAAGTCTCCCAGGTTGGGACAGGTTTCCCATTTGAGGCCATATCCACAGGACCATGGTTGTGGCTTGGTTTGCATCTTGCTCCGTTCAAGATCTGCAAAAATCAAAGCCCGACTCGCATTGCGGGAGCAAGTCAAGGACCCCAGTAAAAACAGGGGTGGCGTGGGGAGGGGGCTAGAGCGAGCCCGCAATACTGGGGATGAATCTTTTCAAACACGCCCACCCGGATCCAGCTCACTCACATCCAATGCAACACTTTTCTCATTTCACACAAGCCATACTGTCAACTTCACACGTCCGTCCAAGATCATTCCACACAGCACCGGTCAGCTCGTCTAAATACGAACCAATCAGGCTGGAGTCGCGCGGTGGCGACAGAACGCCTGCAGCTGGTAAGACAGGAAGCGTTAACTTCGCCAGGTTTAGATCAGTACTGCCACCGAGACGAAATCGCCATTTCGTGTCGGAGGATTCCGTCCTCAGCCCATAGCGTCTTAATACCTTTTTGCATGGAGGAGAAGAGGAACCCTGCAATTCGCCTTTGCTACCATGTACCTACTTGTCTATCTTCCATGGTGTGCCACCTTCTCTGTATACATTTCTTTCGGCCTGTTAGAATTGCCTTAAATATTTTATTTTATTTCCGTTTCTGATCTCAGGAAATAACTTCCAGCATCCAGTGTTGGTGCGACGCACAGTCACACCCATTACGCTCGAACGTAAGATCCGGTCCAATGCTGCTCCAGCTAAATCCACGAGAGAGATGGGAGGCAAAGCCCGCACAGCAATTTGTTGGCATGGCACAGGGATCAGCGGCAGACCAACCTTTTCCTGAGCTGTATGCCAAGAAACAACGGGATACGACCATGCGCGGCCGAGGCAGGCCAAGTCAACGGGAGTAAACGGAATTAACAATTGCTTCATTCTGTATTGCAATGCAATTTCTGCCTCTTACCAAAGATATCATCCCAGTCAAAATCGAGACAGGGTGAAGCACTGGTCACCTAAAAGAACGTATCTCTTAGCTTTTTGGCATGGCCAATCTATCAATATTCCCGTCAATCTCTTACTTTCCCCCACGCCGCCCTCATGATTTATCGGCGATGTCAACTTGACTATTCAAGACTTCTTCAAGCCTAACGCGTCCTTGAAGTTTAGAAATGTATATGAGGTTGCGATTTCCTTCCAATTTCGTGACTTCTGTCTCTCATCTTTCACAATTCTTCAAGCATCGTCTCAAACTTAATGCTTCTACAACTGCTACATTACCGTACTCCATTTTCTCTTCGTTTCAACTTACCACCTTCTATTTGCTTTGCAACTTCCTCATCAAGTTTTGGACGAACTATTGCGAGATTCAATCTCCAGTGTTCTCTCATAAGATGTCCGCCCACCCATATGCGATAGATAGTGTACCACAAGAAGTCACCAATCTTATTGTCACACGAATCAGGATCGTTGCCCACACGATGGGGCCCGTAATTAGCGGAGGTCAGCTCAGCCAGAATCACTGGTCACTCTACCTAGTCCACCCAGACGGCTCAGTGCGTCTCAATATGCAGACCGACCCAACATCGAACAGCTCAAGAGGCGTCCTAGCAGTGACAAATCATGGTTATACTACTGTCTCCAGTTCAGCTGTCAAATCCTGGGAATTCAACGTTATCGATAATCTCGCGGTGTACTATGTTATACAATTGGTTCTCGATAAGGGGAGATATGCGTATGATATGGCAGAAGGTGGAGTTGGCTGTCGATACTGGATGTAAGTTTCGGATTTGATTAGTTTGTATACCTAGCTGACACTTGTGCAAGTAATGTTGTGATGGATGACTTAGCGAATGTGAAGTATGTGTCTGCGACATCTAACGACGGTTTCCGTATGGACGACATTATCGGATACAATTATTCCGTCAATATGGCGCCGGTCCCACTTGAGGTCAAGCAGGGGAGGTTCCTCAAGGATACGCACAGTAGCTCAGCTGCCTCAAACTCGAACCATGCCGTAGCATCTTCCCAGCCCATGACGAACACGACCACACATACGGTAACATCGACTCAGCAAGATCCAGTGTACTTGGAAGATGATGCAACCTATGTGCCCGTCAAAATACGTAGTTGGAATGGGGAGATAGCAAGCAGCAGGTATCGATTCGTTACCGACGCAGGCCCAGTAGAGAAGACTGGCGACCAGTTTTTTGCAGCTGTATCTCCAGACGGCCATCCATGTTGGGCATACTATGGGCAAAATTCTCGGAAATATTACTGGACTTGGACTTTGCCTTATAAACAGTAACTTCACAAGGGCTTGGATTTCCCATGTATTTGGCAGTCACGGCAATTAATTGTTGTAATATTCTTCATACTGCTAAGTCCGAAAATATTCTCGACTACATGTGACTTTGTCTTGGCAGATTACTAAGAACGCCCTTGTCCAGTTCCCTTCTAATGAGGGCATTGACAAACAATTCACTTAAATAGAGCTGACCGCCCACCATTCGATTAAGAATCCTAAGGACTGTAGGCGACACCGTCTTAGCTCTACGTCCTCCCTCCCCCGTTTTGCATATTGTTAAGGCACTGCCTGCACGTGATTGCACACCCCGCTCTTCCTATCTGATCTTTATGGGTCATTTGTCGAACTCTTGTTCCGTCTCCTTCACTTGTTTCTCTATAATACTGAAGCTAAACGTCTCTTCCTGCCTTTAATATCATGTTCTCACTTTTGCCTAGCGACGAAGAACTAGCTTCCTTTTGCAAGAAGAATTGCTCAGCTGGGACAAGACTTGTTCGCTTCTCAGATACCACGATCATCAAGTTCGGGCTTGACATCACTCCTGCCGAAGCAGCGACACAGCGATATGTCTGGGAGCATGCGAACCAAGATATCTTCCATGTACCAGAACCATACCGGTTCTTCCAGGATGGACCCATTGGATATCTCGTCATGGAGTACCTCGTTGGTACAAGCTTGTCTACGTACCTGGAATCTGCATCTTCCGAGGAGCAGATAAATTCGGTTAACTCGGTCATGGAGGCTCTTGATCACCTAGCAACACTTCCGGTGCCATTGACACAGGGCCCTGGACCAGCTGGTGGTGGTTTTCCCCGAGGCTATCTATGGTCAGATACTGGTCTATCGACATCCTTCGCTTCTATTTTCGAGATGGAGAGTTGGCTGAATCAAATACTTTTGCAATACAAACCAGGCAACCAGACAAGACTGTTCGACTTCAGAGCAGCAACTTTAGTGGTTTGCCATACCGACCTCGCTCCGCGAAATCTCTTGCGGTTGGATAGTGGGAAGATCGCGCTACTGGACTGGGGAAGCGCTGGCTTTTATCCACCAATATTCGAGATATATGCTTTGAGAACTCGCGCCGATCGTGAACCTTTCTTTGCTAGTATTCTCGATCGACTCCGTCTAGACGAAGAACAAGAGGGCCAAATTCAACTGTTAGCTGAAATCGAACAAATTCTGCTGTTTTATGGAGACATCATTAATAGGTAATGTGATGAGATGCAAGTTGGCAAGTTTTCTCGCTGATTTGAAGTAGCAAAGCTAACCACAATTTCGGGAATTCTGATCTGAACCTTGATCTGAATTTTGTACAGAGTTCGTTGCATCAGCTCCATGTGCGGTTTCGGCTAACATAAGTAGAATCGAGCCCCCCTCCGTTCGCCCCAAAATTGGTTGGATAACATGAATATATCTGTTTATACTTCTCCTGATCCTCTCTTTCTTGTAGTGGATTGATCTCCTTCTCGCCGAGACCCACGCTGTGTACTCGCCAATCGTATGCTCAGCAGGAGATCGTGGAAGGGAATTCGCGGGCGTTTCTGAGAGGGAGCAGCTATAAAAGGGCCGATGTCGTTGTCTTTTCGTTTTCGATATCGATCCTCAACTAGTGGAAATCCGACATGCGTTGGCTTTTACAGCATAGCGCAAAGAAAGGGACATGCCTCTTCCTGGGAGTGGTGCTAGTTGGGGAGGGAAGCGTGATCCGGAAACCTGACTGCTTCAAGCATCATGGTCCAGAACGGCCCACGGTCTTATACCGCAAACATAGAACCGAATTTCAGGCATATTTTGGACGTGCAGCTCCTGTGTATGAACTGGTACCAGCTTCGCCAAGGGTAGAGCAATGCAGCATATCCTGCACTAGACTGACGCGTACGAGCTCTTGACTTGCTTGGTGTAATTACGTCTGAGGTCTCATCCGATGAGCCAGGCGGCTTTGTGGATCTTCGCGCACAATGATATCTCCAGAGCCGCAGATTCTCCTTGCCTTTCGTGACTATTGAGGTCTTAACACGATCAGTAACCGCACAAGAGGATGGATAGGCGCATGAAATACGGAGGATGGAGTCAAGGTCTTAGCTTCAGCAGGTATCGCGGTACGACACGACAAGATGTCGGCTTCGTCTTGGGCTTCGAATTCGATCTTGGGTCCTACAAGGTGGTAATAGAGTATATGTGGCTCTTCTTCCTTGAGCTGGGAAAAGATCGGCTTCTCTTGTAACCACTCTGTTGTACTCGAGACCATTCTCAATCATATATGCATACGTTTGCGTCAGCGCTGCTGCCGTCAGTCACTCAGGATGGTTCACAAACTTTACCTTTGAATTGGTGCGTATTACGATCGGATTGATGACATCCTCCGGTCTGCTCAAAGACCTCTTATCAGTTCCAAAAGTTCAGTTCACAAATTGAAGACCAAGAGCTTGTGGGACGGTTTTTATCCCACAACCATACACAGGCTTCGTGTGCCATTTGCTTCCTTTTATACGCAAATCCAATCGGCGTTTCGGTTTTGGATTCGACCTTGAGTCGAGACCTTTGCTTGATGCGGAGATCCTGTAGACTTTGTTGGACTTCTTCTTTGCTATCATTGAGGGTGTTGGTATGGTTCTCGAAAAGGGTGTCTTCGCCCGGGTTGAACGCATGGCGAGCCTTTTCTATTCGTTGAAGGTAGGATATGATGTGTGTTGCCGGTCGCTCGACGGCTAGGCGCTGATATGCCTCTAAATCCTTCTCACTCGCCAATGGTCAACCGCAGATGTCCTGCCCGAGCTCTGTAAGGTATTGGGTAGAGCTGAAAAGTTCTGCATCTCGTGGAATATAGTCGTTGTTTCGAAGAGCTGCTGCTGTAGTACTGGAAAGTCCGTCCAAGGTTTTAAAAATGTGGGGAGGGTTGTTCTTGGGGCTGGTGATGGAACCCTGTGTGCTGAGGCTCTTGTCTGTCTGGATACGAAGTGGTTTCGAGAGAAGTGTATGGTCAGGCACGTATGTATTCTTCATATGTTGTCCGTTTTGTCCTGTCTTCCTGTTCTTCCGCGCGCCTTCGCTCTTGTTCTGCTTCCTGTCGCTCCTGTTCTGCCCTCTCGTCTGCTTCTTATCAATTTCAACGCTCTTCTAGAAGTAACTGCTCTAGGCGCGCAAAATACGAATCCCGTCGTGACGACATTCTGTGGATGTGAGTTTGTTATCGATTGAAAGGATGGAGTTGGGACCAATTATCAATTGGCTGGGCCCACCACAAGTTGTTCTGGGCAACGATCGAGATTGAGGGACATCCTTTTTTGCCGCAACGGCACTAGTACTGGCTGCGGTCTTCGTGCTAGTCCTAATTGAAGATTTGATTTGGCCAAAAATTAAAAGTCCCAGATGTCTGGAGCTTTTGCGACCCAGGTGTAGCACCCTTACCAACGGAGGCATTTGAACACATTGAAGCCTAAATGTACCGGGGTTGTCATCAGTCGGTCAGAATGTGGCGCCGAGCTCCACCACTTGGAGGAGTCAAACCACAGAATTGCACGAGATCAGACACTTTTCTTAATTGATGCGAATTCTTCCAAGAGGCCGATATCACGGGGGGATGTTATGATGGTTACACACAAGATCAGACGACTTATCGTTCGTGGAAGCCGTGGCCCACCACTTGCAGCCTAAATCGTTGACGCCCAATTGCGCTAGGGTCTTGTCGGTAGTATCGGGTTGCTCATTAAAATCACATGGCACCTCGAACCCCACCATTATCCTGACTACATGGGATTATTTTCTCTCTCACGCCGCGCCTCGTTCCACGACATCAACTCACCCATCCAGCTTCTATTCTATCAAGGCGCAGGACCTGCCTTCCATCTTCAAGAAACGTTCTACGCATTTTCGCGCAAAAGAAGCTTTCTTTTGCCTCTGAAAGCAGGCAGACTACCCACCCTCCACATCAAAGGTGAACACAGGACAATTCGCTGGCATCCCCAGAATAGTGCGAGACTGTTTGAGCGATAGTCTCCTTCACTCTGAAGTAGTTTTTGACCTTGTCACAAACATCACGCTGACGGATTCTGTAGCCATCGTCTCTGACGCTTCGCTCGTCCAAACCCGAATCGAACATCTTCACCTCCAGCCTCCAACCAGCGCGACAGCATTTGACCTCAATCCTTCCTATCAACCTTATTACAGTGAGAGCTTATAGCGCGGTACAAATCCCTTTTCAAATGGTGCCAATTTCGCTGACTGGGCGGCGGCCAAAGGCAACAGTTTTGAAACCTAATATAATCGAGTTCAGATCTTGAACTAGGTGGAGAATTTCTTCACCACAATGCCCGAGGTAAGATCGGCTTGGGCCTCTGTCCAAATGCTTACTAATTATAATGCGAATGTAGGCCGAACAAACTAACGGCGGTGAATACGAATTCCTCAGCTATCATACTTTTGGAGCAGTCGGTTACGACAGAGTTATGGCATGGAAAGGTGGAAATGGTTGGATAGCTATAGGTCCCAAAGTCGTTGGCTCTCGCAACACAGATGGAGACGAAGAGGAAGTGCTTCGCGCGGGGCAGGGGGTAGTAGTAAACAAAACCGATTTCAAATTGGTGCGAAAAGCCTAGGATAAAGTTCAAACGGACCCACGATATGTACTTCTAAATACATGCATACCCATTACGAAATTCAACATCACTCCCATGATGCAATCGCCGCCGTCCTCGCCATTCGGGAAAGATACATCGACGGCCCCAGTACAGTCTGATATTCCCTTCCTCTCCTCTTCCCTCCTCCAAATGCTGGCTTTCATAGCGTCGAAGAGATAATCACCAAGCATGCTCCTCAAGTCTTCGACCGATCTCATCTTTGCTTGTGCAATGGCTTTGCCGACTGACGAACATAGCCAGACTTCCAACTTAAAATCTTCACCTTCACGATAACCCAAATGCAAACGCACAGTCTCGGTAAATGAAATCATTCCCCTCTCCTTCTCTTGATTTCGCCTCTGGGTCTTGTTCATACCTTTGAAAAGGTAGTCTTCAAGAGTACTTCCTAATCTGGCTACCTCAGCCACCTCCGCTATGTACGTTTCACTTGCTTCAACGTAGTGGTCGTCTTCTTGCGCCTGAGGTACGCTGAAGTGGACAACCCCAGAACTAATCTTCTCAGTCGTGCCTCGGTCAGAAATGGTAGGATCAGCACTCTCCGGATTCTCAGCCCTCACTGTCAATCCTCCGTCTTCATTTGATCGTGGAAATGAACTGACACGCCTTCGCTTTCTGCGCTGATCGAGCGCCTCGCCTTCCGTGGCCGTCGCAATATACTCAGCCGCATTCAACAATGCTCCTATCGAATTGGCTCCAGGAGTACCCAAATCGGCTTCAGTACCAGATTTATGAAGTTCTGTTATCGGTCCTGACACGCTTGGGACTGGTAATTGTCTTTTCTTAGATCCCGTCCATGGTCCGAGCCTCGAATCCAGTAGCTGCTTTACGCAAGGTGTAGCTATTTTCGCTCGGTTCAGCATCCTCGGCATATCCGCGACAACGAGTGCCAGTTTATCAATCAATGTCGATTTAAACTTCCTGTGAAAAGGCAGGACCGTTAGAACATAGCGATTTTAGCAGAGAGGCCACTTACAGACTAGGAGGTAGCTTGTGCACCGTAACAATCATGCCAATTTCCCTTCCTGTCAGGAATCTGTTCCATCGAATGCCCGCGGTAATCCGCGCATCCAACTGCTTTCTGTCTGCACTGTCGTTGTAAGATCTCAGGTGCTGCCACATCTCCGTGGCAGCATCGCTCTTGTCCTCCGCGGTGGCGAGCTGATGTCCGCGCCTGGCAGCCAGAGTACTTGCCTCCATCTCCCGAATGTGCCAGATTGCGAAGCTACCGATCACATCCAGGATTACAGTAACAGACTTGATGGTCTTGGATACACCGCTGCGTATGATAGTGTCGATGAGCTCGCCCTTGCTAGATAGGTTCCGAGTACTCATCTGCTTGTGGTGGGCTTTCAACCCGTCGAGCACATCGTCGAAATCATCGGCCGAGTCTTCGATCTTGTAACAGTACGGCGACAACGTATGTTTTTGCTCTTGGCTGAGTTCGTCCGATTCCACCAGCAGAGGATAGATAGGAGACGGGAGCTTTGGGTATAAGCTTTGGAGTCGTTTTCGCACACGTATATCGAACAGCTGCTTGCCAGGTATCCGGTGATGGATTGAATAGGCGGAGATTGCATCGAGAATGTTGAGAGCGTCATGTAATTTCTGTTTCGCCTACAATTTGAGGTCAGCAATGATACAATTTGGCACATCGCTGGTCAATACCTCGGTCGTGTTATGAATCTCAACGGCGGTCATTCTGAACTGATGTGATGCTGGGTCAACAAGTCGACGTATATTTCTGCCGTTTGTGGTTGTCCAGCAGTGGTGGAAGCGGAAGAGATGGCGGCCAAGGGATGAGCGCCTGGTGGCCCAGGCCCTAGCCAAGATGAGTCGCGTGCAGCGGATAAAGCGGGAAGCGTTAACTTCGCCAAATTTAGGCATCAGCCCACAAGCCACCGAGACGAAATCTCTATCTCGTGTCGGAGACTTTCTTCCCTCCGGTCAGTATGCCTCGATCTCTGCCATGAATTCGGCAATATCATTAAGCTAATCCCTGGCCTATTATCTCTCTCAAATGATCACGTCTCCCACTTCCATCACAGGTCACCTTTGCGTGCCTCTGTATTTCTCTCGGCCCCGTGGTGTTGGAAAAAATGCCTTAGATTTCCCCACTCTCGTTCATTGATCTCAGGAGAATGAACTGGACCCCAGCATCTGGTGTTGCGACCCACCCTGATACGCATTGCGCTCGAATGTGGGATCCCGTCCAATGTATAAGAAGAAGCTGCAGAACGAGGCAACCAACGCATTTCCACATTCCTGGCCACTGCTGCATGTGTCTGTCTGCCTTACTTTCCCTTTACCTTCACCGACTATATTTGTTCGTTACTTACCGCTTATTTCCTTCCATCGCAATGGCAGTCCTATACGGGCTCCCTGGTTCCCCAGGTGCAGATTCAATTCCCTTCCCAGCAGCCATTGTCGTTGCTGTCATCGTCT
>JGI24512J20087_1000406_pt1 | contig 14838 bp, 18 predicted proteins | sample LinPmetageLP35_FD_20087 | JGI IMG/M metagenome (IMG submission 20087) | reverse complement strand
TCTCCATCATAAAGCCCTACCTGTACTGTGTACCCGATCCCCCCCCCCGTGCTCGCCAAATCCCCCCCGAAACTCGCCTCAACTCCAATTTAAAATCCCTCGCCAACAAAGTTCGGCCCATCCAACGCCATGAAATCCAGCAAGTCCATACCGCCAACATTGACACCCTCCGCCGTTTGTGTGACACCCTGATCACCCAAGTGTTGATAGAACGCCGTGCCAGGGGGTAAATACCAGAAATCCGTGCCACCATTAGTATTCCAATCGCTGAAGGGGTCTTGCAAATCGTTGCCGTAGCTTGAGCCAGGACCCTGGTTGTAAGGTGTGCCGGGAGCGGCCGCGAACGATCCTTGGTTGAGGTCAAACGGTGTGGCTGATACGTTGAGATCTGTTGAGAGGTAAGCATGGTCTCATAAGATGAAGGGTAGTAGGGCTTGTGTGACTTACCTGCGCCGTTGCCCATACCGTAATTTGGAGTTGCGGCATTCCACTCCCGGATCTGGTCTCGCTGATCCATCTTCTGCCGCTTGTTATCAGGCTCGTGATGCATGGCTGGACTGCGAGCCCTGCTGATAGGATCACCATTTGGATTTGGGCCGGGAGCACTGATAAAACGACCTCGAAGCCGAGAGGTTAACGTTTCCAGGAGATCAGCGAAGCGGATACCTAGGTGGACATCATCGACAACGCAGGTTCGTAAAGCATCGACGGCTCTGTCCATAAGTCCAATGCTATACTCCACGTCGCCTTTGGATGCACCCAAAGCGAATGTTTTCAGCAAAAACATGGCACCGCTGATGATTCTAAAATAGGTCCGTACTGGGGCATGCTTAAGATAATCTCCTGGTAGCAAACCGTCAACCACAATCTTCAGAAGCTCTCGACTGCCATCTACAACTTCCTTGACGTAGTCTTGATCAGCAGCTGTGTAGCTACCAAATGTTGCCAGAGGTAGCTTTCCGTAGTACGTCTGTTGGTTTTCAGTTGACATGGCACCGGGTACTGACCCATTGCCAGGATGGCCAGTTGCATTGAATCGATTACCAGCCTCTGTACTACATCTTTCGACAACAGCTTGTAGGGACAGGGAGTTGACGTAAATCCGAACATACTGATACTCGATTGAAAGTATGTGACCAATGTACTGCGGGAGATTGAATCGCGTGAACTCTGTTTTCCATGCTTTTAACATGGGCTGGAAATCTTTGAGAAGCTCCACATAACTTGAATCATTAATGATCTTTGTCGTGTACTGTCTTGACCGGAAAAGCTTCTCGTTGCCAATTCGCATAGCATTGCTGATTCCAGCCCAGCAATGGATAATCTGGTCATCCAGTTCCAGGTCCGGAATGTAGTTGAAGCTGTTGGTGACAGTAGTGTTGGTTTCGGGAGTCTTGCCATCAATAGATGGCCTTCGTTTTCGAGGGGCGAAAGCAGGATCTGTAACCCTTAAGTTCTCAGGAACCATATTTGTCCATCCTAGACGCCCAGCCAATTGCGTGACATATATTAGCAGAAGCCGCTTAATCCGTGCTGCACGAAGGCGATATGCCTCGTCTTCGTATTCCGGACGGGTCATTTCTCCTCCAGCTGCCAATAGCTCCTCAATCTCGTCAAAGACGCCAAGCTCATAAGACAGACCCATTGCTGTACTTAGAAGCATCCAGCACATTCGGTCACTTCTCCAGGCTGGTTCCAACCAACTTTCGATTCTCTTGCCACCAACGCCTCTAGGTAATCGACCAATGAATTCTTCATCCGTACTGTAAGTATCGGAAACATCATAAGATGGAAGCATGAGCTCATCAGTGGCCTCTGCTGGAGGGAAGTGAAGTGCCCGAGGATGCCACTCGGTTAAAATCATCAGACTTTCGATGGTGCCCAGTGTTCTCAAACTCCCTTTCCGTAATCCTCGCCATGGGGCAGTGCTAGACGTTTGTGCCTCAGATTCGGCTCCCGATCCGCAAAATCCTCCACCAAATGCTTCTTGACCCCAGAGGCATCTTTCAATCATTCCGCGTAAGTAAGTCCAGAGTTGTTCATGAATTGCATGTGATCTACAGTGCCCTCCAGGGCCAGGAATCTGTCGGTACCTGGTAGCAATTGTGAGAAGAGTCACAGTCAAGATAGGTTCTTCGATGAGAAGTGTTGGATGAGTTCCAGGATCCCTGAAAGTTGGAGGAGATATTGGTGTAAGCGGAGATAGGTATTCGTAATAGCTACAGCCTGTCAGTAAATCGAAAGTAAGACATATCGACAGGTACGTACTAATCAATGTAGTCGATTGCTTCACTTGGAGTGAACCATCCGGCTCGGACAAATCGAAATCGAGACCAAGCCTTGACAGCATCCTTATAGCCTTGTTCTTGCGTCCTCTCTGGCCTGTTGATGGCTTCTGAGGATAAAGCAGGATCAATCGCGGCATCCCTTCGCACTTCCGGGGGTCTCATATCGGTCTGAAATGGTCGATTGATGGTTTGTAGTGGAGAGGCCATTGGTTGATGCCCGGATGTGCTGTTGTTGAGCATTGACGAAACCTGGCTATTACTTCTCTTGTGGCCCGGACTAGGAAAGCTGTGAGCATCTATCTGATTGCTTTCTCGGCATATCACCTACCTATCCGTAGCGGCCTTGTAAAGTAAATCCAGGGCATCATGGGGTCCTGAACTCGCGTTAGCCTCCCTGATCAAGCTTCACAGAGGACCAATCCTACCGTATACCTCCCTTCGCATAACCTCCTGTGCCTCAAGATTCTCCAACTGTGTATTCGATTCATCTGAGTGCCGTTCGTCACGATGGGAGCCATCTCTCGTATTTTCGGTGGGCCGGCGCAAAGGTTGTGTTCTGCCAATTGATCCTCCTGGAGTCAAGGGTGGTCCAGTGAGAACAGGCGCACTATCTCCGTACGGCACTGCTGATCTAGCAGACGTGGGTGCTCCCATTGACGATTGTCGCATTGGAGCTGGCGGAGAGCCTTGTACCATTTTCCGGCCATTGCGAACGATGTATTCGTCTTGGTACTCGTACCCATCAAGACTGTCGGGCCTGCCATCTTCATGCTTCCTCTTTCTTCTCGTCGCAGAGAAGAAACACTCCTTACTTTCTCTTCTGCATCGCACACCTTCACGATGCAATTAGCGGTTGCCGTGCGATTGTTGTAAGTTGAGGTTGTGACTTACAAGGCGGGTCTCCGGGGCTGTCCACACTTCCCAGATCGCATTTTACCTTCCTCCTGCGACAAGGAATACAAGCCTGGTAAACGCGCTTATGCTGAGGAGGCTGCTGCTGCTGCGATTGCTGGGGAGAGCCACTGCCAGTTGAGCCCTCAGCTTGTGGATATGAGGTCGAAGCCATTCTGTGCCCTGATGATGTGTCGGTTTGAATCGGCTTTTGGCGTCTTTAAATTCGCGGGGTTCAATCCAGAGACAGACGATGGAGGGTTGGTCAGGAGGATGAGACCGAGATAGCTTAGGCGAAGTACGTCTTCTTTTCCCCTTCAAGAGACGTGATATGATGAGTGTGATGTTGTCCGCTCTCAGAATCTGAAGGCACCTTCTTATCAAGACATGCCTACCAGCCTGCCTGCCCGTTTTGGTGAGGCTGCATTTACCGTTGGTGTCACATGTCGCTCAGCCAATCACAATGCCCTAAATCTGACCGGTACCATCTTCAAGTTAAAATTGCGATCCTGAGTTTTAAGGAAGTTGAAGGAGTCCAGGAGGGATAAGTTTCACTCTCAAAGTCTTGAGTACGTTTCAGAGGCTCATATTTTGATAGAAGAATGTTGTATTGATCTTGTACCGTTGATAAGCTCAGTCTACCCGTCCAACCTTTCATGTGCCCTGACAAGGCGCACAACCACAGCCTTGTGATAGAATCGATTCTTGGGATTGCCCACGTTCTTGAGCAAGGCATTTCAGATATACTGTAAGAATGTTGTCGTAAATGCTGCATATCGTAAGGGCTTTTTCCTGTCGATATCAATCTCGCTTAGAAAATCGGGCTAACAATAATGCACCGTGACTTGGAACAAGCTGAATGGCCTACATACGGGCAAGTAGCTTGTGGATCTTGAGCCTAGATGTCGGTATAACGGATTCTCCTTGGCCAGATACTAGCAGCGTGCCTCGTTCTAGGCCGAATTCATTAGCCAAACAGGCACAGGAATAATAAATCGAAAGGCCTATTATCCTGGCTTGAGTATTGTTGCACATATAATGCCAACTGACTCTACTTTCACTCGTGCATCCTGAGAAGCCATTACTTGTGCAGGAGCACATTGATAACCATTTTCGTCAATTACCCAGCGTACTCTGATGAAGTTTCCGGATCTCCCACGTCAATCTTGATGCAGAGTTGTAAAATCCATCTCTGTAGAACAAGCCTTAATTCTCGTTTTCTTCCTCCTCAATCACCTCAATCTCCTCCTCTCCCTCGCTCTCCTCTTCCTCACTCTCCTCATACTCGTCCTGATCCCTGTTATTCTCGCGCGTAACCTCCTGAACAGCACCACCCTCCTCATCATCCTCCATTCCATCTACCCATCCCCCATCTCCTCCGTCATCCGAATATTCATCTACCCGACCCCAAGCAACTCTCTTCTTCTTTCTGACGTGTCTCGTCTCCTTCTCCACCATCTCCAGAATTCCAATATCCTTTCCTTCCGCAATAGCCTTCCTAATCTCCTCTCCAATTCCATCCATTGCCTTTACAGCCTTGTCCTTCAAGCCCTCATAGATCTGTGCCGAGACGTCCAACTCATTGTGAGCCGTATCCATGTGAAGCGAGAGTTTCTTGAGTTGTTTCTTAGCCTCGTTTTCGACCTTTTTGGCGTATATCTTGCGTGTGACAAGGTTCTCGGTGGAGTGGACGGCGAGGAGATAGCATGCACATAGGTAGTGGTATAAAGTACGGTGTTCTTCGTTGGAGTCATAGATTTCTTTGAGGTAGATCAGGGCGAGTGCGCGGTCTGACTCGGAGGAGGATGGGGACTCAAGGATGAGCTTGGCCTAATAGAGTGCGTGTTAGATTTGTAACGCGTGAGGAAAGGATTGGTGAGGTAGGGAGAGTATGGAGATGAAAAGGGGAGGAGACGGAGAGAGAAAGAAAGAAAAACATCAGCTTACACTTTCCAAGGTAGTTCTGTTCTCCTTACTGACGGGAGATAAAGCTACAGAAACGGGATCGATCTTAATCTTTGTGGCTTTCTTGAGAGCTCTTGTGAATCTGGCTATCTTTACGGAAGGAGACATTGTGAGATTTTGTTCTTCAGATGCGACCGGGGGTTGTTCTTGTTTGTATGTTTTGAATGTCGGCAAAGTTTCTCGTGTAACAAATCTTGACAGCTGAAGCTGGATGATGGACTGCGATGCAAATTTTGCGAGTAGGAACTGAAAAGCGATGTAAGAGGTTGTCGTTCATGGAGGAAGAGTTCTTGCAGAGAAATGGTTTGTTGTTGCGATCTTCTCGAGTGGGACGGGTGGCCTGAATCGCTTCACGGCTGCAAACGCGAAATCAGGCTCGAATAGCGCGCCGCGCACGTGGAGCATCGGCCATGCTAGCATTAGATCACCTGAACCCCATTCTACTCAAAGCAGGCAGCCGTGAGAGCTATTGTACTGGGATTGTCGAGAAATGATGAAGTGTTTTGATGCAAATGTTTAGCGAGACATCCCCTGTCAACACGGCCCAGCGACGACGACGTTCACGACAATTACTACGTCTCGTTACCAGAGACCTATCACCCTGCTGAAAGGCTATCGCAGTCAAGGACAGAAGAGCGAAAGCGAAGAGGAACGCGGCAAGTACTTTCCGGGAGCTGGAATAGAAACGGAGGCAGGAGAGGAAGAGGAAGAGGCAGACGAAATCTAGGAGGATACCGACGAGGACGGGTAAGATCCAGAGGAGAAACTTCCTGACTGTTACGACCAAAAAGACGGGCCAAGAACTCAGATTCCGATTAGTCGAGCATCCAGGAGAGTATTACAAGACTATTTCCCCACGGAGATACAGCTATACATGGCAGAAATTCGAAAGTGACGCAGAGACAACCCTTTTGGAACGCATCCCAAGGAGCAGAGTTCTCAAGAATGGGGCTGGGGGACAAGTCATAGCTATTGTGCAAGTAAAGGATTAAGACACCAAGTAAGAGACTCAGCACCTGTGCAAGATCCAATGTGCCAAGGATGGGATCAGAGCTAGGAGCCCACAGTCCAGCTTTCAACGAGGACGAGAGGATGATGATTCTAGAGTTTCCTAAAGGCGTCCCAGACGCAATGGGCCCATCGAGACTTATCATCGGCGAGATATTTTACAGGACAGCAAAATCATACCAAGGTACCCGCGCCAAAATTGGGCGTCAGAGAAAAGCTGGAGAAGATTAGTGACATATCATGTCTAGATGTCGCTTTGAGGTCATGGAACCTTCTCTCAACGTTCTCTGTCACCAATGGAGTCTGGTATACTACCCTTGAACTTACCAAAGTGCCTGCAGAACGTTCACAGACGTTAGCTGTATGAGAGACTTGAAATTCTTCTCACAAAATTACCACGGATAGCATCTGAAAGCGGTTAAACTCAAAGACTCACCGCAAAGTCTACAGTTATTCTTGTGGGAGGGTGTGTGGGGCGTTCAAGCATTACTATTCATGATAAGTACAATATCTACTCCGTGAATCCTCCAAAACCAGCTTCAGATAGCTAATCTTTTCGCAATTAAACTCAGACAGAGTCCAGTATTTCCCCACATCACCTAGGTATCGTCCCTGGCGTACTCCTCAAAGCCTCCTCGAAAATCTCCAACGCAGCTCCCAGCTCTTCATCAGTGATGGTAATCGGTGGCGCAATACGAAACACTCCTCCGAACATCTTTGAGCCCAAAATATTCGCGGACAAGCCAAGTTCCATCATACGATCCGCCAAAGCGGCAGCTAGATCGATTCCTTGCTCCTTCGTCTCTACGTCCATTATTATCTCGACTCCTGCCATAAGACCACGACCTCTCACGTCTCCAATACATCCATACCTCCGTTGGAGTTCGAGAAGACCAGCGTGAAGCTTCAACCCCGCTATCCTCGACCGTTCTACCAGACCATCTCGAAGTACGACTTCCAGAACTCTGAGGCCTACAGCGGCTGGTAGAGGGTCATTAACGTGAGTTGTGAGGAATAGATACCCGCGGTCGAAACAAGTCTGCTCAATAAGGTTCGAAGTTATCACCGCTGAGAGTGGGAGACCATTTCCCAGCGTTTTACTGAGCGTCAAGATGTCTGGAGTTACACCCTCGTGCTCAATCGCGAACATCGAACCACAACGGCCAATGCCAGTTTGAGCTTCGTCCACAATGAGAAGCATGCCACGTTTCTCGCAGTGTGCTTTCATTGCTTTGAGGTAGCCTGTGGGAAGAACGTGCATACCACCTGAACTCAGAATTGGTTCGATGATCACAGCTGCGAGTGATCCCACGGACTGGGTATCGACGAGGTTCCACCCATAGTTGAGTTCGCTCTCCCAGTCATAAGAACCGTCTGGATGTCTGAACATAGATCTGTATGCGTTTGGTGAGGGAAGGACAAGACTTCCGGGGATCTTGAGACGTTAATGAACTATCCACACAATCTGTCTGGTTTGGAACGAGGAGGAGAGAGGATGGAGACTTACAAATGGACCGTATCCTCTTCTACCTGAATGATATGTCGACGCTGTTGCAGCACCAGTCATACCATGCCATGAGTTACCAAGAGCAACAATCTCAAATTTCCCCGTATACAGCTTGGCCATCTTGATTGCCGCTTCATTCGATTCAGCCCCTGTGCTCAAGAACATTGCCTTGTCAAGTCCGGGTGGAAGCAAGGTCGTGAGCTTCTCGGCCAACTGCACAACTGGCGGGCTTAACATGCCGCTGTACAGATGATCCAGTTGTGCAGCGTGGTGAGTGATTGTTTGAACGATTTCAGGGTGTCCATGTCCAATTAGACATGACATTTGTCCAGATGTGAAATCCAGGATCCTTCGACCATCCGCCGTGAAGATGTAGACGCCTTTTGCTCTAGTAATCAAATTGGGCTCAAAGCTTCCCCCGTAACGAGCTAGAGTTGAGGCAGCGGTCTTCATCATCGCCTCATTGTCGATATTTGTGTACAAGCACCGGCATTCTGAAGATGTTGTCGCTGTCGAAGTCTTTTCCATTTGAGAAGGCATCTTGAGCGAAAAATCACAGCGGTCCACCACATCAAGTCTGAGAGTCTTCAGATGCGGCAGGAGCATTATCAAGCCGAATGGATGGTGGACAGCGGCGTGCACCATGATGCATATCTCAAGCACGTCGATTATATATGATGTAGATGATGAGGTAACAAGCACTTCGCTTCACACGATGTTGCCACAAAAGCCCTTTCCGAAGGGATACAGCTGAAAGCGGGCACTACTGTAATCTTTAATTTCTACCATGGTGGATAGTCAGTCCTGTCTTGGAGCAAGATTCCTATGGGAACTGTGCATGCGGGAAACTTCTCGGGAAACTGTTATCGGGAAACTTTTGTGCAAGACACGCATGCATCTTCGACGTCACAATGCTTGAAAGCTTGCATGGCCAAGAAGTGATTTTCAAGATCTATAGATAGAAGTTACCGATACGAGCATCCGGTCAATTTCCCTATGGAACCATCAGGATCTGATAGTGAGATGTTGTTGGACCAAAGCAGAAGGATGTTCCCGAATTGGGCTTTTCCGAAAGTGGGGCCATCATCTTCCCACCTCCCAAGCCTTCAACGTCCAGTCCAGGATTGACCACATCCAACACAATCACATATCTGGATGCTTTCCGCTATGCTGGTCCAATTGGTACCTCTCATGCCGAGCTTATCAGCCTTTAAATTTGCTATCCGCCATGTCTGAAGCCACCCAGCCCTTCCCGCAGTTGCCCGTCTCACGCCCCTACCGATCCCACAAAATCAGAGCTTGTGATGCTTGTCGGAAACGAAAGGTACGTTGCGACGTCACATCCATAGGAGAAGACTGTCAATTATGCCGTGAACAAGGAAAGACATGTCAATATTCCGTGGACGAAAAGCCACCCCGTCTGAGAAGACTGCCCCTTTCAGACCCCTCGGCAAGCGAGCGCCAACGCAACAACACCCCTGTTCTGAAGCGAAGACATACTCTGATCGACGATCCAGAAAAGGTCGAAGTTCCAGAGCCCCGAGCTCAGAATTGGGAAGGATCTCATGTACGTACAGATGACCGTGCGAATGATGCCCCGAACAGATCAGACAAGGGACGGCAATCCCTGCACATCGTTGGACCCGCTGTTTCATCGGATGCTCATGTGCTAGAGCAATACATGTCTCCTGGTTGGCCAGAAGGGAGGACAAACGACAATCCATACAGTGTATACTTCTCGGATCCTTCGAAGCCGATTCTCTACAAGAAAGTGCCGAGAGGAAGGGTTGGCTTGTCCATAAACGACAATGCCGGTGTGAACCAGAGAGAAATCTTTGAGCAGATTTTCTACCCGAAAGCAGCTCAAATCCGCCAACTGTCAGTAATTTGATCATGTTATAAATGACTGGAGCTAATATGAACAGGTATCTTGCCAAGATTCATCCCGCCTTCCCAGTTATCGACGAGAAATTGCTCACCGAGCCTGCAACAAGTCAAAGCAAAGGTGCCGCAGCGTTGTTGTGTGATGTCTATGCCAGCGCGCTCGTATATTGGAACCAATCACCACTTTCAGCAGGCAGACCTCGGCCAGACCAACGATATGCTTGGAACCTTGCAGTCCAAGCATTGGCGGATGACTTTCTTGGACCAGATCTGTCAACACTTCAGGCTCAAGTCGTCGAACTGAACGGCCGGCCTGTCTACTCTATCATCGGCAACACTGTCGGCAATGGGCGTGGAGTTGCCTTGTCTTATAGTTTAGGTGTGAACAGAAATCCGAGTCAGTGGAGTATTCCACAGCAGGAAAAGAACTTGCGGGTGAGACTCTGGTGGGGGGTCTTGATTCATGATCGATGGTAATGCTTCCAGAATTATGAAACGTACAAAGTGCTTACCGAGATTTCTGCAGGGGTAGTTTTGCTCATGGCACACCATCGAGCATAAGCTCCAAGCATCACGATGTACCAATTCCAGCTCTAGAGATGCTGCTACCCCATGAGTCAGTGTCTCTTGAGTACCGAAGGTCTTCCGAGAGCTTCATTGCCCTCTGCCAGATGACCGAGATATTGGGACAAGCACTACCCCTCGTCTATGATCTCGAAGGAAATTCTCAGAAGGATACTTCTAAAGTAGTACGACGGATAGAGGTGGATTTGGACAAGTGGGAAGACTCTCTGCCAGACTACCTGTCAAGCACTTCCAATCGGGTGACTGTCTCTGGGTCAAGCAGTCTTCGTCTTTGCTATTTATCCCTGAAGATGTTGATTTGTCGAATATCCTTGCATGTGAGTTTTCACATTGAAAAACGCAGTGATGAACCCTTCTGACACGCTGAGAATGCAGGCTGTATCACAGCAAGGATCGACTGAAGCTATCGAAGCCTATAGATTTCGTCAAGTCGAATCTAGGCACGCCGCACAGGCGATCGTCGACTTCATCACTTCTTTGAAGACTTTCCACCTCGCGGAGTTCTGGCTTCCTTGTAAGTGATTAGCCTTCGTGTATACGAAGTATAGTGCTGATCAGCTCTTACATAGACACTACCTACTATCTAACATCGACTATCACCTTATTGCTGCGCTTTGCCGTCGAGACAACTGAGGACTCCGTTGCTGAAACATGTGTGTCTAGTGTCAAGATGTTCACATCATGGCTGCGACACGCTAGAGAGGTTGATGACTGGGACCTCGCCGAGGACTGCTTGAACAACTGTGAAGGGATCATAGCTAGGATGACTAAAAATGGTCGAAGACCTCAACAAAAACCTGTGCAGGAGGCAGCGCCGCCAGTCAACTTCTTCGACACTGAACCTCGAAACGACTGGTTAGATGCTACACTTCCTGTATCCTATGGGCCGATGGATGGTTCTGGACAAGTACGCGACTTGTGGGATATGTTTCGCTTTGATGAACAATTTCCTGTATGATTCTGGAGACGCACGCTAATACCAACGATCACGGCATACAGTAAATAGGCGAGCGATTTGTCCAGAGACTCCAAAAGCTGAATTGGCAGAAACGAAGATAGATGCTATTCAGAAGGCGACAAGTTTCATGGTCGGGCGCATGGTGTGTCGTGCCTTCTGAGGCTGCGGAATGCATTGGTTATGGAGAGTGGTGCAATCGGCTGATGGAGGATGACAAAATGATGCTCATGTTTTGGGTGTGAGCAGTGCAACAAGATCTCACGCTTCTCGTCGTGGGCCTTCAGGGTCGAGAAGACCTTCATGATCAAGGTGTCTCCCCGATCGTACGCCGTTTCCAAGATATCAGGCCAATATGAGAGCATGATGACGACACTAAGTCACAGCATGAGGATTCCCTTATCGTGAACCGCTCTCGACTGCGCACAATCTTATCACCACCAAGATAATCCACCCCTTGGTAAAATTTCCCGACAACATATAACGAAATAAGCAGATTCTGCCATCTCTTTTCTCCCCAGTGGGCGTGTTGTACGGCGGACGTGCTTGGTTATATCCCAAGTTACCTCCTGCAAGAACTTCAAACACCCTGAAGAAGCCAATGCATCATCGCCCCCGAGAAAACAGTAGAAGTAATGAGAGTTGACTGCTGGGGCACCCATCTGCTCTGCGGGCCCGTGGGTGTCCTGGGGACTTTAGCAGCGTGAAAAAGAGCGGGAGGCGGGGTTGAACCTGACGTATAACCTACGTAAGGACGTCTCTCTCATAGGCCCACTTCGAAATAAAAGCTTCAAACTTTTGTTGTTTTGACACTTCATTTTTCTTTCTCTTTTTGGTTTGTTGTTTTTTGGAGGGATGTGTTTTGGTGGGGCTTTGTTGTGGTTAAGCGAGACGCGAAATGCTGAGCTGGAAAATTGGTGCGACCTCGCAGGCCAATGCGTGCTTCGGGATTATGAAGGTGCAAGCACCTTGAGGGAATAGTTTCAGGATATCTGGGAAGCCATGAGCGGCCACAGGCTCTTTTTCAATAGCAATGCCGCGGATTGCCATTCGCGACTAGCCATCAGGAACGTGTGAATCCAGGACATGACACTGCGTCCCCATTTTCAATCACCGGGAGATAGCATCTTTGGCTTATAATTATCCAAAAGTATTGTGGAGGCTATCGATGATATAATTGACTCCGGCTTGGCACAGTCGACGTAGAGACCATACTCCGGCTCAACCAGGAAGGTAAGAGTGGAACAAGTCCAGTCCAACGGTCGGAGTCAGTATCAATAAAATTGGAGTGATGAGATGAATTATATTACAACTTTTGGTAGTCACCAAGTCAATTTCACGGTCGCAATTCTCGAAGTATCAGATAACTGGTGTTCGCAGTGTATTCCGTGTTTCCTTATATATGCAGCCCTTGCTCATGCCCTGTGAAGGCATCTGTCCACTCGCGTATGCCTCATCTTCCAACACACTCCGGAAGCGGATAAAAATTGCGCATAACCATAGTATTCGACCGAAATAGTCCCACGGTCGCGATCTTCCATCCCCGAAATCGCGATAATATATGAACGCATTAATATCAGATTGAATTCTAGCAGCTATTGGTCCACCATAGCTCGAAACGCATGATAGAAAACAACTTTTTGTTGAGTGACAGGTAACAATCTGTTTGGCAAAAATCTGAAACGATGAGTGACGGTCTAGAAACCTATATGCTGTGCTGGACACCACCACAACAAGCAGAAACTTACCGGTTCTCGTCTAAGAATATCCCACAGACTGTTCAGTCATTCCACCAAATACTAGAGCTGTCAAGAGAATCATGGTACCAAACTTGCCTGGGAGGCGTTCGATCAGGTCTTCCCTCCGTTCACGTTCGGCAGTTGTTTTGAGCCATTCCCAGCCTTTAAGCAGTCTGGCAATTCTGCGGATCTTGAAAACTAGCGATACCAGACATCCAAAGATAGCAAGAACTAGAGGAATGGCTCCGAGCAGGAAACGACGATCGTCCTTTCTCGTGATGGGTGATTTGTCATGGCGTCCGTAGTGCGTGTGAACGACTTGCATGACACGATCTGATGCCGAAAGAAGAAATCCAAATTGTGCCAATGCAGTGCAAGTCCAACCTACAAGGACTCATTTCTCCTTTCGATGGATTTCGTCTACGTAGGTCTGGAGTTGAAGTAGCGTCCGCACGGCGGTATTGAATATCTCAAGCTGGCGGTAGAGTTCTTGGGATGGCGTTATGTCACTGAAGTCCCTCTCGAGGCTGGCTGGGTTGAGTTCGTGCCTTTCCTTCTCTGTCGTCATGGTCTGGTGATTCGAATGGCGCGTTTATGCTTTTGGAATGCTGGCCGAAATGAGCAGGCTCAAGATGGTGAAAGGTAATTGTCTGTTCGTACTTCGAGCGATTTAGAAAGAGGACAACGAAAACAGGGAGTGGTCTTGCTGAAGCATATTGTATCTCGATCTGGAAGGAAGCCATCAGATGCGATGGGGGGAGGCAAGAGCCATCGGGACTGCAGCATCACCAATTGAGAGTCAGCCTGCGAAACCTGACGTTTGAATTCTGCGAATTATTGTCCATCGAAACTTGTAGAATATGTCTCCGTTTGATCACCAGATTCAGCGTATCAGTGACAACCAAGAAAGGTATCTTCATTTTGTGATAGGGTCACTTCAGTTTGGGCGCAAATGTATTGTTATCAACCTTAACCAGAGTATTTCCCATACAGAAGCCCAGACGTGTTCCATGCCACCAGTCGCCCGACAATAACACTGCCTAGACTCTTCCACTAGAAAGTCCACTCCATAGCGGGTGCCATAGTCGCAGTTCACGAGGTGATTCACTAAAATCTCCATTAGAGGTGGTCAGGACCGAATAAGGGAAGGATAACTACCTAGCAAGTACATTCTACGCCTCTACTCGTGAGTCTTCCTAGTCCCATGACCACCAGAGTGACAGTTCCCACAAGAGCTCCAAGGTAAAATGGCAGCAGAACAGCAAGGACCTCATGACTCCAGTCTCTCGCGGTCCGAAATCTGCCCTTGGCTTCCCAGAGAGCCTTCCAAATGCTGAATCCTACTCCGAAACCAACACACAAGATCATCAGTCCCTCAGTCACCAATAATCCCAGATATAGTACTCGGAGCTCTCGCCTGTGTAGATCGCAGAGTAGATGGTGCGCATTGTCTTCTTGGATCTTGCTGCGGAGGCCGAAAAGGGTGATCGCTCCGACCACTGTCAGAATGGCTGTGCCGAGGATGGTCTCCTGAAGAGCTTGCCCGTATAGTTGCAGGTCTGTGTCATCCGGGGCGCTTTCGTTGACCTTGTGCTGGGCCTGCTGCCCCGACCGGAATTTTTCGATCGACATCTCGTAGGGTGCGTCCTTGCCTTTGCTTTGGAAGTGAACAGGGTGATTAGGGTTGAGCTTCGAGAGATGTCGGCTGGCAGACATGGTATACGCGTTCCAACCTTCCATCTGCTGAAAGCTGCTGTCCGATTTTGGGTTCTTTGTTGTGGCCTGAAGGGAAGGCACGATCAAGCTTGAGCTAGCGATCCCTAGCGTCGTTAAAGTCAACAAAGGAGCCCTCGCTTCAATGTCGGTGAATTGCAACGACAAATAAAAAGGCAAAGCCTCACTCGCGCTTACAAGATCCTCTGGGTTAAATACACTTAGCGAAAGGTCAAGTTTGATAACTCAGGTGCTGGTGTTTTTTTTTTTTTTTTTTTTTTGAAGAGTCCTGGATCTAAGTTA
>JGI24512J20087_1000405_pt1 | contig 15080 bp, 9 predicted proteins | sample LinPmetageLP35_FD_20087 | JGI IMG/M metagenome (IMG submission 20087) | reverse complement strand
GGGGGGGGGGGGGGGGGGGGGGGGGTAGCAATTGGTGAGCATGAAGAATTTCCACATTGTTCCCCTACAGTCGGACGCCAACGTGGTCAAGATTGATGATGCTCCCCTGAGTGCTTTTTTTTTAGCCAACAGTCCCAGAAGATTGAGGTGGCTGCTGTTCTGCCGGTCCTTGGAATATTCAGACTCGGGATGGGATGGCCGGAATTTGCCTGTGCGGGTGGATCGAACAAGGTCTGGAAGTTCTAGCCAATTTATATTCTGGCCTTCCTGTTGGCTATACGGAGGATATAATTCCTAGTGCCGGCCACAAGTCTTGGGACTTGAGAGGATTTCTTTCCTCTCGAAGAAAGCGGGAATGGATTTTGCGCGGGAATCCTTGCATAAGAACTTGGCAACGCAGGAGAACGGAAGTAGAAGGTAGTTGAAATAAGATAGGAATCAAAGCATCGCTTTGACTCGTGGAGAGAACTGGGGAGCCGTCGAAAAAAGGGGATCTTCCCGCAATGGTCTGGTCCGTCCCAGAATCCCAGCCCTTTCATAACCTCGCCCGTGTTCCGAATTTTCTCGGTGACATTTACGGGAAGCCGATTGGCTTGAGCTGACTACTTTTTGATTCATTGACCCCACGTCCCGAGCCTGCGAAATTGGATCCTGGTTGATGCATGAGACACTTTAGACGAATGTGGACCCAAGTCAAGAGGGGTCTTTGACGAGGCTGGACTTGTCTTGAAAGGGAGAGGCGGTTCTTTTGAAAACAAGGGGAGAACCGGCTTGGCTTTCAGGAACAAAGCCCTTGTTCCCAGTTGACAACAGAACAGGCTTGTGTTTGAGCAGGCGAAGTGTGCAGCATACCTCCGTAGGGCTCGTCTCCGTGGGATTTGTTGAGTCTGTGCCGTAAGGTCACTCTAGCGTGGTAGGTTTGGAAGCGAGGAACACCGAAATATAGAGAGTCTTGCAATGCACAATCACACAGATCCTCAACAAAGTCCTCGACTTACAATCATATGATGGCCCAAGCGACTGCACTGCTACCGTGAGATAATTTGCACGATGTAATTCTTCCTTTGATGTTCCAAGGACTCCTCTTGCCAATAAGAATCCTTGAGAGATGAAGTGGACGCTGCATGCTGTCCATTTTGCCAAGCACCCTCTCCTCGTGTCCTATCAGTGGCAGGTGGCTGCATGTCAGTCTTCCACCCCGGTCGATCTTACCGGATCAGAGACATGCATCCGATGCATATTCAATAACGTGCTCGACTCGTCAGCTTCATTTCTCCGCAATGTAAAACCTGACATCAAACGCCACTCGACCATTCCCACGGCCTTCATGAAGAGCGAAGCTCCGGGCAGACAGCGGCGAACAAATGAGCAGCTGCGCGATCCTTGCGATGTTTAATATTCTATGGCTGTTCTAGAAATTCCAGCAAAGAAAGCCAACAATGTTTTGTTGGTAAACTGCCGAAAGTAACCCAAGCCTCGTGGGCATAACTTTGAATATCTCACAGCCTCCTTTTACAAGGTTCTTTTCCCAAATGGTGACAATGAGAATCTTTCTCCAGGCGAGAAAGTCCAGAGAATCCTTGTGACTCCACACGAGGTGGATTATCCTCCCCGATCTGGGTATCTGTTTGGCTAGGATAATAAACGTGGCAACCTGCATGCCCGAATCAATTTCGTTAATCAGTTTATCTCATGTCTCAATAGTTCGTTATCAAGAACTACCCCACCTCAGGCGCTGCATGCGGCGAATTCATGATGTATCCATTTTGTACCAGTATCCTCGAAGGTATAACTTGAGGCGATCTGCTCCCGGAATGAACTTTGCTCTTCACCCCAACTTACTTGGCTATCTTGCCATCGTCACTCGTTCTTTCCAATAAGGCTCTTTCACGCCTCCCCCTCGTCTCGGAGCTTTTAATTAAGTTTCATCTACGGACAATCATGAAGAACTTCCTTGTCGCAGCTTTGCTGCCACTATTGGTGTCAGCTCAAACTCTTGTGGTGGACAACACAACTATACGTAAGCTTTCCCACTGTGTCACCATGTGAAATGAGAGGCTTACCCGTCATAAAGCTGCCGATGAAGCCAACGTCGCTCCAGCTGTCTCAGCTGTCGATGCCTCAACTTCCAACGCCACAGCGGATCTTTTCGCTAGCGAGACATTTCAATTAACAGACGACGTGATTGCCAATCTCACGGATCTTGAGCTCTCAAACATCACTCTGTTCTCCTTTGAGGACTCTCCCGCCAACGGTTTGAAGAAGAGAACCGTCTTTGGAAAGTGCAAGACCTACGCAGGCGATTTTCTGTACCCTTCAACTCTCGTGTGGAAAATCTTCGACATTCTGCTTGGGGGTGCGCTCATCAAAACCGTTCCATACGCAGCTCCTTGCTACGATGACTTTGGAAACTTCAACAAAGCCAAATGTGATTTCCTGACCGCCAATTGGGTTAACGGATCCATTTACCAGTAAGCAGAATTGATGTGTTTCGTACTCTTGACTAACAAAGACAGCACCGAGGATCCCACATCCATCAACGGCGTCTTATTCCAAGGCCTCACCTGCATGCCGCCGACCTTGATCCCAAATCCCGACGAATGCACTGTTGGTGGTTATCCAGATTACGCTGTCGCCGTCAGGAATGTTGCTCAGATTCAACTTACTGTTAATTTGGCCCGTAGTCTAAATCTTAGGCTTGTCGTCAAGAACACGGGTCACGATTTTGGTGCTAAATCCACCGGCAAGGGAGCTCTTTCCATCTGGACTCACAACCTCAAGAGCGTCCAATTCTTGAAGACCTACAAGTACGGATCCTACTCCGGACCTGCTTTCAAGGTCGGCGCCGGTATTCAGGCCTTTGAGATCTACGAGGCTGCCAGAGCTAATGGAGTCACTGTTGTCGGTGGAGAAGGCCGTACTGTTGGTGTCACTGGAGGATATATCCTCGGTGGAGGACACTCGCCTCTCTCTTCCATCTACGGAATGGCCGTCGATCAAGTCTTGTCCATGGAAGTGGTCACTGCTGATGGCCGCTTCGTCACCGCCAGCGCAACCTCTAACGCAGACCTGTTCTGGGCTCTCTCCGGAGGTGGTGGCTCCACATTTGGTGTCGTCTCATCCATGGTCATCAAGGCTCAACCTAAGATCAAAGTCACCACCATGACTTACGTTCTCCAGACCGCCGATGGGTACAGCTCAACCCAATTCTGGCAAGCTATGCGCATCTTCTTCAACGACTTCATCAAGTATACCGATGCCGGGAACTATGAGTATTTCCGCATTACCGCGGTTGGACCCGATGCGTACTACTCCGATATGGGCCCTTGGTTTGCACCAGGAATGTCCAAAGCCGAACTACAAGCTCTCGTTGCACCTATGTTCGCTCAGTGGGCTGCTATTGGCGTTAACGTCACTCCAGTATACACCGAGTACGACGACTACTATGATGCATGGCACGCCTCATTCCCTGTCGAGCCATGGGGATCCAACGCCATCCGTCAAGGCAGTCGTCTGTTCCCCAAGTCCAACTTCCAGGACCAAGCCAAACTAAACACCACCTTCGACGCCATCAAGACTATCGTCGAAGATGGTGCCTATATCATCGCCTTCAACATCGCCGCTGCCCCCAAAACTGGCTACCCAGACAACGCCGTGAACCCCGCCTGGAGAAACACAGTCCTCCACTTGATCACCGCCACATTCTGGGACCCCGCAGCTGATGCAGCGACAATCAAGGCTATCAGCGACAAGCTCACTTATGACTGGGGCAAGAAACTCATTGACGCTTCTCCAGGAGCTGGCGCTTACATGTCCGAGAGTGATTACATCGAGCCCAACTTCACCCAGTCGTTCTTCGGATCGAAATATGCCAAGCTTCGTGCTCTCAAGACCAAGTACGATCCAAACGATGTGTTCTACGCTCAGAATGCTGTGGGCTCTGAGGATTGGAAGATGTCGGAGATGATCATGGGGAACTTACCTTCGCAGAACAGCAAGCTGTGCAGGATCTAGGAATTCTGGTCAGCTGTATAATGTTCTGAATATCCGATAGACAATAGAATGTACATTACCAAATCATGACTTCAACTTCGCTCGGCCCAGCAAAACAACCCACCTAGAAACTGAAACAATTGAGTGTGGCTGAAGTCTGCAGAAAAACGTTATTATTCTTAAGTGCTATGGTGTACTTGGAAGGAACCAACATTGGTTGCGGAGCCGCGAAGCTGAATCGCTGACCTCCTGTCTCAACTTCCACACCCCGCACTTGAGTGGCCCATTGCCCGCCCTAATTGTTGGAATCAACGAAAAGCGAGTCGCATGATTGTCCACGACCGAGTGATGTTGGTAAAAATCGCTCTATTCCCAGTTAGGCCTCGCATCACTAGCCTACACGAATAGGCACTAGCACTTTCTCTTTCTCTTCTCCTTATCGCCAGAAAGCAGAATCACGAATAGAGCATTTCAATTTGTGTGTTACAAAATCTGATAATGGATCTAGGAGACTTTCCAGTGGAACTATTCCACAAGATCCTTGTTCATTGCGTGATTCCGCGGGGCGTGCAGCGAGCACTGCGATTGAAACTCGTGTGCAGTGAGCTTTGCTATTTCATCAACATGAATCATTCCCGACACTGAAATCTATCAGAGCTGTTCAACACCTATCTACAAGCTGCTCTGTTCGAGTCGCGACTCATGGACAAGTTCATGGTCGAGCCTCGGGTAGGCAGTAGATTCGTTTTCAATGAGATGTGGTACATTCGGAACAACTAGGGCTCAGAAAAGCTGTGACAGTCGTACCTTTTGTGTAGGGTTCGAAATGAGCGTGAACCAGGTTTGTGAATTTCTCACATGGTCCTCGAGCTTTCAGCACAGTTCCAGACGATCTTTGTCAGCTGTGGATGCTGATTTTATGCAGAAAAGGGCCGCTTTGTTGAGATACGTAGAGTTGCAGAAGAGGTATGCGGAAAGACGGACGCAGAGTACGAGATTACCCTCAAAGCTTTATGTTGGCTTGTAGTGGAGCGAGGCAGCCATGCACCTGGGTATCAAGAGGGTTGGGGGCTCAACCTAGAAGGTAGAGGCCGGTATCCAGGCCTAAATCTTCTTAGTGCAGCTGCCTACTTGAACCACTTGGACTTGGCCAGAGAGCTTCTATCAGAAGGCCATTGTCCGACTCTGCATGGCCGTCTCTTCCCACCACCAATGCAACTCGCTGCCTGAGCCGGCAACGGCGATATGTTGTGGCTATTCCAGGAGAGCTTACCTGACTTCGAGGAAACTACGCCTCCAGGTACTTTAGAAGTCTTGAAGAAATGGAAGGCGAAAATAGAACCTGGCGCGATCAAGGGGGCAGCGATGCGGGAGATATGGACATGCTTCGCTTGGCAATATACCCCCCCTCACGATCAAGCCCTGAAAGTACAGACTTTTGTGGCCAGAAGTTTGGACGTGTGGACAAAACATCCAGACCAGGTAGAAATCTCGAGGAAGCTTTGTATTACGCCAAGGATGCTAAAATCTTCCAATACATCGAAGCATTTTTCGTCAACGAGGCGGCACCTATTTGCAAGGATTTGTATTCAAACCTGCTTGCGCATCATGCCGAGCTAGGCAATCTCTCAGTAGTACGAGATTTGCTCGATTCCGGTGCTTTTGTCGATGGTGTGACAACACGGACGAACGAAAATGCCCTGACAACGGCATGTCGTAACTGCCACGAGGAGGTTATCGACCTGCTGCTGGAACGAGGGGTGAACCCTTCATATCAAAGGCTGCAGTGGCTTACTTGCCCAATATATGCTGCGTCGTCTGGAGGAAGCCTGTCAATTGTGAAGAAACTTCTCGATCGAGGTGCAACATTTGAAAGAGTGTTTTGGGAACAATCAGCGTTGCTCTTCGACTCGAGCATACGGCCATGGTAAAGTTGATCTTGGGATTGGCAGGATGGAGTGAGGAGGGGCTGCGACGAACGGCTAGAGGGCAAAGTGAAAAGGGAATGAGTCTATGGCATCACTTGTGCTGAGCATGATCCCCGGCTGCGACGAGGAAGGGCTATGACACTTAAGAGAGTAAAAGAATTTCTGAAATTTTCGTTCATACCCACGCTGATGCCAGAAGATACACATTGATTTGCTGGTCTTTCAGTAACCCATCCAGCAGTGTCTATTTAACTCACAAATGTGATCTCATTGCAGAAGTCAGAGCTCCACTATCATGAATAGAGCCACGTACTATGTCAAGCTTCACATAACCTGCCTCTGTTCTTCTCCCGTACGCTGCATTGTAAGGTAGCAACCTCGCGCGCCACTCCAACCCAAATCTCACATCCTCACCCTTTCAATGCGACAGTCTCTTGCTTGACAACTTCCTCCAAAACCACCAGGTCTCCTTCAATCGAGCGCTCGACACCATTTTGCGGCAAACTTGCTGAGCCCTCAGAAGCTCCCTTGTCATCCTCTCCAAGAGAATTTGAAGCATTATAGTCAGCACCCTCCTTATCAAATACACCATCACTATGCTCCTTCCTAACTTCCTCATTGTCAGCCAATTCCTCCTCCCCAACGAACTTTGGCGGAATCTCCAACGAATAGTCCGTGCGTGGATCAATCGTCTCAAAAACTCCTGCAAAACCACCACCTCTCCAACCCGGAAGCTGGACACACTGATACATCATAGCCCTCAAAAAATCTGCCATCATCTCCTCCGGCATGTATCGAAGGATCTCGTCAATGTCATCACGGTCAAAAACCTCCAGGGTTTTTCGAACGGCTATTTCCCTGAGGATCTGAACACCAGAGCTGTAGCAGAAGCGCTGAAAGTCGTATAGCTCGTCACCGGGAGCGATGGGAGTGGAGAGCATGTTGTCATGCAAGTACTCGATTGTGCTGAGCTTGAGTTCGATGTTGCGGGCGAGGATGTAGAGTTTGGCGAGGGAGACGAGAGATAGGCGAGAGCCGGAAGCGGTGATGATTTGTTGAGCGTAGAGGTAGTGAACGAAGATGCCGAAGGTTGAGGCTTCGAAGTCTGGGAGATTGCAGTGCTGTATATCATGGGATCTGGCGGGGAGAATTTTGCGGAAGAAGGTGGAGTGGTGGAGGAGGAGGCCGATGTGGACGATGAAGGTTTGCCTGAAGTTCTCTTGGCCAACGGTAATCATGACGATGTTTTGGTGGGTGCTGATTTAGAGAGTTAGTAAGAGCTGTGAGAGTTTCAATGCGACGGGTACTCACTGAAAGGTTGGGAGCTCTGAGAAGACATCCTCAGGGGTAGGAGATCGGGACGGCGAGGTAGAGGTGCGCTTTGCAGCTGGAAGCTCGGCCTCCTGACTTGATCCTCGCTTAGACATTTCGATTGACTATGCTGAGCGATGATTTGGGGACGTGAATGAAAGTTGTATGCTTGGAAGGGAGAAGTGGTGGTGTCTGCAAGTTTTGTGCTGTGAAATGTTCTGAAGATTATCATGTTACAGGGTGGAAGAAATCGAAGGAAAATACTCTTGAAATAGTCAGCGTCGTGGGATATTGCGCGCTAGTGTTTGCTACCTACCTATTGTGCTTCGTTGCTATTGTCGGATGTCGGTTGAGATATTAGCGTTGTTGTCTTCGCTTATTTCTTCGGATGCTGAAAGGTCCAGTGAATCAATCACATGAGACTAAGCTATGCGATGACCAAAAAAGTAATCATTGTAAGCATGGCTACGAACTATCGCCAGTGAATCCCCTTTCGGCTTTGAATCCGAACCTTTTGAGATGGAAGAAATTAAAATCTGAGATTTGCAGTTCACCAGGGGCCTGATCAACAATCGCGTACGTCCTTAATATTACGGCGCGTAATGATTGATGTCCATGGATTGATCATCCTATATAAATCTCGTACCCACCTTCCTACCCAATCTCATATCTCCCCGCCTCCCTCCTCGCCTCCAACTCCGCCCTCTCACCCCTCCACCCAGCCTCAACAGGACTAACCACCTGTCTACCTTCCAGTTCCGCCGCTCTCCTCCTCTCCAACTCCCCCTTCTCTTCATCACCTAGCAACCCACCATTATCCTTCCCATCCAGTTCTCTCCTTTCCCTCTCACCCGTAAAAGCCCAAGCCCAAGCGCTTCCGCCATCTCCCAACTCAGCTCTCCTCTTCCCCTCAGCTCCAAGCTCCGCTTTCCCGAACGCGTTGTCTGTCGCTTGCCCCGAGGACTTGTCCCGGTGTCGAGCAGCAGCAGAACGCCTCCCCCACCAGAACGCCAGAGCAACGAAAAGCAGAAACCCCAACGCAGCACCAACGCCTCTCCCTGCTTTGGCGCCGGTGGAAAGACCGGCGACGCTTCCAGCATCGACTCTTCCAGGTGACGGGCTCGATTCAGCGCTCGAAGGGGACATAGATGTAGACGATGAGGAGGGACTCGGATTCGAATCTGTACTTGATGTCGAGGTTGAGAGCGAGGACGATGAGGACGATGATGAGGATGAGGATATTGGTATAGACGACTCGAAGACACACTCAGAGTACTCCCACCACCCGCAATACTACTCGCAGCACTCGACACTGCGCCGCCTAGATTCGAGGTACTGGGGCCGGTGATGCCTGTAGACCCGCTGGTAGATACCGCGCCGCCTACAGTCGCTGTGATGGGAGGTATAGTGCTCGCAACGCGAATTGGCGTGGTAGTGTGAAGGTGGTAAGAAAGCAATTAAGATCGTGGCGGGGGTAGAGGTAGCAGAATCTTCGGATGCTAGAGCACCATAGCCAGGCACTAGCCAATGTCGGTCCAGGACTTCAAGTGAGCACCAGATAAAAAAGAAAAGGACCGCATTTAATGTCTGAATAGACTTCTTGAGAATCTTCTTCCTTGTTTTGATTCGACTAATTGACCCATATTTACATATACAAACAAACAGACAGAGATCCATCCATGCCTCCATCCCGCCAGTAGAACCCCATGCATCTCATCTCGTCTCATCTGCAAGCAAATTCTCGACATTGACGAGAACCTCCAGGGAAAGCCTTTTTGAATGGGATAATCAACTTTTCACTTTTGCTGTCCAAACACCGCCATTGCGTGTTATTGCATCGCAAGGAAGAAAAGCCACCGCGATAGAAAACTTAACGAGCACCTAGTAGAAGTGCGAGTGGATATCAATTAGTCGCCTCCGTGCTTGCCGCCCGTTCGCTCTCCCATGAGCTTTCTGCGTTCCTTGTCCTTGTCTGTGATTGGTTTAGCAAGTGTCGGTAGAGAAAGAGGGGGAGGAAAGGGTACGTACTCTCATCGTAGAACAAGAACTCATGTAGAGCACTACCGGCAGGTACCATAGGTAGAACAGGGACCTTTTTATCTGTCACAACCTCCAAGAACGCTGGTCCATCGCTCTCAATCAACCATTTGAGAGCATCCTTAACATCATCAGGCTTGATACACCTCCTGGCTTGAATACCCATAGCATCGGCGAGCTTCATGAAATCTGGGTTCTCGGAATGCGTGTGTGCGTATCTGTCCTCGTAGAAGATGTTTTGCCATTGTGTGACCATACCTTGCTCCTCATTGTTCAAAACGATGATCTTGACACCGATGTTGAATTGCTTGGCTGTTGACATCTCGGTAAGAGTCATGTTGAACGAAGCATCACCATCGATATCAATGACAAGAGCGTCTGGACGAGCGACCTTGGCACCAATAGCTGCTGGGAGACCGTAACCCATCGTTCCGAGACCACCAGATGTGATCATCGTTCTTGGGTGACGCCATCTGAAATGTTGAGCGGTCCACATCTGATGCTGACCGACACCGGTGGCGATGATTGTTTCTTCCTTGCGATCAGCGGTGAGATTTGAGAGCTCCTCAATGAGAGTCTGTGGCTTGATGAGACCTGTTCGCTCAGCCTTTTGGTATGAGCTTAGAGGGAACTTCTCCTTCCAGAAGTTAATCTGGTCGAACCATTCCTTCCGGTCGCTCATTGTTGTGGTGTTAACGAGGGGGTTGAGAAGTGCAAGATTATCCACGACATCGCCTTCTACGGCTTCTGTGGCTTGAACAACCTTGTTAATGTTCTTTGGCATGATCTCGAAATGTACGATACCACCACGCCCTTCAGCTGCCGCAAGCTTAGCGGCTGGTGCGAACTTGGCGATAGCTCCAGTTACACGATCATCAAATCGAGCACCAAGAGCGAGAATAAGGTCTGCTTCTTGCATGGCCAAGTTGGCATAAGCTGAACCGTGCATACCAAGCATGTGGAGGGACTTGGGATCGAGCTCATCGAAGCCACCAAGACCTTGAAGGGTTGTTGTTACAGGAATGGAAGCCTTGTCAGCGAGCTCCTTGAGGAGTTTTGGACCTTCTGGGAGGGAGATGATGCCCTGACCAGCATAGATGACGGGCTTCTTTGCGCCGTTGATCAACTTTGCGACACGGCCAATGGCGGCCTCGAGTTGCTTCTTGACGTGTTGCTGTGCCATTTTCGAAGCTTGACTTGGGAGAGCTGGGATTGTGCTGCCAGTCGGGATGGCCTTTCGGAGAACAGCAGCGGTGACATCTTTTGGTAGATCCACCAAGACAGGGCCTGGTCGTCCAGAAGTAGCAATTTCGAATGCCTCCGCTATCCGCTTTGGCATTTCGGCAACATTCTTTACCATCACGTTCCACTTGGTGCATGCTCTAGAGATACCGATAACATCTGCTTCTTGGAAAGCATCACTTCCAATTGCCGATGTGACGACCTGACCAGTGAACACAACCATTGGGGTTCCATCCGAGAGGGCGTCCTGCATTGGCGTAATGACATTCGTAGCACCTGGTCCTGAAGTGACGAGAACAACACCGGGCTTCCCACATGCTCTCGCATATCCCTCTGCCATATGTCCAGCACCTTGTTCATGTTTTGGAAGAATGAATTCGAAATGTTTTGAGTTGTAGATAGCATCAAATACGGGAAGAATCGCACCACCAGGATAACCGACTGTGCGGGGTCAGCGAAAAATCGCAATTGAGGTATAGAAGTACTGACAGATATGCTTGACACCTTGTCTTAACATCATTTCATGAAAGATCTCTCCGCCAGTCTTGCCAATAAATCTAATATCCTGTCAGCATTGGACCCGAGTGGCGGTGACTCAAGACATACGACTCATCCATTTCTGTTTGTGACCGGGCATTTTGGGCGGGCTGTAAAGGGTTCTCTTTTTTCGTGGTAGCATTGAATGTCGGAGCTGGGTTTTCTCTTGTTTTCCTGCATCTTGTAAGTATATAGGGTGAGTCATGGCGGAGGGGACGAACGTTGCTGGAGAGGGCGCTGAAGCTGTCGCAACAGTAGCTTGTGATCTTGTTGTCGTAGCAGGTGCTTTCCGTACCATGCCAATGGAGGCAGCAGCTGGTGATGTAGAGAATCGTTGTGTAGGACATTTTGATTTTTGTCGGAGGGCGCGCGCGGCGCTCCTCGCAGGATAGGATCTGAGCATTTTGAGGTCGGAGGGGTGGAAAGCGGAGGCGATTGGAAGTGATGAAAAAAAGAATGTAGAGAAGAGATACCTCTGGCTCAGGTCAGCTCAGCTCTTTAAGAATGGTGTTCGCACAATTGCCAGAGAGTTGTGTGGTGTGCGAGTATGATTGTGTTGTTGTTGTGAATAGGAAGGGAGGAGGAGGAGAAAGTAGAGTCATGGATGGATGAATCTCGCCCTGGGCCTGTCCATTCGATTTTCCTTTGCAGCGGTTTTCGGCCAACAGTGTGGGGAAGCAATCCCTGCAGTACTGGCGGGAAGATGGAGCCAATCAGAGACGGCCAGATCAGGCTGAGGTAAGCAGAATTCTGCTGGCTGGGTGGCTGGAAATAAATTGATCCAGCCGAGGTCGGGAAAAGAGGCGAGGCGAGGCGAGGCGAAAACTTGACCTGAGTGAAAGGAAAGGCCAGCGCGCGCGAGAGAATAAGAATATCTTCAGCCTTGCCTACAGCCGATGTTCAAAGCATCGAACTGCAAGAAAAGCATTTATTGTCGTTTTTGGGTTTGAGGGCCCTCATCTCAAGATCCGACTATCAGTTTCTCTATTCTTGCCCGTCCACTTTTGACTGGCACAGGGTGAAACGACGTGACGACTGCTTGCACTGGTCCGCCTCACGTCGGACACCTCAAATGCATCGTGAACATTTGAACGCTCTATGAAGTCGAATGGCATAGACAGCTCTCCAAGACACCACTGCACAAATCGATGGACACCCCGCATAGCTTAACAGCTTGTTACCACTGTACCAGTCATGGAAGGTCCAGGTTCCCCGAATGCCGCTCCTACCAACCCGCCCGTTGGGAAGGTACTGTACTCGAGCTTCGAACCACAGTCCCTGTTTCGTGGCATTGAATGCAAAGCACTACCGGGGAAGTTCGCGGAACCACTTTCTCCATTTCCTACAATACAGCTCTCTGTTCTTATTTACCCTCCTTTCTTGTGTGTAATGAGTCGAACCTGGCTCTACAATACCACATCTCGTACCCCCTTTTCCCCTCTTCCAAGCGCACTAATCAAAACAGCCCACCTCTAGCGGCGGAATACATTTCCTTTAACGCCAGGAACCACCAATCCATCACGCGATGGATTAGAAGTCCATACAAAATCTAGGAAGAACATCTGTTGTTTTTACACATAAATACGATCCTCTCCCCGTTACTCGAAGACGATCTTCTGGCACCTTTCACCTCTCCAAACTTATTGCAATCCAGCTTACAACCATCAACACCCCGCCACCATTTACCCCGCCAAAACAAGACCCCCACCATGGCAGGAACGGTCCCAGTCGCAAAGTCCCTGAAGGACATCTACACAGAAGACGCCCTCTCTACACAAACAACCAGATGGGAGAAACTCCTCAAGCAATTCAAGAGCAATTATGGCAGCACTCCAGACTTCGTATCCCGCTCTCCAGGCAGAGTCAACATTATCGGCGAACACATCGACTATTCCCTCTACTCCGTCCTACCTATGGCCATCACCGCAGATGTCATCCTCGCAGTACGGGTAATCGATGACTCGCAAGCTCCAGAAGGTTGCTACAAGATCAAAGTCTCGAACATCCAATCCGAGAAGTTTCCTGCACACGAGTTCGATATCCCATACGAAACCGTCGATATCGACGCCAAAGTCCACGAATGGACCAATTACTTCAAATCAGGTCTGCGCGGTGCATTGGAGCTTCTGCGAGCGAAGCACGGTGCGGGATACAAGCCGAAGAGCATGGAGATACTGATGGATGGTTCTGTGCCTGCCGGGGGTGGATTGAGCAGCTCTGCAGCTTTTGTCAGCGCATCTGCTCTGGCAGTCATGTTTGCCAATGGGGAAAAGGAGGTTGATAAGACAGCCCTTACAGAATTGGCCATCGTCAGTGAGCGTGCCGTGGGCGTAAATTCAGGTGGAATGGATCAATCTGCCTCGGTCTTTTCTCTCCGCGGTTCCGCCCTCTTCGTCTCCTTCGTCCCAACCCTCACAGCAAGACCCGTCTACTTCCCCAAGACCAATCCAGAACTCTCCTTCGTCATCGCCCAGAGCTTCGTTCAGTCGGATAAGCAAGTCACCGGACCAGTTTGCTACAATCTCCGCGTGGTAGAATGCAGTCTCGCAGCCGCCTACCTCAACGCCATCCTGAACAAGACCAAAACCCCTCTCCCATCCGACTCCGGCCCCCTAGGAATCTCCCTCCACGGTCTCCAATCCACATACTTCTCCTCCAGCACTCTTTCAAACGAAGATCAACTCACCAAACTAATCGACCTCACCAAATCCACACTCACAAAAGAAGAAGGCTACACGCGCGAGGAAATCGCCGAAGTGATCTCCCTCTCCGTCCCAGAACTAAACGAACGCTTCACATCAACCTTCCCCGTCCGTGCCGAGAAATTCAAACTACGACAGCGCGCCCTCCACGTCTTCACCGAGTCCCTCCGCGTCCTGAAATTCCTCTCTATCCTCGAGAGCCCCTCCTCCCAAAACTCAGATCCCAATACCGATACCTCAGCATTCAACCAACAACTCGGCGACCTCATGAACGCCACGCAAGACAGCTGTCGCGATGTGTACGAGTGCTCGTGTCCTGAGATCGACCAGTTGTGCGCTATTGCAAGGAAGGCGGGCAGTTATGGAAGCAGATTGACGGGTGCTGGGTGGGGTGGATGTAGCGTACATCTTGTGCCGGCGGATAAGGTTGATGCTGTAAGAGATGCGTGGGAGAAGGAGTATTATAGTAAGATGAAGCTCAGCGAGGAGCAGCAGGAGGCTGCGGTAGTGGTCAGTAGGCCTGGGAGCGGGAGTGCGGTTTTTATTGTTGAGGGGCAGGGTGTTATTTGAGCGGTGTTGAGGGAAGAAATGAGTGACACAGAGGATGTCTAAAAGTGCATGATCAGGGATGAATGGACGGCAGATAGATAGCGTGATATATTTACTTGCATATAGACCAAGAGAAGCAAATCAACACAAACCCTTCATTGAGGTACAATCGAATACTATCGCACGTCATCCTATCACATCAGAGGATCACAACAACTCTTCGACGCCGAGATCTATTCACAAGTATCAAATGATCACGAAATTCTGCGGAATACAATGATTATACTCGTCCGTCCCTTTCAGTTTCGTTCGTTTATAAACGATACAGGAGGCATGAGTACATAACATAACATAACAGCACATCACATCTCACTCCGTGCTATTCTGATTGTTGGTTCTACTTTCATCTATTGACAGAGTGCTTGTACGTATCTTCCAACCTTCCCTCCCCTCTACGGATGTACACAACGAATCTAAACCTAAAGTTTAAAATCCCCATTAACCTTCTCCCACCCAACTCTCCCCTCAGCCCTCCCATCACCCCCAACACCGCCACCGTCCTGCATACTCGCCACTTTCTCCGCGAGGCCGATTTTCAAGGCGCGGCTACGCTCGGTGCATAATTCGTAGATGGTGGAGAGGTTGAATGTCAAGGCGTGGAAGGAATGGTTGGTGCTGATGAGGGATTCGAGGAGAGTGCGTGCCTGTTTGGGGGGAGGTGGCGTGTTAATTGGAGAGGGATTAAATAAAAGGAGGAGAGGGGAGAGGGGAGAGGGGAGAG
>JGI24512J20087_1000404_pt1 | contig 15117 bp, 14 predicted proteins | sample LinPmetageLP35_FD_20087 | JGI IMG/M metagenome (IMG submission 20087) | reverse complement strand
CCCCCCCCCCCCCAAAAAGTACAGCCGGACTCGACCAACGTTGAGCTGAAAATAATTTCGTGCCAAAGCACCAGTAAATCAAAGCGAGAGTGGACCAGGGGCTCATAAGTAAGTAATGTTCTTGCTTCGCGCGTGTAGCGATACCATTTTGTGCCATCCCGGGGATGTCGGGCATGTTGACCAAGATTGCCGAATGTCTACAATGAGGGGTCACTCCCTAGTCACTTCAATTACAAGCTAGATTATCAGCCTATTCTGTTCCAAGAACATCAATCCGGGGCTGGCGGGGAAATCACAAATTCGGTCCCTGCAGTTGTCCAATTGGAGCGGCTCGGCTCGCAGATCCAGTGAAAGATGGGGTAAAGATCGAAAATGGGGGAATAACGTGAGCTCGAGCTCCGTACATGGAAATCTTCGGCACATCTTCGGCAACCCATCTGCAAGTCTGGCGGTCTTGGATTACTTGGATTGAGCACTATGCATATATTCCACTAATCAGGGAACTTGTAGGTGGACATGGTCGGGGAAATCAGATTCCTAGATGAACTAGTCTGAAGTCCGGGCATGAGGTGAGCGAGAGGGGAAACTCCACTGTTTGGAAGAACGTTACATTGAGATGGGATATATATATATATCAGGGTAATTGGCTATACATGTGTCTCTTCCTAATTTCACGATATTCAACTCAAAGTCAATTACAGTCATGTTTTTACGGTCTGTTGTGGCGGCGGCTGTTAGCCTCGCTAGCCTGGCTACAGCTTCAAACAAAACAACAAAGTTGTCAGCTGGTAAATTCTATTTCCACTCAGATTTTTTTGGAATCACAGGACTAATGCCGTTGCAGAAACGCATAGTTTGTTTGACTTCTCAATGTCCATCAATGATGCAAGATTCGATGAGACTTACAAGATGATTTGGTCTGATGACAACGGCCCATGGTCTGTCCGCTTCACTGCATGGTACACCGCAGGATTATTGTATCGAAACCAGGGCAATGATGTGGAAAATGCGAAGGGAGCTTTGAGAGCAATGTGAGCCTGATGAGTATAGCACACAGTAAGAAAAGACCACTCATGAACAGACAGTCTGGCCACTCAAATGACCGAGAACTTCACATCGCCATGGTATGGCGACTTCAAACTTTCACCTGATGGTAAGTGCAGCATAGGACCTCCTTCTTGAAGAAATTCTAAAAGACCGCAGAGCCTATCCCACAAGCAACCCTCTACGAACCACAAATCTACGTGCGTGCTTCCTCCTCTCCCTTCTGTTTCAAGCCACAAAAACTAAAACACTAACCCCCCAAACAGGGCACTTACGACCCCAACTGGCGCGAATTCATCGGCACCCAACTCGTCCAAGTCGTCGAAGAGTTCCCCCACCTCCTCGGTCCAGAACTCATCTCCTCCATCGAAACAGCCATGACCCACGCCGCCGTCGGAGCAATGCGCCGCAACGGCACCGCACCAGACAACCTCGTCCTCGCCTACTCCAACCCAGGCTACATGCGAGCCCTCAACGTAGCCTGGATCGGGTCTCGTCTACAAAACCAAACATTCATCGATTTCGGCAACTCTCAAGCTACTGCGCTGTATCAACTATTCACCAAGAACGGCGCTGACACGATGGGCGAGTACAACGCTCCGAACTACTACGGTATGGATTTCTGGGCTCTAGGCGCTATGGCGAAATATGGACCTGAGAGCTCGAGGGTCAGAGAACATGCTCCTGAGATCATGGCGAAGATGTGGGAGGATATCTCGGATCATTATAATCCGTACTTGGGAAATATGGTAGGGCCGTATGATAGGGCGTATACAAGGGATATGACGGTTCATGATGCCATTTTGTCGTTGTATTTCTGGGGGATCTTTGGGTATGGGAGGTTGAGTGTGCCGCCGAAGGGAGAGCTGGATTTGAGGTATGATGGGACGCAGGGAGCGGCAATTGCGTTGATCATGGATGAGGTGAACGGAGCGATGTCTGATGACGCGAGACAGAAGTTGTTGGGCAGTTTTGAAAGCGGGGAGCAGAAGGAGAGGTCGTTGAAGAGGACGATATACTATGATTTGGAGACGGAGGATAACAGGACGACGACAGCGTGGCTGAGTAAGAAGTTGATGATTGGAGGCCAACAGCTTGCTGAGACCGTGGATCGTGGCAAGCAATTTGTGCCTGCGATTGCGCACTGGGCGGCTGATCCGGAGCACAAACCGTTCCCGCTGAATGGGTACTTCAGCTTGTACCCGACGGCTACGACTATCACTGCAATCGCTGAGAAACAGAAACTGACGATCAGCTACCCGAACACGACGCAGCCAGGGACGGACTCGTTCCAATTCATGCTTTCGGGTATCCCGCCGCCTTGGAGCTTGGCTGGAAATGTGGTCGATGGATTCACAAACGTGCCGTGTTTGGACGTCAACGTCACTGCAACAGGACTACAGGAACTACCTACTGTGTATGGGTCATCGATCTACGGGTCATACTACTATAACATTACGTATGTGGTTCCGTCGAACTTTACTGGCACGCCAGTAGTTTCGCTCGATTTGGCGTACACTTGCTGAGCTGGCTGGAAAATGGGAATTAGAGTAAGAGCATAATCTATAAACAGCTTCATCAAGCTCTCCCGATTTTTGGAAATGTTGTTTGACATTTGGGGTTTTCTTGATCAGTGCGAGAAGAAAGCGGTAAGGTTGAATCCTGTCTTCTGTTTACTCGCCCGGCCCTAACCGAGCCCCTGAAATACCAGTCCTTGGAAGAACTCGCTCGTAATTTGACCAGTGGTCACATCCCCAACGCCTACTCGTTGGATACATATCCATGTATGTATGTTCAGTCAATCTGAAGAATTGAATGGCATCCACAAATCCCTGTGAAGTCCCACCCGTTTCGGGTTCAGTACTCAATGGTGTCGACAGCAGGGCTTCCTTCTCACGTGCGAAAAGCATAAAGAGTAATGTAGACGATGATAACAGATTTTAGTCTGAATGTAGACAAGAGGATTTAAAACACACTATACCATTCTATTAAAAGGATCGACTGCGAAAGGCTGGGTATTTACAAAATCATATTTCTGAGCACCCGCCTTGCAACAGCCTTCCTGCAGTCAATTAATGTATCAATTGCCGCTTCGTCTGTAATGCTCATGATTAGGTAAATCATGTTGATCTCGGCGCTTTGGGGATTTGGCCGAGGATCTGCTGCTACGCCGCTGTTCCCGGGGCATGATGACAATTTGGTGCCCTGGTGAGCGTTGTCTAAAATGCTGGTATGGCCGCTGGGCCCTCTGAGGATGTGGCGATTCTCGCTCTATCATCAAAAGCTGTCCCATATAGTGAGAAGCCATTGGCTGCTAGAAATGCTCGGCTGTAACATTGGCTGCTGTCCCATATAATGATTACCCATTGTTTGCGGTCCCATGAGTTGCTGTAAGCTTGGCTGTCGGCCCATTTGTTGATGTACCATGAAAGGTTGTCTCATATAATGATCACCCATCATCTGCTGACCCATTTGGTGCTGAACTAGTTGTTACTGTATTGGGTGATGACTCGGCTGTCTCTGAGACTGACAGTAATCATTCAAGTCTTGAAGGTTTCGCTGGAAATTTGCTAGAAGTCCCGCGTCTCTATCAAGACCAGGTGAGCTCTGATGTCCCTTTGTCGTTGGAGTTTGGAACGTGGTAGCTCCACCATCTGCAGTATCTACGGGAACTCCGGTAATTGGTCCTCGAGAATTGCCTGTCAAAGATTACCTTGATTGAGACGGTGTCATATATAGGCCTCTGAATCCCCTAGAATTACCTGTCGACAGCTGCTCTACGTACTGTGTTTGCATTAGAAAAGCTGCTGGTAGCATTGTCGTCGGGCTTAATAAGTCACTTTGTGCTTCAGTACGCGCTTCGGTTGTTGGTCGATCTGATCCCACGGCGACAGCATCTTCATCGGTCAGGGAATCATGTTCCTCGCTTAACGACCCAGAACTTTCTTCTTCATCGTCCACCGGATTACTTTCTCACTGGACGACTCAGAATCGTAATCTCCACCGGACGGCAAAATATGTTCCTGGCCTGACGACTCGGAACAATCCTCTTCACTTGCCGGCGGATCTTGTTGCTTACCTGACGAGTCAAAATCACGTTCGTCGAGCGTGTAATAGCCTATTCGACCTGAAGAAAGAGAAGCGATGTCTTGATCGACCAGCGAATCATCAATCTGATCCAGATCCCACTCAACTTCTGTTGCATGTCTTAGCCTCCATTGCCGGAAGTTATGGATCACTTTTCGGGTAATGGAGGTTCGTCAATGAATCTTGTACTTCGGCGAGTTCTGATCAGGGTGGTATGATCCAGGTGGATGTAATCGCTTCCGATAAGCGTGATCCGGCTGCGTTCGTGTCGCGGGAGGTTCCCTAGATGATGATCCAGATCGAGGTTTATCTCTGGAATTTTGTCGAGGAAAGGCATCAACAAGCCCATATGTGGTTTATGCTCGCCAATCTGCGGGCAGAAGACCTGATCAGCATTCATTTCAATATATTTTGATAGCGTTGAAGTCATGCTGCTTTCCTCGTAGATGTGCTTGAAACTTAGGATCTTGTGGCAAAATTGATCCCGGAACTTCCTCCATATTCTTCGGGCCCTTGCTTCTTCGACTGGGTTCGTAGAGCAGAGGAATGCAAGAAGCTTGATGTAGGATTGTCTGTGTCCCCTGCTGCGAATCTCCTGATACCTTTCTTCTGTGCCTTGTATTGTTGTCATTATGGATATTTGTGACGATAGTCAACGATGGGTTTGCTGTGGAGAGAATGTGAAGTGCAAAACTTGGAGGTAAACATTGAGGGCAATGCGCATGACATGAATCTTCCTGACGCAACTTCCCCGAATTTGGAAGTCGCCATCGAGGGCACATCAACACCTTCCTTCTCTATCACTGAGGAACAGATACCTCACATGGCATGAAAATCATTAGAAAAAGGAATCTTGAGAGACAGCTACTGTTGCGGGGACGTGCCCAAACCCGCAATCAATCATCGTGGTAATAACTCTGAGACGACAGAAGCATACGTCGCCCCAGCAGCATTTTGAGCTGCCCTCGCCACATCACGCTTCTTGATATCTACGTCCATCTGGCTTTGAGAAAACCCAGGTCCAAGAAAATATGACGTTTGGACCGAAGCTTGCACAATAAAGACTCCATCCTGGCTCATCCTGGCCCCTTGGTTGAGTGGTTTTTCTTGCCCGCCATTCGGGTTTGGTAATCCATCTAGAATAAGCGAAGACTGAGGGCGTCTATTGTAAACAAAGGAAACAGTCGACTCAAATCGCCGTTCCGATACAGGGACTATGGAGAAAAGGTAGATATGTCTCAGCAAATATGAGGTTTTGTTTTTCTAGGTAAGAAATGCGATTGTTGTTTGATGGAAAATAATGAGCTGGGCTGGGCAACGCTTTTGGTTGATTGGTAACTTGGACACGATCTATCCAGGTATGGTTGTACTGAGAGGAAGCGCGGGGTTGACTGAACAATAAGTCGACAGTAAATGTAATTGAGGACCTCTCGAGAAGATGTGTTGTGCAATGTATTGTAGTATTTACTTGAAATCTATACAGTATCATGAGGTAGAACTTTAGAATTCTGAACAAGCATTTCCTGATCAATGACTTTGATACATTATTTGTTCTCCAATCAATCTTGGCGTGAACAGGGACAGCATACAACTCAACCTTGTCTTTGTCACGGGAAGCTAGTGACGGGTGGGGAGAAAGATTTGGTTACTCTGATTTGCTGTGCCTCAGCCCTAGCCTTGGCAACAATTCATCATTGGCCGGGTTAAACTGTAAAACGGAGTTCTTGCTCAGCCTGGTAGGAGAGGCTGTGCCTCACAACCTGGGATGAAACCAAAATTATTCGCCTATTGGTGGTATTCGACATGGATTTTTACGCAAAATATGTCCTTGGTATAAATCTGCTCGCTTCCTGTATGCGCTTTCGTACGTATGGGCCAATGGATTGATACATGCCAAGTACCAAGCTCGATATGCAAGCACAGAAGAGGACGTGATCCTCAAAGTACAACCAGGCACCCAGCGTTACCCGAAATGACCCCCCGTGAGCCTGTTGAACTGCAGTCGCTCGTCGTCTGCTCTGCCAGCTTTCTAATGGTTCACTAGGTTTTTCGCCGGCTCCTTTAATTGAAGCTGCTGGAATATGCTGAATGCGACAAGTCGATGATAGCCCGATAGCCCAATATGTCGAAATCAGACTCCTTCGATAATTATTTCTTTACTTCCAACCTGACCAATTATGTCTGTCCCGGGTTTGGATCCGCCAAATGCCCACCTCCGCAAGCGTGCGCTCGCGATTCCAGGACGGGCTCGACCTATTGTTGCGATACAAAGAATCCGAACTCACCTAATCAGGGACGGGTGTGTTGGAGCATTGGGAGGGATTGCAAGAGTGATGGAAGTACGAAGGAGTGTGGTGATGGGAATAGTGTCTTCTGCTGTCTGAATAACACGTTTGTCTTCCGTCTCCTATGCTCGTAACATCGGCCAAAAAACCAGCCAGTGTATAAGTATAGCATCTAATGTTGAGCGTTGGTAGTGAGGTCTGCACTCGGAATAAAGGACAGACAAATAATTGTTGGAATACGGCCCACGATACGCTGGCGGACATCAGTCGGTCGGTATTGAACGACACATACCTATCACTGAGCTCCTCGAGACCATCGTTGAGTTCCTGGACCTTCAGTCCAGCTTCGTTGCTAGCTGCGACTCAGATATCTTCGAGTTCGACGACTTCAAGCACCCCATCTTCAAGTTCAACTACCCCACCAGCCGTTAGCGCAACAGTGACCGATTCACCAACACCTACCCCATCTTCAGACTCAGGCTCTTCGGGAATATCAGGTGGTGCGATTGGAGGGATCGTCGTTGGCGTTGTAGCTGTTCTTGCGTTGGTAGCAGGTTTTGGCTTTTACTACTCGAGGAGGCGGAACAGACAGAAGAGGGTCGAGATGCCGGCAGAACCTGCACCACCTGTGTATAAAGATGATGGGGCAGTCAAAGTGGAGCTGTCTTCGCAGCCGCGTCCACAAGAGCTCAGTGCGGACCCGCAGGTGGCAGAGTTGGAGGCTGGTAGATGAGGTATGAGTGAGGGATTGCGGGTGGGGGCAGCAGTGGTCGTTGAATCCCGGACCGCATGTCAGGAATGAGATATCGATTTCTCAGCTTTGGCGGCATTGGGAGTTGTTGGAGTACCATCGGAATATTTCATGAAAGGAGGAACGATGAAGAAGAAGTTACGATTCAATCCGGCACACAATGCTAGAGGTAAGAATTGGGGCTGAGGCGGATACTGTATTGAGAAGTAGTGGTCTGAGCGTGGCTACAAGACTCTGACAGATAGTGACTTCTCTAGTACGAAATCTTAAAAAGGTTGTAAACGAAAATAAGCATCAAGAAGAACTAGAGGCAGATAAAGACAAGAAAGACCCTCTTCTATCGATTCGCTCATGCTCTCACCGCCGTACGGCAGAAGTGCACGTACAAGCGACCTTTTGCTGAATATTTCACTCACTGTCAACGCCACCACATCCTTCCAGCCTCACTCCTCACTCGCTCTTCCAGCACGGCACTTGCACATCTGCCGCAGATGCCAACTGTCACTCACTTGGCATCAGGATCCCAAACATCCTGTCTCTTTTGTCTCGCGACTTCGTTGGCAAAAGAGCTCAGCTGGAGTAAGACACCTCCTGTCTCTGCTTCTGGCTTTGGTCTGCCATCTCAGCCGCCTCCGACCAGACCAGCCAGAATCGTGACCTGGTGACGGGCTTGCAGCAAGCAAGGAACAAAGTAGACTTTGGATGGCCTGTGTAAGGTGGATATCAGAGCCCTATGATGACACTCGCCACCCAGAACCCAAAGCTCAGAACACGAGGAGAGTTGTTGATCCTGCGTTTCAAAATATGTAGACTTCGTATCCAAATTCTCTGTCGATAAGGTAGGAAGAAAACTTCCAGCCTTTCAGAGCAAGGGACGTCAGACAATTTGTTACGTGCTCGACTTGTACCATTTGTATGGTTCGATACCACGACTGCGCCTCTTTCTCGTTTCCAAAGATTCTCGATTCGTAGATAAGAATATGCAAAGCTGATCCTCGATCTCTGCATCACATGGAGAACTCACCACGTCCCCTATGGTTCGCCTCCATGTAAGTATTCCATGGGGTGGTATTTTACATCGGGAAGCGGCTTTCAGTGTGGGTGTGGCTCAATCTAAGAGGCTCGAGAAGATACCTACCGTAGCCAACGGAGGTGTTGAGGAGGCGGCGATTTTCGGGGAGAAGATGGCATTTCATGATTGGTGAAAATGCATAAATCTATTTTGGGAATAAGAGGGGACTGCATAAGTTCTTGATGCCCCGCCTCACCTGTGCACGCTAAGTGCTGATCGGGACCGCACAGAGTTTGGCTTGCAATCCCGAAGGTTTGCATGCAGAATGAATGCAGTGAGGGTCTGGTCTGGATGTTTGTGGTGCTTTTTCCGTTTGCGTATTTTCGTGAAGGAGCTTTGGTTGACTTTTGCTTGGGGTGGACTATGTTTTTTGTTTCGTTTGAGGAGCTCTGGCATGGATGAACTGACAGCTTGGAACGGAGAGCTTCGAAGTCAGTGCAGAATCAAACCCAGAATGACGTCGATATCGTGTTCTCAATCGATAAGCTTTTCTCGGCTGATGGAAAGGCGAGCAGGGATGTGGCGGTGGTTCGTGCTGGGTTGAGCTTCTTGGAGTCGGGAAATCGGAACGGTTGCGTGGTCTTGGCTTTGGGAAAGTTGCGAAGTGGGGAGGAGAGGGAGGAATAGTTTTCGTGTTGACGAAAGTATGAGGCTATTACGAATTGACTTCGTTGAGGTGTGGTGATGAATAAGTTCGAGCATGTGAGACAGGACAGCACGAATGCGTGTTCGCTGCTGCGTGTGTAAGCTTTGATGCTGAGGTGGGGTGAGAGGACAGGGATTTAATCAGGTGGCTGGGAGACATGTTCAACCTCTGGAACCACTAGGTAGGAAAAGTCAAAACACCACTGCAAAAATGAATTGATAGGCAAGACTGCACTCAATTGAATGTACATATGTTCTCATGAACAGATAAGCTCGGGACATCGGCTGTAGATGTTTGATTAATTGGAAAACATGTGGTCGATCAGTAGAAAATACACCACTTTCCAAATGCCATCCAAGATCCTCGAAGACTTGGCTGCATATCGATGACTTGCGATGCACATCCGGGACCAGGGCCCATCCACAAAAAATGCAAGAAACCTAGAAGTAAGCGAAGCAAAATCGACTTGGGGAAGAGCGAGAGCCATACCATAGAATAATAGCGTATCTTGTGCGGCGACAGCGTCCCGACTAGTATCGGGGTTTCTGGGATCTCCTCATCCAATTGTATAGTTTCATACGTACGATGAGCAGAGACGGGAGAATACTAGAAAGTCATAAGTTCCACTTGAACGTGTTTATCTTGCGTGAAGTGTTTCCAACTTTCTCGTATTCTTTTCTCCTTCTCCTTCTTCTCCTCTCATCGTCACAGTCGTTTCGTTTCCATATAAAACACACACAAACGCTCAGTCACTGTTTCTACCAGAGACATCCCACCACTCGATTGGCTCTGACCACCACCTTCGTTTCTCGATATAAAGTGCGATACCGGTATCAAGGGCGAACTTGAATCAGCACCCCACTCAACCCATTCGCTTGCCAGGTAGTCTGTCAGTGTCAGCCGGAAAAGGACAATACGAAGGGAGAGTGAAAGACCAAAAAGGGCGACATCAGATCACACCGCTATTACTTCTTCGTCATATCTGGACACATTTGAGGGAAGGGAAATATACTTGGCTATCTGGTATGTGCAGGGTTTTGTTTACTATTGGTGTTCTCGTCGTCATACGATCCTCACCTCTTTCCTCCTCTCCTCTCCTCTCCTCTTCTTTTCACGTTCTCAGACCGCAGTGTGAGCAGTGAGTTGGCTGGTTGGGTGTGGCTGCAGGGATCTGTCTGCGGGAGATCCCTGTCGCAGCCCGTATCCTGACTGGGGTGCTTGCTGCTTGGTGGGTTCGGTTCTTGCCTCCCTCACGACGTTTCTTGGTCGGAGTCTTGGGCTCGCCTACCTTTTCCTTTCCAGCCCGCCAGCCTCGCCGCCTCTCCACTTCACTACTCCAGCTAGGCAAGAGCAAAGGCAAGGGCAAACAAAGCCATTATTCTCTGGCCTTTCTCTGCCTTGGAGAGCTATTTCCTCGTGCAGAGCAGAGCAGAGCTTCTCTTCTCCTCTTCTTTGCATCTGCACATCCACCCACCACCCATTACAACTCTCCCCAACCCAACCCAACCAGTCCAATTGACTGGCCTTGCCCGGTCTGCTGTTGCCATTGTCTCTCTCTCGCTCGGGACAATTGGCTCGGATTGGTCGTCATCAATTGTTATCCCATCGGGTTGTCCGTCACCGTCAGACCATTCACCTCATTCGTTCATTGCCTTTCAGCTGTAACAGCTTTGCATACACCGACCCTCTCTGCCACTCACTCACGATAATCCGGTGTCCAAGATCTTGGCTACAATGGATCCAGCTAATGCTTCGAGACAAGACCCAGAGAAGGCTGCATATACTCTCTCCTTCCCCTCCGCTGAGGCTCAAACTCCCAAGCCAAAATCCTCTAAGATGTTACGATTTCGCCAGGCAACCTTCATGCTACTCGCGGTGGCTATTATTGCCTTCACCGTAGCATCTGCCACTGGAAGGTCTGATAATCGAATTGCTCGGATTTCGATATCATCTGCGGACAGACAGCGCTTCCAGGAGCTCCTGGATTCAGTCGACCCTTCGGCTCTTCACAATGTTCTGCATGCAGCAGAGGACAAGTATCGACATGGTATCTTCAAGGAGGATCGGACCGCGATGGAGGTAGTTCATGAGGAGAATGCAGAGGTTGCTACAAGTTTGGTTGAGCTGGCGAAGAGACAGGCTGGAAACAACACAACTACAACTGTGGAGACGACCTCAAATAGTGTTGTGGATCCTACTACCACGGCTCCAGGTACCACAAGCGAAATCCCAACTGTTGATCCTACAACCTCAGAGACAACTCAGGCTCCTACTCCGACAACTACGCCAACAATTGCTCCAACTGTTGAACCAACCCCCACTACATCTGACACTCCGACGACACCTCCTACAGTCCAACCTACGACCCAGCCCACGACGCAACAACCTACGACCCCGACCACACAACAGCCAACTACGCAGGCACCGACAACAGTAGCTCCTACGCCGTCAACATCGGCAGGACAGTCAACAAATGGTACGTTTCATGGTGGCCCCGCTGCTTATCCCTTTGCCCCTCCGCTCTCTACTCCTTCGTATGCGAGCCACGTACAGAACAGCAGTTCCGTGCCTCCGACGACTTCACCTTCCTTTGCGCGCTATGTCCTATTTCAAAACGTGAGCAACTCGAGTACTAGTACGGCATCTCCGAGTTTCACCTATGTGCTTCCGGTCCTGACGCCGATTCCAACATCGACGATTCAGAACAAGACCACGGTTCCTACACTCTCCTTTTCGGCGTATTCTCCGCCAGTCACTCCTTCTTATCCTTCAGTTCAGAATACCTCAGTTGTCTTTGAAACCTCTATTTCTTACAATTCTTCTTCCTTGCCGATTCCTATCACTTCTTTGGCTCCTTGTATTACGGTTCAAAGCGAGACGATTGTCTCCAGTTCTACTCGCGACGTTGCGGTTCCTACTATTTCTCTGGTCTGGGTCTCCTACGGCGCGATGCAGAATAATAGCCTGGTGTCCAATTCGTCTGCGATTCCGGTTCCTTACGGTCCGGTTCAGAACGATTCTTCCATGCCATCCGATACCGTTTCTCCTAATTGCACGTCGTCGAGTTCTTCAAGTTCTACAATTGCTATGTCATCTCCTTCAGGTTACTTTTTTAACAATTCTATTTCAGGCGCGTCTCCTACTCCCTCCTCTACCGCGGGCTCTCCTACTCCTTCGTCGAATCCTCCCTCTACTTCATTTTCGTCAACACGCGGAGGTGCTACTTCTTCTGCTGTTATCACTCAATCATCAGTATCAACGAGAAGACAGTCCTCTAACGTGCCAACAGTCAGATCATCATCTACTCTAGCTACGGAAGCCAGCACAGACGACAGTCCAACAACCACTTCCGCACGTTCAGTTACTCAACAAACCATCTTTACAACTACCTTGGCCAACGGTGCAGTCGAAACTGTCACCTCGATTACTGTCGTGGCAGGACAGGCTGATCAGACAGATGGATCGCCGGCCAGAACCAGCACTGCTAAAGGCAGCTTGCAGACGAACGGGGCCTCATTCAAGACTGTGGGAATGGGTGGGCTTCTAGGAGCGTTGGGAATGGCGGTTGCTGGCACTTTATAATCAACGAACAGTCAGCAAGAGGCTGTAAACATGGAAAGGGGTGGTTGCATATTTGATTTTACAAGCATTGATTGGTGCATTTGCATAGCGTGGCGTACTCGGGAAACGGAAAATACCAACTAACGACTCTCCTTAATTACCACAAAAGACGAGTTTACGGCCTGCGTTTGGGAAGAGTCTGTCAGTACATGGCGCGGACGAAATTCCTAGGCTCGGGTTCGATTAGACTGGATGATAAATGGCTTTTCAAGCTGGGACGACGCTTGGATATTCCACGTGGAGTTGCATGTCCTATGCTTGTATTGGCGGGTGGCGGTGGTAATACGGAATGTATGATACTGTCCTTAAAGGGACTGAGAGTCTGACGACTTGGTACACATGGTCCTCCCAAACATAATGGAGGGATGGATTGATTAGAGAAATGAACATCCATCAGTACACAGCAATCTCGATTCTTCTTGTCCAGTGAGCCCATGCGACGTTTGAGAGTTTTCGTTGGTTGGGCGTATAAACCCACTGAGAGCTCAGATTTGAACTTCGGGTTCATCTTGCCTCTGTCTCTAATTAGATATCAAGTCTGATCGGGACATTCATGAGATGGAAGGACGGATAATGTGCGTGTAGTCCGGGTGCACATACAGGCGAATTTTGAGCTTACTACTACATAAAATAAGACAGAACCATCCAGATATTTCCCGGACAAAATAGTTGACATCGAGAGTTCCGACCTAGGACGTTTAGAGGTTTCATTCGCTTCCGAATAGGGGCAAGCCAACCAAGGAAGTGAGCCGTCCACATCAACCTCAAGTACCGACACGCAACGCAACACCACAAACTTCTCACTGACGCTCGAGACCGAAATCCGTGTCCGACATCTCCACAAACTCCCACCTCTGTTTTCGAATTTACTATAAGATAAATCCCTACCCCCTTCGGCCTTTCGCTCCTATACCTCTCCGACGCCTCGAAGTCCCCCTCTGTTCCGTCCACATCACCCCGCATCCCCGCGAACGAAACCTCGCTCATACCGTCCACTTCGATACATCTCGTCCACCACCGAACACCCCGCGATAGAACAATGTGGACAATTTCTCAAGCGTCACTTATTAGAGGCTGGCGGGAGATCTCGTGTTGGTATATAAACGTGCTGGACCCCTTTTCAAGTGAAGAAATGAGATGAGAAACTGACTTGTAAATTTGTTGTGTTGATTGATCACGAGAGAGATTGTCCCTCTACGTACGCATTAACTTACTTATTCCGATCTCTTCAAATTTGGGATTCCCTACCTCTTAGCTCTAGCTTGAGATACTTGATTGTATGTTCCTGTTCGATTAACCAGATACAATATACCCCCAAACCTTCTCGAAAATGGATCGTCTCAACCAACCCCCCTCCACCACAACCCCCTACCTCCTCCCCTCCTTCTCCGGCGAACTCTGGACGATCCCCACCTCCAACAGCGTGATGCGTCTGCTCGTCACCGGCAAAGAAACAGCCAACGCGTTCGCGGTAGTAAGTACGGGCGGAACGTACGATAAGCCGATTGGGTTTCATTTTCATAGGGAGGCACATGATGTGTTTTTGTGCTTGAGGGGGAGCATCAATGTTTGGGCGGATGATAAGGCGAGGACGCTTGGGGAGGGGGATTTTGCTAGTGTGCCGCCGGTGAGTTTGATTGATCTTTTCTTGTTTGTCATTTTTGGGCTTTGAGTTGGGTTTCGAAAGGGGGCTTTCGTGGGTTGGGGAGAAGCGGATTTGTGTTTTTGTGTTTTGGCTTTGTGTATATTTGATTTGGGGATTGAGAGACTATCGAGATAGGCAGAGCTGAGAGTGAAGAGGCTTGAGATGGATGAATGGCTTTCTCTCAAGGTGTTTCTGCCTCTGCTCGTCTGTCAGAAAACCCCAGCTCTTCCGCATAAGCGAGTCAACAGACAAACAAAACCCCCTCCCAAATATATTCTTCACACTTCAAACTATCATAGCCGCACCACTAACATCCCACCTCCCAGAACACAATCCACCAATACCAAATAGCCTCCTCGCACACCGAATTCCTCGGTCTCATCATCCCCGGCGGCTGGGAAGAATTCTTCCGCTTCATCGGCGAGCCGTACTCAGGCCCCTTATTCCCCACAACCGACAAGCGCAACCCCTTCGAAGTCCTCATCCCCAAACTCATCGCCGCAACCGAGAAATTCGACATGGTGCCCGTGCGCGAAAAGGCGCATTTTGATCCTCAACCCTGGGATCCCGCTACGGATGAAAAGCTACCGGGTGTGTGTGAACTAGGTGGGTATTTTTTGAAGGGAGGGAAGGGGGAGAGGTGGCTTGCGGGAGGGAGTGTGGTTAGACCGTTGGCGACGAGGAGGGAGACGGAGGGGAAGTTTAGTATTTATGAGATGTTGGGGTCGGCGTTGCATGGTGAGAAGTCGGGGGTGCCGACGCTGAGGTTTGAGAGTACGCATCATGCGCTGTTTGTTGTGGATGGGAGTTTGACGCTTGAGGTTGATGGGAAGAAGTCGGTTGCGACGGCGAATGAGACGGTGTTTGTGCCGGCGGGGTCGAGTTGGAAGGTTGAGGCTGAGAGTAGGTATGCGAGGNGGTATGTCTTCGTGAATGGTGGGGGATTAGGGGAGGTTTTGACGGGGG
>JGI24512J20087_1000402_pt1 | contig 15535 bp, 16 predicted proteins | sample LinPmetageLP35_FD_20087 | JGI IMG/M metagenome (IMG submission 20087) | reverse complement strand
GAGAGCTGTCGAATCTGCATCTACAATACCGAATGTCGGACTTGGAAGCACGAGAAGGCGAAGAATATGAACAAAAGGCTTCAATGCCCTATTTGCCGGGTTTCAGTCCACATGGCATGCGCCTTTTTTGCGCATAACAATCGTTTTCCGAGGATTCGTCTTTACATTTGTATGGAAATTAAGTCCGTGGTCTGCCCGGAATGTATCGACAAACCAGCGGCACAGAAGATACATGACTCGTTCACAGCCTTGGGTACCTTGATTCGGAGGTCGATAACAAGGGGTCGAGAATGTAGTTGAGGCAACCAGGAAGGAAGCTGTCAGAAATTTAAGGGTGTTGAGGTATGTTGGTGGCGACGATGGATGAGATTGGAAACAGCTTGGCATGTAAGGCTTTGCAGGGGCGCCTTGGAAGTATTACTAGATTCATGTAGGGCTCCATATGAACTGCCTCTTCTAGAATGGATCTAAAACAATACTTGAAGCATGGACTGTGAATATGACGCACAGCCCTCCATGTAGATCGCATCCTACGGCCTTTGCGGATAGCAATGCCGGTCTAGGCTATCAAGCCAAACGATCTTCAAGGGGCCTCGCAGTGTCACTGAACCACCGGGCATCTCCTAGAGGGACTGGTAATGGAACTTGCCGGATTTCTGTGTTCATCAAGATGGGATTGATATGGTGAATTCTATGTAGCCTTCCGGATGTTGTTGAAGTGCCTAAGCGAGCCCCTATTTGCTAAGCGAGGCCGGATGACTTCAACTCGGGCCTGGGATGAATGGCGGCATACATCAAATGCCATTCGAAAAGTTTGAAAGATCTATAGTCTAGCTCAGCTGTAGCCTACATCCACTTTCAAAAAGTGGTTGATCGCCCTGGACAATGGTGTCAGACCAGGCTGGGTAATTTTTAGCTTAAACTTGTCAGATTGTGCGGAGCAACAAGTGCGGGATTTACTGCTTCGATACTGAAACAGATTGGCTTAGACGCGGCTCGTATATGCAACAGCTCTAAGGCTTTGGGTCGGGCATACTTAGACACGAAAACTCTCACGGAAAGCCTGTGCCTATCAGATTTGCCGCTCGGGTTTTTGTATCCACTCACCGCTCCAAGCGTAGTCACCTTTTCCTCAATGATACAACCACCTTGGCCTTGCCTTAGGGCTACTTAGCTCACGCTGCTCCGCAGACATTAACCCATGCTTCGACCTTGGTCACCACAAAAACAAGTCACCTCCTGTACGTAACATTGGGTGAAGACCGCGCTGGTCTGCTCCGAGAATGAACATGGAACTACCTGCAGAAATAACAGGATACGAGGTTTGACTACATCGGGATAATAAGGATCAGTGTGGCTCCTCTTCATAATAATGCGAGTACACGTAAAGGCTGCTCAGTTGCACCGGCCAACCCCAAAATTTCTGGGCAGGATAATATGGACCAACAGAGGAGCAGGGCTGTGTACCAAGTCATCGTAGCTTACCAATAATATTCTTGGGAATGGAGATGCTTGCTAGAAGAGATTTCTTATCTGCAGAGCCATGCAGCAAAGGGGTCACAGCCATCTCGTCACACGCTCTGGTGCAGTAAACCTACAGCAGAAACTTAAATTTGATACTTCCAAACCACAAATATGACGACTAGATTTACTCCGCTGCCTAACCGACACTCTTCTGTGCAAACGAGGACTTAAGTCTTGTACTTAGAGCTTTATACCGGTTACTATCAGTGGTAGAAGTCTATTGATTATCATCATGATAGGCCATCCCAACTCCATAAAATATGGCTGTCGGTTCTATGTGAGCCCAGTCTTCTATTTAACTCCACTGCCAGATTAGAATCTAAATGCATAGGTCCTCTCCCGAAAGAAGTTACAGGGCCGTGCGTTTTTCGCTGGCAACCATCGTATGCAGCTGTTATCATAAGTCAAGGGTTCATGGATCATATTTCCGTGCATATACGAGTAGCCCGCAGGAGCTTTGAGCTCAGCTGTACAGGGGTCAAGATCCATCTCATTCAATTGATACAACAGATCAGCAAACCATACATTGGCGGAGTGATTACGAGTCATTTGCCTCCGCTCACAACGGAGACGAACAACACCTCCTTCCCTTGCCAAATCCTCACATCCCACACTTCCCTCAGCTCTCCCCTCTCTATTATATCCTCACACATCACACCTCCCCCAAGTCTCCTCCAGCATCAGTCCAACCACGAATATGTCAAAATTGACTACGCCTCGAAGGGAGACTTCCTCACAGGAGATAGCTGGCTTCTTAATGGATTGTAATTCACAGCTTACTGACGAGCATGCCCCCTTCGACGGAGACATCGGCTCGGGCTCGTCGATGATAGCAGGCGGCGGCCTAGCGTCTGATTTCCGTACACGACACAATGTAGTTGGAAGGTTACTCGGATGAGTTACAGTGTCTATCAATATTGCAAGGTCAGGCCGCCTTCAAAGATGTCTGACAGTTCAAGCAAGAGCGGCGGAACCATCTATATCTAATTCGAGGCGAGGAGGTCAGGATGATACCTATCTCTCTCTGGATCCTGCATTCTCCCAGTATCACAGAAAAGGGGGCTTCTACCTGAACCGGGGATTGACGCTAAATCGCACCAGATATCTTTTTTCTCGCTCAGAGAGCCCAATGACAACATCAGGAAGCCCACCTGTTCCTGTTCGCCCTTCCTCGTTTGCAAGAAACCAATCATCATGTACCAGCTACCGACAAATCCTCAGCTCACACTAGTCACGGCCGTCGAGCCTGATTCAAGCGCATCACCCGTTTCCGGGCCCACAAGCACCACATCAACTAGTAAGGATAGCGACATGGCTGAGACAAGCAGCATCTCCATGGCTGAGTCTTCGCAAACACAGCTCACAACTGAAGTACTAGTAATACGGAAACGGTATGTTTCAAGCTGATAATCTTACAGCAACAACTGGTCTTCATCTGAAGGTACAGAAAGAATTTCTCAGCGAGGAGATACCAGCGAGGGCGAGAAATATGTCCGCAATGAGTCAATATTTCGGCAAGGTGGAAGAGATGCATCACATACCTCATGACAGTAAAGCTGCCTTAAAGCTTTCCAAAGTCACAGTTGGAACAAGGAAACTTTGATGAAGTCTAGAGGCCAGATATCTTAGTTCCTAGATTGCAAGATCAGTTCATTAGGTGATAGCAGAAAAGAGATACGATAAATTGACAAGCGCCCGCTCAATACATCCGCGCCACTGGTGCCCTCCAAGGCACAGACTCCGGTTGTGGCTCTGGCTGTGTTTCTGGCTCTGCTTCCGGCTCGCTTGCCTCTACCGCAGTACTTCTACGCCTGCGGAAACGAGTGCCCTTGCAAATCTTCACCTTCTTCGTACTACTCACCACTCCCACTTCTGGCTCTAGCTCTGCTTCACTTGCCTCTGGCTCTGTGTTCTTCCGCTTCCGCCCACGTTGCCCCTTGCTTTTGAAAGCGTCTTTCGTAGCGCGCGCTGCTCGCGCCACGTCGAGGTCCTCGAAGCTCATCACCTTTGCCTTCCCCTTGCCTAGTACAACTGGCTTCGTTGATCGGCGAACTTTGGCTTCACTGTTTACCTCGGTCAAGAACTGGTTTTGATCGATCAGTAGAGCATGTTCGGCAGACGATAGTTGAGCGGCCTTTGCAAGCTTCTGTATACGATTTTGCAGGCGCTGTGTACTCGTCGTATCAAGTGTTTGCGTATCCTGTTTGATCTGGCTACATCGCGACATAAGTTACTCCGCTAATACAGGCTTCAGACTTGTTTTTAAAGCTTCATCTTGTGAATAAGCAGCCGCTTTCATTGCATCGATTGCTGGATCGGCAGGTCGGGTAGAAGGCTTCGGTGTATTTGGGAATACTCTGTCTGGGTTATCTGGAAGAAGCCACAGGTAGACTACGAAGAACGCCTTCTCCCTTACGAAGCTATATTAAGAGTCTTACCAGGCATCTCTTCCAATTTAGGCTTCACTGAGGTGGCTTCTTTGAACAGCCGCTTTCAAAATACCGCCTAATGGGCCCCGCTGCGTCCGTTTCCGGCACTAAGCCACTTCTTGCCCCTTAAGAGATACCCATAAATGTTTGCCTTGTTTCGGTTCTCTAGTATCGGAATTTGCAGCCGTTCGGACTAACCAGTGATCAACTTCTACAGTAGTACGGGACTCTACTTTGAATAGTTGACTGAAACACGGGGACTTCGACAATGCTTTGTATGTGCATCAGATATAGACTTAGACCAAAGACAAAAAGCGTATCTGGCGACGTTGGATCGGCGCGACAAGGCTCGACTACCTCAGAATGGAGTTTCCATCGGTCGAACGCCCCATCACCGCCTGAGCGCACAGGAGTTGGAGCAGTTGAATTTAGTGCTTTGGCCGTGCCAGACAGAGAGTCGATCATGGAACCTAATGTTAATGCAATTATACAAGCAAGGGAGAATATTGACAAGATAACTCTATTCAATACTACTATCTAAATGCTCATTCGACAGGCCTGAACCGTACAACTCTGAGAAGTTGATATTCACACAGAGCCGGAGCGATATGTCAAGGTCCTTACCGGCTATACGATAATGCCCGATGGAACTTGAAGACAATAGCCACCATTGAACCAAGCGCTTTCTGGTCTCCTCCTCAGTACGGAAGAGACACCACCGTCGGTGTTGATAGCACATCAGTTCTTAACCGAGCCTAGGGCAATTCTGCATAGTGTGAGGGAGGAGACGGGAGGAGCGCGTGGCGGGACGGGAATCACTCTGATTGAGACACGTAGATGAACCAAATTTGATGATGGGCTTTTACCACCTTCCCGTACTATGAGAAACCCACCCTGGATCGGTGACTAAAACTGTAAAGTTCTTCAATCCTGGCATGAACAATATCGCCCTGTCACGCTCTGTTGTAATATGCTTTCTCATCCAGCGGAAATCATCCTCGTTGAGTAATGGTATGTCGCGAGACTTTCGGTCTGACATCGCGTCTTTAAGAGTAAAAGTTAGACGGGGGGGACCTTTTACACCACCACGACCCGTTTCTCCTCCGAACCAGGAGAAAAACTCCGTGGTCTTCATCTTACATCTCCAGACGGAGAATTCGTAGGGCGCGCTGAAACTTCCCAGCTCGTCCATTTGAAGTCTGACGACGATCTCGGGAGGCGACGAAACGAGCTTTACTAGTTCACGAATGCTCCATTGTCCAGCCGGTCTTGGTTGGGATTGTTGAGCACGATCTGGAACGGGGACCTTTCGAGGCTTGTAGTATAGAACCGTAGAGCTTCCATGAATTACGCACGTTTGCCCAACTCCGATAGTCAGTTCTGCGTAGCATTCGCCTATCGGTCCTTGCCCTGTATCAACTTGATCAACAGGACGGCCATGAGCAGTGATGGCCACCAGTCCCTTTGCGCTACATTTGTCGACCACAGCCCCGCAGGCCTCTGGGTATACCCGTTTTCGTCCTCCCGTGGTTTCGTCTTCTTCTAGTTCTACATCCTCTCGTCCAGCTATCTATACATATGTTAGTGTAGACACCAATAAGCCCTTGGATTATCTTACTAGTTCTGTAGCTCTATCCCTGAGCCTTTTCTTGTCATTTGCCGTTCTCGATGTCTCAAAAACGCCTGTAATGACGTTCATCCACATGGTGTTGTGGTGAGACGGGGATGGATCTTTGGTCCATCTCAGAAGTTGGTGACTAACATGATCCACTCGGGTTGGTATTGAGCGCACCTGTGGTGTTGTGACCACGGTGCTTGCGAAGTCGGAGGGGACGGGCGAGAGAGATAGGGCTGGCCTAGGGATTTTTGATACTGGGAGGGACGTATATGGGTCCTGCTCGAGTAGGTGCTGATTTACCAGCCGGGTTCCTTGACAGATAGAGTCATTGGTGCTTGTCATACCAGTTGATGATTGTTGTAGTTTGTTAGGGTCGAGAGGAGTAATGCCTTGGCTCTGGGGAGCTTTACCAACACCATCTGGTCTCAGTTTGCGTAACTGCTGAGCAGGCCGCTTGTGGTGGCTAGTGAGTGAGCCAGTCCATGGCCCCCCAGCACCCATGTTCTCTCTCGAGGCTTGGTCGGGTAGCTGAAGGTCTGCTTGGAGATCGTCGAGAAGACTAGCACCTTGAGTATAGGATTGAGTACTCGCTTCATCGTTCTTGACGGTTCCAGGACAAAGTAGGCCAGTATAGTGCGGAGGATTGTCTATAGAGGGGGATTGGCTAGTCTGCCGGCCTCTGGAGTGCCCGAGATGCCAAACTTTGATGAGCAGTGATCTTCTTCAGCTATAGGGCTGCTCTGTGGAGGCTTATCAATTCCCTTCGGAGCTGATAATTCACTCGCACTTTGTCCTGTCTCTCGCATTGGCAACGTACTCGGATTCGGTTGACACCGCTTCAAAGCTAGACTAGCGGGGACTGACAGCTCCTGAGACCTAGATGATAACCTAGCCGACTTAGGAGGACTTTGATAACCATCTGAAGCGTCTCTTGGTGGAGGAGACCATTCTGCATTGTGTCGATGTACGAGGCTGAAAGAACTTCCAGCGGCAGAAGCGGACTGGTGCATGTTACTTGGAGGCTGTGTGATTCGCGATTGCTGACTTTCTCCGTCCGTTGAGGTGATGTATAAAGATGTGCTATTCTGTAGCTGGTTTCGTGCCTTTTCAACGCCCAGTGCAGAATCCAGTACAAACAGAGCATCCCTGGCCTTCTGGGTAGCGTCGCAATTTGTGTCTGGTTTTCGATACTTGGATTGAACCGCTATTCCGTCGGCTTGCAACTCAGCCTCAGTTATATCGGAACCGACAGACGCAGGCGTTGTTTTTGGCTTCTCATCCTCCACTGTCACTGTGCTCCTGATTGTCCCGATGTCCTCCGCTGCCCCGTTGTCACCCACTGTCCCGGTGTCACCGGCCGTCCCTCCCTTTCCGATTCTGTCCCCGGTTGTCCCCATGTCCTCGATTACCCCAGTGTCTACGACTATAAAGTCCTCAACTTCTTCGTCGACAAGAGACTCGTTTCTTCTAGGTCGTTTCGTGGTGCGTCTCGTCCCGACGTGGGAGGCTAGCTCTGGATCGATACTCCTCTCGAGACAACGTCAGCAACTATTCTTTAGATACTGTATAGGTAGAAGCTTATACTTACCTTCTTCACCTGCCGAGGCATCCTTCCACCACTGTCTCGAATACGTTCTGGGAAGAGATTGTTTCAATTAACAAGCTGGCAGCTGCGAGTTTCGACGATTCCGTAGAGCTACCACTTGATCCCTTCCCAACCGCGCGCTTAACGGTGGGCGGGGTATATGCACCGTGCGCATACTGTAATGTGGGGGCGGCGGCGGATAAGCACACTAAACGCCATTATTCCGTCCGAGCTTTAAGCCTTGGTGGGTCCATCGAGAAGAGCGATGTAAACAGTGAAGCGAGGTTTTGGCGTTTCTCTGGAACATCATTTCCTGGTGTCGGAGAACTTGTCCCTGCTGGCAGCGCTACGGACAAAAATCATCAGTCGATATGACCAACGTGATTTGGCAGCTGAATAATAACTTATGGACCATCCTTTTTCTAGGCTTATTGTAGTGCATGGTCGGGCATAGTGACCCTTCCCGGAATTTCAACGAGCTGCGGTCAGGAATTCATGGAAGCACTTGCCTGGGAAGTGGGAGAACCGAGATAAGTTACTCACAGGCCAGGCAAATGCGTCACAGTCTCCTCGAAGCACGTAATCAAAAAAGATGCCTTCCTCTTGATAGAGGCTCCTCCTTGCTAATCCAGACAACAACCCCGCCCCTGCTCCGAGTGGCGCGACAGAAATTGTCGCTATTGATGAGGATCTAGGCACTTTCAACGTGGTGCCGACGACAGGGACCAGGTTCGCTTGCAAATTCCAGGTCATCAGCGGGAACCTCAACGTATCACAAGCAAGTCAACAGCCAGCGCCTGTACCTACTGCATGCCTCCAGCACCTAAAGTAATTTCTACAGGAGTGCAGAATAAGAACTTGGGATTCGCGCAAACGGAAGGTAGAAAGCACGGCGTGGGAGCGGGGGCGAGATTGGGTGTGGTGGATGTGAATGTAGATAGTTAAAGTATAATGTAAAGAAATGCAACTGAAGATGGCAGGTTTGCTGGACTCTCCTCCGTATACAGGTTTTCAGGGAGAATGCTGAAAGCGGCTGTGATGGATCCTATCTCACCCTTGATGACGACGTTTCTTGCATGAGCTCTCCACACCAGATTCTCCAACTCCTGGCAGCTCGAGTTCTGCCTCCAAACTGTCCTTTTGAGCCTCTACCTCGCGCGCGTCCCGCCTCAGCTCATCAATTCTGACTAAATCATATAAGTATAACTAGCAGACCGAAGAAGTATGTAAGACTCACATTCTAACTTCATCTTTGCGTCTACATTATGTCAGTCGGCCCTATCGAATCCAAGCGCCTGTTGTTCATACCTTTTACTAATGCAAGCTCTTCCCGGAGAAGGCCTATGTGGGCTTTGGATCTTGTTAGGCCAGGGACCCAAGGGCGGTGAATAGTCATCTTGCCTTGCAGTTGCTGTTCTTTGGCTTGCCCGATTTTTTGAGTGGCTTGGAGCCGTGTGTTGCTCATATGGAGTTGGCTATTATTAGCTTGGAGCTCACCAACAAATTCTAACAGGGAGGTGAGCCGAGAAACAGCCATTGCAAGGACAATACTGACGAGTCAGAGTTCGCAATATACTAGGCAGAAGCCTGAGCGTTTCGTCCAGAATAATAGCACTAGAGCCAGGAGATTTGGCTGCTGTGTCTCGAAAGAAAGTATCGATTGCTCTTAGATCAGCTGGATTCAATGTAGCAGATCCACAAGACTTACCACGAAGGAGAGCGAGACGACCATCTTCACCGATGTACGAGGGCTCTGGGGGGTCTGCAGCTATTTCGAAATTGCCATCTAGCACTGCAGATCCCCCAAGACCTGGTATAGAGTTACTGGACATGGTTATTACCCTGTCATTGTCTTTGGTCCCTTTAACTCACTTGCTCAAAGGCGGTGCCATGTTTTCCACTGTTTCGGGCGTAGTCTCATGGGGAGTGTATGTTGCATCAGGGGGATTCTCCCCTGTCAGCAGATGTGTATTCCAACTTGGCTTCTGACTAACGTAGAAAGAGGCACCCACTGACGTAGGTCCTGCCTCGCTGAGGGGTGGTGCGCTCATATTGTTCATGCAGATGAGTGGTAGTGAGCGCAAGAGCTGAAGTAATTGTAACGGAAGTTATCGTCTGGGTGAAGCATAGGAAGGAAAATGTTGACCGTGTGCTGGCAGCGATTCTTATAGTCATCAAGTGCTTGCATCGCCGATGCGAAGGCTGGCTTACCATTCTAGGAATGGCCGTCTGTTCCGTACCTTCCTATAGCACCCCTCACAGATTCCTAGTCCCCTCAGCCCAGTAGCCAGTGAGGTGTCAAACATTGCCTCTCCCCCACCGAATCTGCCTCGCTCACGCCGCTGGATTAGACCAAGGGGTGAGGAGTGATTGCATGTCTCCATTCTCAGGCCATCGTACTCCCTGTTTCATAGCATCACATACCACAGGAGAGAGACTAGCACACATCTCTGCCCCTCAGCTTACCCCCATGGAGCGCCGACGACTTCTGCAGCCACTCCCGGGCACCTCTTTGGTGACGTGGATATAGAGATGCAGGTCGAATAGTACCCATTGCTGCGCAGATCGTGCCAGGGACCAGGTGCGAGATCAGCTTGAGCCGGTGAGGTCCACGGTGGTTGGATGATGTCTACTCCTTCGCCAACCTGCGTCGGCTGATCCGTCTCAAGCCCCCCTTGATGGCCAAACCGTGGCAATGTCGTACCCATAACTCACTATATGCCAAATATATCTTAAAATGGGTGGGGAGCGGTGGCTGGCAGAGTATTCCCATTCGTGCATATGCAGACACACCCACCCCCCTCCCCCCCAAAGGGCATCGTGAAAGTGATAGTCCGCTATAATATTGTCCTGGGAAATGTGAATACATGAACCCCCTATTTGCCAGCTTTGGTGCTCCCCATGGCAGATGTCGACTCTTGCCGTATCGTAAACAAGTTCGGCACCGACGACCATACGACCTTAATTTGGAAGCATTGGGGCTTTAGAATAAACGCCCATACACGGCTGTATCTAAACGGCGTAGAAAGGTGGCGCCAGATGCGATAGGCTCGTATCACCCACCACCAAAGCCTGTTGGCTGCTTCTACTTGGATGTTAGCCCAAAGATATTTGACGCGGAGAAACCCGATAGGACCGTCTTGTTCAAGAGACAGAGTCGGCGCAGTAGCTAGCAAGGGACACTTCTCAAGTACTTACTTGCCAGGGTGTTTGGTGCAAACCACCCAGGAGGCCCAATTGCACGCCATGAGTTCCATCCCTCTCCTCCTGATGTGCTTGCATTCGTGCCCAGGCAGATAATCGGCGCCGACAGCGCCGCAGCGCCTGAATTCTCTGCTGCACTACAGCAATCCTCGGCAACCCCATCATAGCCGTTCAATCGCAAGTCCATCCTCTCATGGAGAAGCAGATATAGCATTCGTGACTCGTGTGTGATTCCATGGATTCAGCGCAGCATTGCGATGCAGAATGCTCTGCCATCGCCGTTCCAGTAGACTCGGATGACCAGTGGAGTCCTTGGTACTACAGCCTCACCCTAGGAAAACTAACTCCTCGGCGTTTGACTGTCCTGGATATATCCTCCATACCGCCCTACCCGCTTGGTCAGCTGCGAGTTATGGAGATTGGCAACAGCCTGGAAAGGTTCGCCAACCGTGGCTGATTGGAAGACAAAGCGGATAACGGAAACCCATGCAATTTTAGACATTCGCTGGCGTCGGTCTCTATTCGGGGATACGCTAGAGCCGCTTGATCCTCTGTTCACATTGTATCCCTCACTAGGCTCGCGATTCGAAGTGTCGCAGACGACATAGGTACCAGACTTGCTGCTTTGCTTATCACTTGATAATGGGAATAACACCCTCAAGTGGTTCATGCATTTCAATGCCAAAGGAGGCTGCTGCCGGCAACGTCCGATCTCACCCAATGTCGAGAACCACCGCCAATACCTCCAAGGCAGAATTGGTCACCATGCACTGGCATGGACACCAGGTGCAAGCCTAGATAGACAGACTAATGCGTGCAGGGTTTGAGAGATGGTGTGGTGGATAGATGTCCAAGGTATCCACCGTTGGCCTTTAGTGTGGTTTCCTGATGCAGGATCATGTCGACTAAGGTATACTGCCTCAGCTCTCAGGGAACTTCTTCCACAGCGCAGATACGAATCCCTACAGGGTGGGCGAACTTCAAGGAAGCGATGTTGTATAAGATGGTCGGGGTCTGTCTTCAGTCATCGACCTGCTTCCGCATCAAACGTCCCTCCATCAACTGCCCTTCCTCATCAACCGTCTTTCCTGATCCACCGTACTCCCTCATCAACCTCACCATCCTCCAAAATAGGCTGCTGGATAACTATCTTTTGTCGCTTGTCGCGTCCAATCCGTTGATATCCTTCGCAAATATGGGATCGGCATCTTCTCGTTTTGAAACCAGGTGGTGGGAGGCAGAAGCTCAGCGAAAGGTAGTGACAACTAAAAACGCCGGTAAAGTGGAAGTCATCTGCTCGCTTATTCCCGGTGTGGATGAAGTCGCGATGGTGGGCTACTTGAAGGAACGTTCTGATCTGGACACACTCTTCGCGCGACGTTGCAGATATCAGGACCTCTCCAGGGAGCCACGTGCAGACCCCTCAAACTTGCCAGTCGATTTCAAGGCCAATGAGCTTTGGCGAGTGCTCCGAATGCCACCGGGGTGCGGCGAGGCTCCATGGGACTGGAACTGGCACCCTCCACTCGAAGGGATCCCTTCCGAAATCGCGGCCGAATTCCATGCGACCGTGTGCCAGGCGATCTTTCGACTTCCCTTCTCGGACTTCGTGAAGTGCGCCCTTGGATATAGCACGAAAGCGCAGTGTCTCAACAGTCTACTCGATGCCGTATGCGATGTACGCGATAACCTTCGGACGGAATATCAAGGTCGCCCTAGGATACAGGAGATTTATTCTAAAGTAGAGAAAGTGAGTAAACATGGAAGTCCATTGAAACGGCGTACTGATTAGAGTAGGCATTTAACCAGGAATACCACCCACTAGCGCACTGGATTGTTGCAAGCAGCCTGAACCAGAGGGCGGGTGCCCCATATGACGCCTTCGCCGCGAACTTTGACCTAATCAAGAGAATCTTTGCAACTCGCAGCTTTGATGTCGTGCTCAAGCGTCTTGCGGCTTTGGATCGGCGGTTTGCACACGGTAGTCAGATGTACAATTGGCAGAAGTGGTCAACAGATCTCAACTTCTGGCAGTGCGTCGATGGAGCATTATGGACAGGGAAGTTCACCCCTCCGCTCGTGCCACCGCACTGGTCAGGTGAGGACCTGGATGAGAGACTGCGCTTTCTTGATGGATTCAAGATAGACGCTGAGGATAGGGCGTGGGGTAGTTGGGGTAAAGTTGTGTTCTCAATGAAGAGGCTGATGGCGCGAGAGCGGAACTCTGAAGGTCGAGAATCGCAGTACAGTGTCCAGAAAGGCTTGCTAGTGTCTCTAGACCTGCTGAAGGGTAGCCCTACGATATCCCGCTAAGAAATCATGATTTTGGGCGTAATGTCGTCGGACGTTTTGGGTGTTGGTATTTGGATGTTGATGAGGATAGAGATCGAACGCTCTCAATTCGTGATCAGGGCAGGAACTGTATGTACAGCTATATAGTGCGATCAGTCATGTGTTTCCAAAACTGGGTTCGGGAATATCATCGACCTTCGAGGTCATAATCCCACCTAATCTCGTGGCCTAACGCTGCCGCTCTTCCTCCTTCGACTCGACAGCATAGGATACCGGTTTCGCTGCTTGTAGTAGGCATCTCGTTGCATGTTGCGCCTTTCGGTGACGGTTTTTCGGTCGTGCAAGTACTTGTATCGAAAATTGAGTAACTCGTATTGCTCTTGCCATGTCATTTGACCTCTCCATGCTCTTCCTCCAACTTTTTCCAGGCCAACTGTGCACCACGGGAACAGCTTCTTCGTATGTGTGCGCGCCTTGAGATGTTTGCGGACTTCAGGTGCGATACAACCGCGTGGGCCGAGAATTGTTAAGTGAGGAAGGTTACGGATCTTCAAAAGGCTCCATATTCCCGGGTCGTCACGGAAGATATCGCAGGTGAGTAAGGCAGGCAGATTCGAAGCCACGATATTCGCATAGAATCCCAGTGTTTATGAAGGCACTCAAAAGCCTCGTAAGCATAATCGGTAGTCCGCTGGCCCCAGCCCGTGGCACTCTCATCGTCAAGATAGGATAAACTGAGGAATCGAACGTTGTGCAGAGTTGTAGCATCTCGACCCGGACCGTGTTCGAAGAAGGCTGACACGGTCTTCAAGTCGCTGAACTCGAGGGCTTCGCCAATACGGAGTTTGACTGGCGTAGGGAAGTCGAGGTAGATCGAACGGAATGCCCTCGATACTGATGCTACTGGATGGTGTGCGGCATGGGTCCTAACACCGCCGCCGACGGGTGATAGTCGAGCGTCCGCGACGATATATCGCAAGATTTGCGTAGTGATCTCTGTAGGTAGGGCAGTCGTGTTGCTGTGGAATGTATCGAAGATTAGGGGGGGGGAGAGGCCTGACATGACGAAGGCTGGATGTTGGCCGACCATTAAGAATGGGGATGAATGGGGTCATGATAAATAGAGTTGGCAGAAAACTGAATTCCACCCGTCGTTCATAAGTTGTTGGCAGCCGTGAATGGGACAGGCAATTTTCTGCGTAGAAGTCCACAGGTCGCCTCTTGGGTTGGTTTGGGGGATTTGGTGAGACGGGGCTGGTGCTGTGTGGCTGGAGATGACAGATTTGTTGACGATTTGAAGCCTTGCCGTTGATTGAACTTTTCAGCACCAAGAGAAAGACCAGTGATGATTAGCAGCCATTCCGGGAACCAAATTACTTCTAGAGTCATTCTTCACATCCTGAAGCTACCGCTTCCACAAACACCACCAACCTAGCCCAAAACGGCCCCAAAAGGTAGCTGTGGTTTGGTCATGTGCCAGTATGGTGACCATGCGAGCTTGATTTTTCGCATGCGGAGAATCTAATTTCACCTGGTTTAAGAGCAGCCGATTATGACTCCATTATGGTTAGATTAAGTAGCGGCTTCTTTGGGCTCTGTTCATTTCAAGCGGACTGATATTTTTTGGATGCAGTTCGAAGACGCTCTTGTCCCGGATTACCTCCGCCAATTTTGGCTAACATCGGAACGGGCCGACTTCGTTTAGGTAAGCGACGTGGACATTTTCCTTACGCAAAACAGAGTGAGCTGGACGCAGGGAAGCACCAAAATACTGCAATGATGGAAATCTTGGCCAAGAACCTTAGTCAGATTCTTCTACAGCCCCTCTCGGCGCTAGTAAGCGAAAAGCGAGTTGGCCTTGTCTTATCCTTCACTTCCGATGTTTAACATGTATTCAGCAATATATATGGCAAAGGATCGTAGGGATACTAATGGCTAAAAGAAGAGAAACAAAGCTGGTACAACCAAACCAACATCCTCCAGATCGTTTCATCTTGCTAATATATGTTTATCTAATTTGCACTCCTTCAGATCGCACGATATCCTCGCCTGGCTCAACAGCAATGTCCACACGAGTCGTGGTCGCTGGCGCTCCTCCTCCAAATCCTTTACACCCGTGATATCACGGCCCTGTTAGAGAAAAATACTACTGGCATGGTCTGGCCCATTGAACTCGCTAAGAAATTCCTTGCTCGCGGCTACTGCCTGTTTTATATGTGAGAAAAGCACCTTACTTTTTTGCTTGATGGCCAATTTGCGGGCTATAGCAACTGTGTTATGGATCTGTTTCCTCGGTCAGTAATGTCCCTCGAGGTCTAAGGCGTGTGATCTTACCTCCCGACCGTTGAGATGAGCGTTACTCAAGCGTTCCAATTCATCAGCGGAGACTCTTGCTGCCCCATAAGAGGTACCCGCCCGAGCAAGGCAATGCCCCCATACCTCACACCTCGCTTTGCTCTTCAAGTCATCATATTTCACCTTCAGATGAATTCTAGAGAGAGCTGCTGGATCGAAATGTGACACACGGTTTGTTGTGAGGATCATGATCCCTTGGCAGTATTCCATCGTGCGGAGGAACACCGAGACTACGCCATTGCGGACCATATCCTTAGGTGCACGTTCCTCGAGAAACACATCTGCTTCATCAAGCAGCAAGATTGCATCCCAATGTCTCGCGACCCGAAAGATTTTGAAAAGCTGGCTCTCGAGCTTACTTGCATCGGTGGGTAGTTCTCCGACAGATATCTAGAGAGGTTAGCGAAGGCGTTTTCTGTACAAATTACAAGACATGTCCTCATACCGAATACATCGGCTTCCTGCGAAGTTCCGCTATCGCCTCTGCTGTCAAGGTCTTTCCCACCCCGGGATTGCCGCTTTGAATAC
>JGI24512J20087_1000401_pt1 | contig 15566 bp, 10 predicted proteins | sample LinPmetageLP35_FD_20087 | JGI IMG/M metagenome (IMG submission 20087) | reverse complement strand
GTCTTTGTCGCTCTCGCTAAATCTGACAATTGGAATGCTTTCAAGCACAGCCCTTGCGAGACCCTTCGCTCGGCTTTGCTTTGGCCGTCCTGGCCTTGCTGGTGAAGGACCGTACCGCTCGGGATTCCTGCGGGATCTCAAAACGCTTATCATGACGGCAATAATAAGCAACCCAACGATTACACCAAATGCACTGAGGAAAATGGCGACTCCAGACCCACCGGTCTGACCAGATGCAGGGTCTGGAGTAGGAAGCGCCATTTGTGCCGAGCCAAATCTGACTGAGAGCAGAATGAATGCTATGAAGCAAAAGTGGTAAGAAAAGGATGCTTTTTTAGTGCTCTTGTGAGAGAGTTGCATTTTCAAAAATTTCAAAAGTAATTGATATTTTTTACAATTTACTCAGCTCGAAGGGCATTGCATATTTATCAACTCGGACCACAAACAACTGAACGTTCTAGTCACTTTAGCGAGGGGTCGTGTTTGGTTGAAAATCGTGGCTCAGCGATTCTGATATCACTTTCATCTCGACCAGGAGCAGAATAGTATTTGAGAGACTATGACTGAATATGATGCTACGGTGGTATGATTATGCGATCAGGAGACTTACGCGACACCCACATTGAATGCGGGTTTTGTGCGTTGCCCCCCTGGATCGCTAAGCGAGAGATTCTCCCCAGGGCCGCGGCTGCGGGGTACTACCTACAGGTGGCAGTAGTTGTTAAATGTCACCCCACCAATCTCAAAGCGGCCATAACTTCAGCCAATTAAGTGCTTTTATAATCTGGAGACTTTAGGTCATCTGATGCTGCTTTAATAAAGGCTGAGATTCTTCACGATTAACTGAATCGTCTTAATTATCTTAATAATAATCAATATGACGATTATGAATGTTCCTACGCTTAAGACGCCTAGTCATATGGCCTCACGAGACGATAGGTTATGTATTCAGATTTTATACTACTTTGCGGGTTGGTCAATTGACGATATTTTACTACAAAACCCAAGAATCACGCACCGATAGGTCCAGTACGCTCACGAGAATCGTCTTACATCCCAGAAACACAATTGCGGTTATAAGACGAAGATCGATACGCCCCATCGACAATATCTTATCCATTGGGTTACGCAGAACTCATTCCGAAGAGAAATACTTTGGGCAGAGCTCCCGAAATGGCTTGAATGGGAAAACTGGTGTGGAGGAGTAGCAATTCGTACAGCTTTTTAGAAGGAAGGGTATACAAGAGCTCTACGAAGGAGGAAGCCTCCACTTTCGGCAAAGAATCAAGCACTTCATCTTGCATGGGCAGAAAAGCATAATAATTGGACTAACAAGATGTGGGATCTAATTCTTTGGAGTGACGAGAGCTGGGTTCAGCCGGGATATCATGAAAGGTAGTGATGTACACGTAAGATAAGAGTATCCGAGCTGTTTGTTCCTGATTGCGTAAGTCACAAATGGCAAAGGAAGATAGGATGAATGTTTTGGGGTTCGATAAGTGGTAAATACGGCAAAGGACCTAACCTCTTTTGGGAGAAAGCTTGGAAAACGATTAATACCGAATCCTACTGCGAACATACCTTTCCTGTGGTTTGGAATTACCTTTATAACAGCGAGACACCTCATATGGAGCTTCGATTTCAACAAGACGGAAGGTCGGGACACAATGCAGCGGCGATGTTGATATATATGAAAGATAGGGGAGTTGTACCGATCTTTCATTGCCCCTTTTCCCCTGATCTCTCTCCAATCGAAGCTCTATAAGATAGAATGAAAGATATACTCGCTGTTTTACACCCTGAGGTCCATCGAAGCTCTCTACGCCTTCGTGCGGCTGTAAAAGAGGCCTGGGACTCAATTACAGATGCGGAAGTCCGAGACCTTGTGCATACAATGCATCAGCAATGTCTGGATGTAATTGATGCACACGGAGCATATACAAAATGGTAGAAATTCAATGAATAACTTCAAGTCCTGCATTTGCCTTCGTGGTGTGACATTAAAAGCAGCGTGAAGTGGCGATTTAACATTTGCTGACCCCTGTGGGGAGTATGTGCGTTGGCACTGATAAGCCTAAATCAACTTGACCTTCGTACTGTACTTCGTAGTATGTTTGACAGGGGAATGGCCAAACGATTTCGCTGGGGCTTGAATGTTACTCCGCCCAGCCCATATCTGATACGTCCAGTCACTTGAAAAGTGCCGTCCCAGAACTTGAACGAAAAGGGACGATTTTGATGCTCGGGTCCAAAACCATGCCACAATGACGTGGTTGGCTGAAATGGCCACCAATTCTCGGACGTTTCATCAATCGACACCGGTCCCCAAAACTCCATATTTCATCATCGAAAAGGAAATTTTTCCGAGCGCGCTATTGGACCCTGCTTAGTGGCTGAAGATCCGTCCCGCGTATCGAGACTCGCGTTGAGGATCGAGTTTCTTCGCAACCGAATTGTCTGATGATTTTGTCAATAGCGGGGTTGCTTGCTTTTCAGGGTCTAAGTGATTGTTATATTCTCTCCACGTCCCAGGCTTGAATTGAAGGCCTGGCCCGCTGTAACCGAGAGGTCCTTTGCCTCGCATAGATGAGGTCAATTGCCGTTTGTTTCAATGGAAAATTTGATGGGCTACATAAGGGGGTTGACAGTGGGTATCGTCCACCCGTTGACGGCAAGGTTGTTCTTCCAATCAATTGTCTGGAATTCTAGCAATTCCTCCATGCATTTCCTGAGCAGGTTAAGGCCATACAAGGGGGGGCGACGAGACCCACTGTCCAACCCCTTCCGTACCCCGCGTTCGGCTAGTGCCAAAGTGGCATGCTTTCTAGGCTATCGAGAGAGGGAAGAACACAAGCCCAATGCTTTAGAAAGATCACTCCATTACGAACTGCACTATGGGTTCAAACTTAAGCTCTGAATCAGAGCCTATGTGGAATATAATAGCCAGGTATGCTCTATCTTCTCTGACATTTTTATCGCGAGTGGTTGAGGTTGATACCTGTCACAGGGCTATTCAAAAACTCTTTCAAATCCAAATCCCATGAGTCTATTTTCGTATGATCTTGGGAACACGGCCAAGGTTTCCGGAGAATTTCATCCTCATCATGGCCTGAAAGTCCTGTCGGCGAGTTATCGTTGTCAAATTCCTCCAGCGGATCGGCGTACAAACTGATGTTGCTAAGTACTTCGTATCATGGGTAAATAATGTACATTCGCTATTTATGCACTTTCCTGAAGCCTTACTTATTCCAGAAATAAAAGTTTGCGATCTTGAAACATGATTCGCTTATGGCCGCTGTCTACATGGAAATTACTAGAAGCCGCACAGACAGCGGCTGTACGGAAGGTACCTTACGTACGGAAAGGGGTTCCAGGTGGGGTCTCGTCCAGCCCAAGTACTTCGGAGCCGTAAGTATTTTCTCTCGCCAATTGTAGAATTTTGTGGGGGAATTCAGAGTATTCGATATTGTTCTATGGTCAACATTACCTTGCACTTCACAACGGTGGACGAGACCCACCTGGAATCCCCTCCGTACGAAAAGAGGTTTCAGTGGTTCTCGCCACCACTCGCAAGGCGGTGAGGTTATCCTTCCAATCAACAGTAGAGAATTTTAGAAATTTCTCCATAAACTGACTCAAATGTCCTAGGGGGAGGGGGGCTGGGGAATGGTAGCGAAAAGTCTATTCAAAGTCCACATTTACGATTGTGGTTTCAGGGGAAACGAGTATTTCCGTGGTTTCCCAATGGCTCGGCACAATCATCACGTTGCCACTCTGATTAAGGATGACGTCGCTGCCTTCATTTAGTGCCTTGCAAATAGATCTTTATTACACCCTTTCGAAGTCACCTTCACATCTTTACCCCTTTCAAATTTTATGAGTCCTGCTAGGGGTACTGCTGTTACTCTACCTCCTTGTCATCATTTCCATTAAGCTCGCATACCGGGCCCCGAGATAACCTTCACTAACATGACGGAAGCCCTCTACATGCATTCCATGTCGTACACACCTCCATATCCGCTCTCAGTCGTCTCCTGGGTTTCAATTGCTATTGCTTCACTCGCCTCTCTGTGGTTAACGTTCGACATCGTTCATCGTCGAGGATGGAGGACTATGATGGCTATCATGTAAATTGCTCCCACTCTGACCCAACGAACTCTGTCCCTCGAGTATTCGTTCGCTGACCGAGAACCTTCTCTGAGAGTGTAGGATTCCAGTCTACGTTATTAACGCGCTGTACCTATGGCCAATCACTGTGTGGACATACCTCGAATACGGGAGGCCAGATATGCCGGCAAAGGAGGAGAACGTCGAGGATGGAACCGTGGCCAGCGAACACGATCCACTCTTACACCAGCACACTACAGATACAGATCACCGTGCTGGAACGCAGGGCACTGCAAGCGGGAACTCACATGCCGGGCACAACATGGATCATAGTGGAGGAGCCCATCGACACCACCACGAGATGAGTGTTGACAGACCCATTTTCGCTACCATTACTATCGCAACTTGCCATTGTGGTGCTGGCTGCGTACTCGGCGATATCGTTGGGGAATGGTTCGTCTATAGGACAGGTGTAACTGTCGGGGGGAGTATGCTCTATGCTGCGTTCATCATTGGTGAGTCTGCCCCATTGCCAATCACGATCTACAACCCACCCTCGAGGCTTGCTGAGTTACTGAGATTTCGGACAGATTTCGTTCTCGCTCTTCTTTTCGGCATAGTCTTCCAGTACTTCTCCATCGCTCCTATGGCCAGGGATTACGGGTGGAAAACCATCGCCCGCTCTATTAAGGCTGATTTCCTGTCACTAACCTTTTTCGAAATCGGTCTCTTTGGCTGGATGGCCATCTTTGATCTTTTGATCTTCGATCAAAAGCTCGGTATGAATACTGCAACCTATTGGTTTATGATGCAGGTCAGTGATCTCCCCGAATCCAATCCTTATCTATGAAACTAGCGTTGAGATTTGTCAGATCGGTATGTTCTTCGGACACTGGACTGGATTCCCTATCAACTGGTGGTTGGTCAGCAGAGGCATCAAGGAGGCTTGTGCCTAACTGAGACTGGCTTGGCTCAGAATATTCCAGAGCCTCTTGGTCAGGGTTTATCCCAAAGTCCTTTTAATATCAAACTCGGAATCGTGCATGGGGAGAGGTATCCAGAACAGAAAATATAGATATACGCCTCAGTGATTTGTCGGTTAGATTGCGTCGGAATTTGAAAGTGTAAAAGTACTACAATTTAAGGCACTTTCTTTTGCTGCCAAAAACGACCAATGAGTAATCATATCAACAGACTATCCCTCGTTGTCCTCTTGAGTAGAAGACGGTGTCATTATTTGTTCAAGTTTCTCTTTATCACTCGAGTGAAGGAAATACTGAGGAAAGCAAGGTACCTAAGCAATCGAATAACCTATCAGAACGGGCAAAGCTCAACATATACAGAATCCTATCTTAATACTCAGCCATAACAAGTGCCAATACCGCGCTGAAAGCAATGAGCATAACCACGCCGCCGAGTCCCTGCCCGACCACCAGACTGGCCGAAGCGCTTGTGGAGCCGTTTACTAAGTTCGGGGTCGATGTAGCTGTTGCTGTCGTCATCACTCCTGTCGGTGATGCCATGGAGACGTTATTTGCTTTCATGATATTGGCTATCTGACTTTCACCCTCGACGAGTACGAGACCCATTCCGCTCTAGACGTAGGGGTTAACTTTTGACTATTGTCTCGATAGCGTTGTTTGGGTGGAAGAAAGGGGTCGGACATACGACTAGATGCCACTGGATGTGGCAGTGAAGGAGCCATGCGCCTGGGTTATCAGTTAGGTAACTAGTTTTGAGTTAGCAGCGTTGTCTACGTAAACTGAGAATAGTTGCATGTACCGAATGGCAACCCAGCCGGAGGCTGGCAAATCGGTCGTGTCGCGATACGGCGGATTGACTGTATTGATGAGAGCTGCCGGTGCATCTACAACAGAGGCGTATGGGAAACCTCCGTCGCCAGAGCCTAGGACCCAGAACTTATGACCGTGAAGATGCATCGGGTGACCCATCTGTATTCGATGATTAGGTTAATTCGTACATTAATGGGAGGGAAGTGTATAAATACCTTGTCCATAGAGCTATTTGAGATAGTCATGATGATGTCGATCGTAGAGTTGAAAGGCATGTGGAGTGTCGAATTTGCCATCCAACCATCGGAGCTATTTCCAAAAAGAATTGGTACCTTTGCCTCGGAATATGGGTACTTGTCAACGACCCATTCGACAATGCCTGTTTGACTGATTTGGAAGCCCTTTGTGAAATCTGCTTCTTTGAAGGGCGGCTTGTTCCCGTCGAATGGGGCAAGCATAGCTGGATCGAGTTGAGTTACGTCTCCTTTTGCTGATCCATTTACTAAGGTCCAAATGGAGGACGCATTGTATAAAGTAGACATGGTACCATTCATCATTGAAGAGTTCTTGTATTTGTCAGTGGGTCTTCGTATTTTTGCAGGAACCACGTCAAACATACACTGTAGTGAACCACAGCTTGACCCTCAAGCACCTGCTGCATATCGCCCGTGGGGAATGTAGCGAATCGCAATGAGTAGTCTCCTGGCATCTGGTTGAGCTTGATCATGACGGAGTAGCGTTGTCCCACTGCCATGTGCAAAACCTAAAACAAGTAATCAGATCAATATTTCCAGTATGAAGTCGTAATGGATTACCTTCACCTCCTGAAGATTGACGAAAAGACCGTCCGCCGCATACACATACATGGAGTGCGCGTCCAGTGACACACTAAGCTTAGCAACTGATCCAGAATTGACGAGGTTGAGAGCTAGCCATCCTAGTGTGGCGTTTCCAGTAACGGTCGTCAAGGGTGAGGTGGTATTCGTACATGTGTCCGGCGGCAAAGAGCTCTCATTGTAGCCAGGTTTGAACATCATTGGCATAGTGCACCCGCGAGGTGTTAGGGAGGTCGGCATAGCTGACAGAGCCGACATACTAGAGCCTGCAATGAGCATCGATAACGATGTCGCCGCCATCCCAGTCATGCTCGACTGTGGTGGCATGCTTGCCATGCTTATGATTGTGCTAACGCTTGCTATAGACAACGAAGTCGCCGCAGCCGCCATCATAGTCGATGAAGAAGAGGTCATTGCCATCGTCATGCTAGCCATCTGTCTCGCTTTCATTCCAGCCATGGTCATAGATGTAGGGCTCAGACCGAGACCGGTTCCAGCCTCAAGGATGGATTCTGGAAGACATCGTACCTGGCCCATTCCGTTCGCCAAAAGACTGTCAACACAATATGGGAAGACACCATTCTCGAAGTACGTCGCATATATTGTGTCGGAGGTGTCGTGAGTCCAATCGTTCAGCATGATTGAGGTCGCGTCCGTTTCAGCTTGCAGAAGCGCTTTCGTAACGGCAGTGTCATTCGCCAGACTTTCGAACGGGCGACGCCGTGACGGAGAGGGACGAATCAATAGCGGGCCACGGATTGCATCGTCGTAGTAAGCGCGGAAATGCGAGTGATACCAATAAAACCCGTACTCAGTCCCCGTGCTGAACTTGTAGGTAAAGTTTGAACCAGGCGGAATGGGATACTGTAGGTCGTGGTCAGCGAGAATTACTGGTGCTTCGGGGAGCAAAAGTCTAACTTGCGTAACACCTGGAACACCATCCATCTGAGGTGTGCCACGCTGGAGTAAGCCTACATGGTATGTCAGCTTCCTGGCGGTTGAAAGGTTCAGGGCGGCCATGACGATCAATAGTTTGATTTCAAGTCAGAGCTACTTCTCTCGATTTGTGTTATGGAGTCACTTACCATGCCAATGGATCGTGCTTGCTACCGCTAGATCATTTTGAACAAAGACCTCTAAATCGTCACCCTCATTAATGTCGATAAGGGGAGCAGGCTGTTGTCCGTTGATGAGGTATACCTGTCGAGTAAACCCATCTGTTGCACGTCTCAGTATTTGTTGGTCCGCGTAGAGGCTTTAGGGAAGTATTACCTGGCGCATTTGATCCTGTATGAATCGTAAAGTTGTATTTGCGTAGAGCAGCAGATGCTATTCCAGTCCACGCAAGAAGCACACAGGCTAGAAACAGTAAATTAGGAAACATTTTGATACGTGAAAGTTCAAAATACTATGTCGTTTTTTGTGGCAATATGAAGACTGGAAAGAATGTGCTCTGGTGGTTATGTAGAAAAATGGTTATCTCCTCATGATATTATCCCGCGAAGGAGCGATTCGACACTTGGAGGTTTTATACGCTCGGCCGCAAACCATACAGCTATAACAAAATGAGATAGGTCAAATCCTGGTGCACAAAGCTAGGATTAAATCAGGGGCTGCGCCACACTGGTTCAGAAGCTTTTCAAATTAGCGCGGTTCGTTGATTGGATCATCACTTCACGCACAAGTCGCTCACGCATAAATCACTCGCCAAGCCATATGACGAAGAACAACATATGTGCCAAGCAAAAATTACCCCTGACTTACATCATATTCAGGCATTACTCAGGACGCTAGATTCCTTTTCTCGTCACAAAAACCTATCCCAAATTCAGTATTAGTTCACTCAACTAAATTGCATCCGGGAGATAAGAGTGACGCACTTTCTTTTTGGGTGCGGAAATAACATCTTCTCACAGCACTTACTTACTTTTGTTTTTTAGAATACGTCGAATGAGTTAACTCTGGTGATTGTTTATGAGACGGTTGATAAACTGCTTAGAAAATGGTTCTCCGTTCCAGCGGCCATTGCAGCCGAATAGTAGTTGGATATGTTGATCACTACACATTCCTCACGACCGTTAGTCTCCGCGTATAGACTTGTCATAGAATGGGGGCGAGGCTGAAGATATGTTCATCAATACTATTGAAAGTCGCACGGTCTATCATTACATAACAAATACTATATAAAACTAAAAAAGTCAAACGTGTTCGGTAATCAGACCTCCATAGTTACTGCCTGTTTCTCACGCTCTTCGGGAAAGTTCACCGCCCTGAATCCCACTCCGGGTAGCCTGCTTCTCATGAGGAGACTGCTGCATACGACACTCACACTACTCAATGCCATGGCCACACTTGCCCAGACAGGAGCAAGCCTGAAGTGTGAGCCGTTGCTCACTACTGGATACAAGACGCCGGCAGCGATGGGTAAGGCGATCATGTTGTAAACCAGCGCCCATCCGAAGTTGAAGTAAACCCTGCGGAAAACAATCCGACTTAGATCGATAAGTGTGAGAAGCGTTGTCAGACGGGAAGACATCAACACGAACTCAGCCGAGGATATAGCAACGTCAGAGCCTGAGCCAACTGCGATACCCACGTCTGCCATAGTGAGCGCCGGAGCATCATTGATACCATCACCCACCATCGCAACGATTGCTCTCGTTGGGGAATGACCGCCTTTCGAGGTTGGGTGTTCCTGAAGCCATTTCACCTTCTCGGCTTTCTGGTCAGGTAAGACTCCCGCAATCACGTTCGATTCGGGAATTCCGACCATTCTTCCAACTGCTTGGGCTGTCGCCGGATTGTCACCTGAGATCATCCAAACATCAACCCCCCTTGACTTGAGCGCACTGATCACATAAGCAGCCTCCGGGCGAAGTGGGTCTGAGACCGCGAAGATGGCCGATAGTTCCCATATCGCACGTGTCCCATCTATTCCATTTACGGGCAATGACTTCGCTGTCATCCTCGTAGCGAACATCGCAACGGATTTCCCCTGGTGTTTCCAGGTATTTAACGTCATATTAACACCAGGATCCATAACCACGCCAAAGTCAGACATCAAAGCCTCATTGCCAAGAATGGCCTCTACGTTGTCCCCACCGCTTGAATTTGCCTGAACCACACCTCTCATCCCCTTTCCAGGTATTTCGGTGACGTTATCGACATCCGCCTCATCCGTACCCTTCGTCTTACAGAAAGAGACTAAAGCTTGGGCGATGGGATGGCTGGTACTCTCTTCCAGGCTCTTCACCATCCCCAGAGCCAAGTTCTCATTTCCACCGGAAAGGTGTTCGTATCCTGTGACAGACGGCTCCCCTCCTTTGGTCAAGGTCCCAGTCTTGTCAAATACAATGCAGTTGAGGCTGCTGGCTTCTTGAAAAGCTTCGCCACCGCCCTTGACAAGGATTCCGTGTTGCGCAGCCAAGCCGCCGCCTACGAATAGGGCGGTCGGGGCAGCGAGGCCAATCCCACACGGGCAAGCGATGACGAAGACGGCTATTGAGAATTGTAAGGACCAAAGGGGCCAACCACCAACTTGCGTGTTGCGGTGACCCGTTGGAAGCGAACCCGACAGACCAAGGGCGAGCCAGATAAGCCAGGTAGACACCCCGATCAGCACGACCAAAGGCACAAAGTGACTCGTGATAAGATCAGCGACCCGTTCGATGGGAGCACGTCTTGCCTGACCCTCGCGTACTACCTTCACTATCTGGTCCAACATCGAAGTTCCTGAGACACTTGAGATGCGCACAGAGATCGGGTTTGCTTTATTGACGGTCCCTGCGAATACCTCGTCCCCGGGGCCCTTTGCAATAAGTCTAGATTCCCCGGTCAAGCTTGATTCGTCAAATTGTGACGTTCCGTCGACCATGACTCCATCAGATGGGGGCGAGCCGCCATTCAGAACCTTGACGACGTCGCCAGATTCGAGTAGGTCCACAGGTATCTTGCGTGTGGAAGTGCCCGTTGACTGGAGCGAGCCCGTCCCCGGAGATTCGACGAGGAGAGCCTCTGTTGGCCGCAACTTTGCCAGCGACGTCACGGCGTCGCCTGTCTTCGCCTTGCTGTAGGCCTCAAGGAATCTTCCAATGAGCAAAAACATCGTTAGGAAGACGACAGAATCAAAGTATGAGGTACTGGCTGACAGGTTTGCCGTATCGCTGGGTTGTGTTGCAGCGATGGCAAGCTCGGCAATAGAGGAGAAATACGCGATGGTCGTAGCCAGAGAGATGAGCATATTCATGCTGCCGAATCGATAGAATCTTCGAAGAATTGGAACCGTGCTCTTAGGCCGCCACATAGCCCGTATCTCCCTAAGGGCGCGAACGTGGAAGACATCAGCCGCGAAGAAATATACTGGTGTTGCCAATATGAACAGAGCCCATTCGGCCCGGCTAACATTACCGGCCCAGATAGGTTCCTCGACAAATAAGCGCCCTGTGTTAGTAGAGCTGACTAGGTACATCAGAACGATACCGATCACAAACGTTGGTATGGCGATGATGAACGACAGTCCGAGGCGAAGCAGAAAACGCCGCTGCTCACGAGCTCTCATCTTCTGAGACCTTTCTTCTAGCGATAGTGGATGGTAGATCGAGGGCTCAAAGGCAGCATCGACCGCAGCAATAGAGGCCATGATATGCCTGATAGTGAAGCTCGGTGCGACAGGGACATAGCTTATTCTCAGGATTAGATTTGACATTTTTGGAAGTTTTTCGATGTCCAATCGTTTGCCGTACTCCAGCTTCAAAGCGTCCTGGATCCGCTGGGGGCAATGTGCACAGTACATGCCAGCGACAAGTATGGCAAGCTTCCTGTGCAGATCCTCTTCTTGAGCTTGGAACACGCTCGTCATGTTATCGAATGTCGCCTCGTATCCCGCATCCTCGATCGTTTCCTTGATCAGGTCGAGATGTTCCTCACCTTTGAAAACGACAGTGGCACTGTTGGAGACCAAGTTGACATCAATCGTAACTACCCAGTTGAGTTGCTGAACAGCATTTGTGATGGTTCCCACGCAGGAGCTGCATGTCATACCCCCTATCGCGTATGTTGCACGCCACGTATCTGGCGTAGACTGCTTTCCGTTGCGCGACGTATGGACGGGGGTGACGGACTCAATAGTTGCGTCGTAACCGGAATTCTGGACAGCCTGTACAATCTTTGGCGTGTTCTCTTTACCCTCAAATACCACGCTCGCACTGTTGGTGAGAAGGTTGACCTCCACCGAGTGCACCCAACCATGTTGGCGAATAGCCTCCGTGATTGTTCCCACACAGGAACTGCAGTTCATCCCTCCTAATGCTACCGAGGCGTGGAACAGATCGGGTTCATCCGTAAGACTACTGCTGACAGTGGAAGAAGTTGTCACCTGTGGCTCGCTTGGGGAACTGATTTGTGCGGTTTCGGATAGCGTTCCTGTGGTCAAGATGCCATCTGTTTTCTCCTTCTTCGGCGATAATGAAGATCCAGGCGGCTTTGTTGTGGTAAGCTTCCTCTCAGCTTGACACTGAGAGCACGACGCGATGTGTTTCTCCCTCTTCAGCTCCGTCTCCTTTACTTGAGACCTCGTAATATACGACAACCATCGCTTCACGCCACTTCTGTTGCTTTGATAGCCGGGGCCATTCTCCAGGTCAAGGTCAGCCACGTCGCGATCCTGCGCGAGGCTATACACCTCGAACCCCCCATCCTCCAACGCTTCTTTTATTGCCGAGACTCCTAGAGTTGCATCGTGGGTGACTGTGACTATATGTGAGACGATAGATGAATTTATGTTCGAAGGTGGAGGGCGAAGAGATGCAAGTAAGTCTGCGACAGTGGTGACACAAGTGGGACAATGAAGATTCGGTATTAGGAATGCCGTTATGAGTATTCGCTGTTTGGTACCGACAACCGGTTTGACGTCTCGAGACATCGTATCGCATTCGTGGGTCATCTGGTCCCGCTGATTAGAAAGTGAAGGTCTGCGACAACAGATGTCTGTTGCTTTGCCTATATGACGGGTGGCCATGTAAACCCCCGCCAAACACTATTTGTAAGCACGCACAAACCCTGCTTGTAGTAGATTCCTTTGGCAGAGTATGAGTCCCCAAAATCGAGTTCAGATCCACATACACTAAAAAGTCGCATAATTGACGCTTGCAGCTTGTGACTCGAACGACCTACGTATGTGCTACGATACAACGAAGTATTGTGGTATGATCATGGGATCAGGAGACTCCGTGACAGGCAACGTCGAACTTCAAAGGCTGCGGCCGATCGCTAAGCGAGAGATCCTCCCTCGCGGCCGCGGCTGCGGGGTTTGTGCGTTGACAGGGGGATTGCCAACTTCGCCGGAACCTTTAGCACAACACCAAATTTTCATGTGGACTTACAGTATGTGGCTGAGAAAATCGCCTGATCATACGATAAGGTGCAGGAAGCAGGTTAACTGTCTCCCCTTTTCAAACATACGACGATGACGTTAGTTTAGGCTTATCAGAGGCAACGCACAAACCCCGCAACCCGCAAGCCTAGAGATCGCTCGCTTTGCGATCGGCGGCAACGCACAAACCCCGCACGGGGTGATCCTCTTCATAATGTGACCTTCATAAGTTCAGCGAGCTATTGGAGCTGGCAAAATGACACCGTTCTATACTATCTACAACGTGAATATCTGAGACCGAGTAAGAGAGCGTGAAACGCAGATTTTACAACTTCAGTGATAATATGATGTTCCTTTCGAAATCCGGTTTCATGGTGGCATCACTATGCAATATCATCCTTCCGGTCACAGTTGTGGTCTCAGCACAAGAAGTGGTGTGGGGCAACAATCAAACTTCAGCGACCGTCTCGAACCCATCCCAGTCAAATGTTACCGTGATGGTTTTTAGTATCAGCATCGGCGGTGCTTTCTTGCTCCTATTGGCGTGGTTTATAGGGAGCGCAGCTGTGCACGCCCTTCGACATCCTGAGCGATACGCTCCTCAAACAGCAAGGCCAGGACGGCCAAAGCAAAGCCGAGCGAAGGGTCTCGCAAGGGCTGTGCTTGAAAGCATTCCAATTGTCAGATTTAGCGAGAGCGACAAAGACGCAAACGCAACCCCCCAGAGAGATATCGAGCTGGCGGTCACTGGTCTAGACATTCATACCCCATCGACCACCGTCGACGCCAGTAGCCTTTCTCCTGACCCCGACGCAATCTTCCACTCCAACAGAAGCACTAATACGCCAGCGACGACGACTGAAGGTCTATTAGCTGCTCAACCAACTTTCCAGACTCGTTCCGGCAGCCTCGAATGCTCAATATGCTTAGAGGAATTTGTCGAAAACGAAGAGATTCGTGTGCTTCCATGTAACCACAAATTTCACCCCGTCTGCATCGATCCTTGGCTTTTGAATGTATCAGGAACATGCCCTATATGGTAAGCTGCACCTTTTCCCTTCTAAGATTACTTTATTGACTTCGGTCAGCCGCTATGACCTCCGTCCCGCTGCTACCAACGACTCCAACACCGCAGCTATCTCAACCGATGAACCTCTTCCTTCACCCCCACCACATGAGGTCAGCGACAACGTCCTAGGCAGATCGAGATTCCGCGAACTCCGCCGGACGCACGCCAGTCCCGAAGAGTATATTACTGCACTTCGCCAGTTATACCACGAACTCGAGAGCCACCGCGCATCTCATGCTGCCACCCGTGTTGAAGATGATGCGCATCAGGAATCAAGGCCACCTGAATCCCGCCAGACCCCGCCGAACAACGTAATAAGGGCGTTGAGCCTACTACCACGGATCGTATAGTCTTTTCATCTAGCAGGTAAAACATCATTCGCCGAATTCAAACCCTAATACCGCGCATGCTCTTTCTCAAGTGGCAGCCTAATGCAGGTTGTGAAGGCAAGGCAAGCGGACAAGTTGGAGGATGGGACTGTGAGCAGAGGACAAGGGATGGCAGGAGATGGTGAAGGAATCTCAGGATGGATACCGTGTAGACCCAGTCGACGGGTAGGAAACGGTTAGATACCGGGGATATGTGGAAGAGCTTTGTTAAAAGTTAAATGAGACATTGTTCCTAAAACAAATTCCGCCTCCAGCGCTCCTCTTCCCAAGTCCAACCTTTCAACCATTCTTAGAACATATCGTGTTCGCCCCAAGCAAGTTCCAGCTCACCCACCACACAAGGAGGCGTCAAGTAGCAGATGTCGACCGCCACATACAAATAGAACAGACAATCATAGCCCCATCCGAAAGCAGCAAATACCTTGGGGTCACGCTCGACACGGCGCTGAACTGGAAACAGCACATCCAGAACCTGAAGATAAAGACCTCGAAGTCTATTGATGCACTAGCAAGTCTAGCCGGATCTACTTGGGGAGTGTGAACTCAGGAAGATCTACCAAGCAGTTGTCATCCCCCAAATGATGGCTGCTCTGTATGGTCTGTTGCCCATGAGCACGGAGAAGGCTACACAAAACAAACCATTGACTCACTCAAAACACTTCAAGCGAAGGCGGGTAGAATCATTGGAGGCGCATATAAAGCAACGTCAGGCCCAGCCTTGGATGTAGAGCTCCACCTCCTTCCCATTGAACAACAGATCTGGAAGACAAGCGCCGAGACTGTTAGCAGGATTCACTCTTCGGACAGAATGCCAACCCTGGCAGGCTTCCAACTCCTCAGGACCGCGAGGAGCCGATGGAGAAAGGAACCATACCTGAGCCCTCTGGAACACACGTACAGGCGTCTTCGTCAGCGTCGCGGAGCGTCGATTGAGGATCAAGAGATTATCCCACCGTTTCTTGTACCACCATGGTGGCAAGGACCGATCGTAAGGATAGCATC
>JGI24512J20087_1000398_pt1 | contig 15730 bp, 17 predicted proteins | sample LinPmetageLP35_FD_20087 | JGI IMG/M metagenome (IMG submission 20087) | reverse complement strand
ACCGGCGGCCTATGCCTGCAGCATGATGCGTTAGCTGCTTGAAGACAAAGCTGGCTTCGCCGATTCACCCCTGGCAAGTCACTTGCGGATCAATTGATGATGCATACAGTACTCGATTGAGGCTAGATTGGAAAGGTAATATTTTGCAAAAGTGTCTGCCAGCGCCCGCCATCATTGATTCTCTCGAGGTTATATACGCCATGGATTTCGTGCTCAAACTTGGCTATATATGGCCGATCTGATACATTCAAAGCAAACCTGGAAATACCAAAGAATTAAGACCCTATATCCAACAACCCAGCCCTGCTATCCGAGGCTATTTCCTACTCCTTTCGTCATAATCACTTCCGCTCTTCAAACGGCGTTGGCTCAAAGAGCTTCTCAGGGATATCGCTAAGGTATTCGTTAGCGGCGTTTTATCAGCGCTCCGTTCGACACGTACTCCCAACTGGGTGAGGATGCTCGAAGAGTCTCAGTCTCCTCCATAGCCGGGTCTGTGAGATTACCCAATCCACTGGCAGCTTGCTTAAGATGTCCGGCAGTAGATGGACCTGTAGACGGATCCTGGGTCTCAGGTTTGCCATCAACTTTGGACGAGTCTGGCTGCTTCGGCTTTGTGGTCGTATCTGTTGAAGCCATTGTCTACGTGGTGGATTGGTAGATAACTCTAATATATATGTAGAAGCGTGAAGTTTGGGACGATGCTTGAAGAATTGAGGAAGGTGAGGAAGGTGAGGAAGCGAACAGTTAAACTTGTAAGGAATTCGCACCCTTATATACATTTTTACACTAAAAGTTCGTATATATCTTTGCTGCGACAAACTACACATCGGCTTCTCATTCATCCGTCTCATCTGATCGAAGATATTCACTTGGCTCCTACCAATCGGAATCAAGTGGTCAAGACTGGGGCCCTGCGTACAGCCTCATTCACTTCAATATGTTCCTTGACCGTGCGATTTCCCGTGCATCTTGCTGCAGCTAGGAAGAAGAAACCCGCGTATGTCGACGGTGTTGGTCTCTCAAAACGGATAGGCTTGAAGAAATCTCCTAGGCTTCATGCCAGTGTGGAAAGTATTGACTTCTTGAATGGTCAAGCTGGCTTTGCCGATATATGATGAGGCGGCGTGGGGGAAGCAAGACACAGGTCTTGGAGCATTGATAGCGTTTGGACCATACATATTGTTGAGGAGAGTTTATAGCGTATCGATTGTGTGATTCCCACAAATGGAACGTCTCCGTGTGGCAGGCACCCTTTTAAGAAGTCTTTTGTATGCAGCAACTTAGTTGACAAATTGCGAGAAGTCCCGGTCATTCAATTTTGTATAGTCTTCCTGCAGACGAATCTGGAGCTTAGACGCAACTGTTCTCCTTTGCAGCAGAGCATGTCTCTTTCTAGGCACTTGTTGACCTTGTCCACTGGGTCCCAATTATTTCGGTATTGATTCGCTCTGTCTCGATTTGGCTGGACAAATGCTCACCGAACAAGAATAATGTCCTGGATGAGGCTGAACAGCATAGCACGGCAGAGGGTACGTTAAGGTTAGAAGGACTGCCTGGCCAATCGTTTATTCCATAACCCGTGCACGACCATATTCTTGTTGTTTCTTGGCGCCCGGTTCGGGATAAGTTTGCTGACGGCTGGTCCCTGTTAGCGGGGCCGGATAATGTGCGGGAGGTGCACGCCCATCTAGGGTAAATGACCCACCACGTGTCCCACCAGTTTCTCCTCCAATCTTCCCCTCGAATCTTCCCTCCATCTTTCCCTCGAATCTTCCCCTCGAATCTTCCCCTCGCATCTTGCCCTCCATCTTTCCCTCCAATCTTCCCCTCGCATTGCCCTCCGTCTTGCCCTCCATCTACCCATCCAAGCTCCCTTCTCATATTTCCGTAAGTCTTCCCTCCATCTTCTCTCCCAATCTTCCTCCTTACCATGCCCCAGTCTATGTCAACGCTAAAGAAGCAAACATCACGATCTCGCAAGGCGTGTCAAGGAAACGACCCATGGACCAAAATCGTTGATGCTGCCCACGATTTGAGAATTATTCGAAATCTGAGTAATGCGCATATCAGACGGGTGGCAGTAGCCACAGAAGTGCTGCAACAGGAGCAGAATTCGCCAAAGCGGCAAAAATACCAGCTTTTTCTATACAATGTGCTCCGCAAATGCGGTCCCCACGCTGTCTTGGTATGCGCCATCGCCTTGAGCCAAAGATTGGTCTTCGAGATGAAAAACAATGATCGCAAGACCCTTGTCAACATCCTCGAAAAGAACAAAGGTAACACGATAATCAATGATTCCACTCTTCGAAGCCTTGCTAGTCGCCACAAGATACCAAGCTCGGTAGAAGGTACGGTTTGGAACGAGATTCATAACTTCTCCAAGTTGCTGATAAGTTAGATTTACAAGCCATCATTCAGAGAAGTGACCAGAACTGCATCCGACAAAGCTCCCCAGCTATTTCGACTAGCTGTACGAACACAGTTTCTCTAAACGACACGCAAAGCGGTTCCATAGCAACCTCGGAAAGCCCTCTGAATACCCCGAGCTGTGCACGACTTGAGCAGCACCTGGTGCTCGAAAAGGCTCCACCCCAGGGGCTCGGGGATGTTTTCGACGACTATATCTGCGATGCGATCAGAAGAGACACCGTTCAGAGTGATGGGATGACCTCCTTGAAGGCTGCTGTAACGATGGACTTTCCTCCTCGGGGACTGGTCGATTCTCTCATGAGTCTGGCTATCCACCCGAGCAAAGTTGGGTACCTTGCGATTGCTTTGTTCGGGGTACGAGTGGAATCGGCGGGAGAGGTTCGGTTCGTTAGCTTAGAGGGAGGGGTCAGACTTACACCGAACCCCGAAATTACTTTGAAAGGCGTTCTGGATGAAGCTATCATTGATGTATTTGGTTCTGAGATACATAGAGCAATCACCGCGTGCCGTATGCGCAGGAAAGAATTGGAGGAAGGAAATCGTGTCACGGAATGCGTGTCGATGATACTGACAAGCCGTTCTGATGAAGGGGCCATTATCAACTTGTCTCTGGGTGTAGAAGAAGGTACTCAGATACGGGAGAAATTATATACCTAGAATGTGATCCACTTTGCTACCGCACAACTTTAGTCCACCTTCAAGTGTCCTCCAAAACAGTATAGATCTATGCCGGGTTTTACAACTATTTGGCCAGTCTGTTCCGGACATATCGTTCCGTCATCCTTATTTCCCTTGCTGTCTCTTACGAAATAGGTAATGTTACACCCCTGGAAGTATATCTGCTGCCCCTTGCCATAAACCCACTTGACATCGATCTTATCATCATTCGTGAACTTTATTGCTCGATCGAGAGGGCTAGGTTGAAAAGACTAACAGCATATTAGGTCGGAAATGCTCCTAGATGAAGCAACTCACCATTGATTGCTCAGCAAGTTCACCCTGCATTTGCGCACGATGCTGAGAGGCGATAGCTGGATCTCCCTGGGAAATGTGCTTGTGGAGAAGAGGTAAACAGGATCGGGAGAGGTTCGTAAGTCCGAGCTAGTTAGACTAGAGATCCGTTGCGCTACCTAGTGTGTAGGCTTCCGATTCTAGAGATCGTAGTAACTGCCGCCTGTGTAATATCAGCAACTGCATGAATTGAATGGTGGACGAAGAGGGTCATGCTATGCTCACCTGTATCTGCCTTGGTCGTGAAGTTTTATTGAGCTGGCTGGCAGAGGTAGAGTGAGGTTGCCAACTTGCGCAAAAGATGAAGTTCGAGTCTGCGAAAGTCAGGGGGGCACTCTCTGCAACTTTGGTAGAATACACTGAATGCTGCGGTTGAAATGAGGCAGGATAAACGTGGTCGACAGCGGGAGAAGTGAACCTGATGAAATAAATCGTAGTTGAGATGCTGGTGTGTGTGGAAGATAGAGTGTAACCCAGTAAAGGGCGGGATGAGGTCTACTGACGGAGCTGGGCAGAGTTCGGCGGGCAGGACAACTCAGTCATTCTTGTTGCTCAGAAACAACCTTAGATGGTGTCTGATCTCTTGTTTGCAATTCGAGAGGTTAATGAGGGTATTCATTTGCAGGAAGAAAATGTGGTTGCCGGACTTTGCAAATGGTGGGGTTCGATACCATGTGATCCGACACTGACCGAAAACGCCCTGGCGCATTTTAGGCTCCAATGCCTTTCGGGCTGCAACAGGTGGGAAGCAACAGTTCCAGAAATTTAACCATTTGGGATTCGCGCAGCGTGTCTGACAACCTCCAGAATTTGCACCACGTACCTTCCGTACAATGCGCCAACAACGGCTGCAAAATCTTCGCATAAGCGGAGAAACTGTGTCGAAGGTTTGCACCAAGCAAGATCCTCGTTCGAAATCACGTAGAAGTGTGTATAGACTCTGTTGGACACCAAACTTTTCTTCTCTTCATCCACAAGTCATGCCCTTTTCTGAAGTGTTAATCTCAGATTGTGAGTGGTCCGCCACTGTGTCCAACCGAAATGAACAAAAATAGGAATGGTTGCCGCTGCATATTTTAGCGCACTCATCTCCATCACCCTTCGTCCTGTCCTGCGTCTCATCCTTCCGTCCACCTTCGACCGTTTCCGGCAACATGAAGTCATCTGCTACCCCTCTTCTTTCCAATCGATATAGCCCCTCATAAAGCAAAACCAAACACCCCAAAGGCTAGGCGGCACCCTCAGTGCAAAAAGACCAAGGTAAGCCAATTAATTCATCACCATTACTGCGTACTTTGACTGATCATTAATAGGGAAGCGGCCTCAAGGTATCAAGAAGGAACGACCACAGCTATCTTCTCGTAAGAGCGCACGCCTAGAAACTGTATACAAAGATAGGAATACCGAACCAAAGCACCCGCTTCCATCCTCAACTAGCAACACTCCTGGCAGAGAAGCATGTCATTCTCCTCCTGCTATACTACAGAACTAACTTAAGTCAAGTCTCCACAGTCTGAGGGTCAAAAACGAAAGCGAAAACGATCTCAAGACGACGAGACACCCCTCTCTACCGCCACTCCCTCTCAAAAGCGGCCGCGGGCGCCCCCTCCATGACCTCCCGTCCAGCACACAATTGGCGAGAACACAGCGGTCGGTGTCAGCGGGAAGGAGATCAACCCACTTGAATATTGGCGGAAGGAACTCCGTTGGCCTAAGGAATACTTTGAACCGGAGAGCAACATAGATCATCTGCTGCGAGGAAGAAACCTTCTTCATCTCTTCGTGAGAAACAATCAGAAACTAGCCCTGCCGCACCCAGCTCTGCCACGCCTAGTGATCAAAAGCCGAGGGAAGCCAAAAGCACCCCTTATACGCATCCGAGCTACACAACCGTCCTTGCGACCAAGGGTAGCTTTATGGACAAGTCCGACTTGGGCATCACGGATGCAACCAAGAGCCTCTGCCGAATTGTACTGGAGAAAGAGCAGACGCTTCCTCCAGACCCTTTATTTCGCGATGATATATTCAACAAAGCTTGCCGAAAGATACAAGATAGGAACGAGGCAAGGGTAGTCCAAGATATCACTCGATTGATCGCCCCTTCTGCGGAAACCCTGGCAACATATGGTGCCATACATCTCGATCCTTTAGTTGAAGGTGTCAATGAAGGCTGGAATAGCGCGGAACCTTTCTACCGTCCTCGCCCACAACCTGATTATTCTGTGGGGTTCGGACGCTCTGCATTCACGGACGATCAGTTGGGAAAGCTTAAGCCTTTCGTCGGCGAGGTTCCAGATACTTTTACGTCCTATTTCATGGCTAGCTGGCAGATGTACTTCCCGTTTCTGACCTGTGAGGTTAAGTGCGGTACTGCGGCACTTGATATTGCAGACCGACAGAATGCTCACAGCATGACGATGGCGGTGAGGGGTACTGTCGAACTCTTCAGACTGGTGAAGCGCGAAAAGGAACTCCATCGGCAAATCCTCGCCTTCTCAATCTCGCACGATCACCGGACGGTGAGAATCTATGGTCATTATCCTATGGTCGACGGAAAAAGACTACATTCTACCGCCATCCGATCCGTGAGTTCAGCTTCACAGAACTAGACGGTAAAGAAAAATGGACGGCGTACAAATTCACTAAAAATGTTTGCGACATATGGGTGCCGACTCACTTGAAAAGAATCTGTTCAGTTATCGAAGAGTTGTCGCCTGATCTGGATTTGGAGGTCTCACAGCAATCCGAGCCAGGGGAGTCCGGCCTCTCACAGGGATTAGAAAGCCACCATCTCTCCGACCTATCAAGTCATGATGCTGCATCTCTGCTGGAGGAAGCTGACAGTCAATCAAGCCGTGTTGGTTCGCGAGACATTACACCCGATACTTCACTATCTCAGAGGATCGACGGGAAAGCAGTCAAGAAGCCAAAGAGAACGGCTCGACCCTAAGAACTACATCAGTCTCTTAACACTGGTTGAAAATGGGAACGCTCTGAAAGCGATGGGCTGTTTGAGAACGAGGAACATACGTAGGCCAGGCGAGCACTGGGAGCATTTTGCCATAGAGTTTGATAATTGATACGAATACTTGACCGCCCCACAGTCATTTTTGATCAAAGAAGTTGCTGGGCCTAGCAAGAAGATGAGAAGCCTCCACCTCTCCTTCCTTCCCATCTAGCATCCTGTTCTCCCGTCCAATGTCCACAGCCTCCATACCCACTCCCCCCGCAAGCACAGCTGCTGTTGTAACGAGCGCTCAGCTGTAACCTTCAGAGACAACAAACAGCGGTAATAATATACGTGTTGCTGTCTTATGAGTTGAGCCAAGTGTGTTGAAGAAGCTCGTCGGCAGTTGGTCTTCTATCAGGATCCACCTGCAAAATGTCTCTAACGAATGCCCAGTCTGCTTTCGGGACCTCAAAGATTTCTCCAATGAAAGACAATGTGATAGGCATTCCAGTGGGGGCCAGTCTTGGTGAAAATCTCGAAATCTCGTCTTGCCATTTCCTAGGTGCCCGCTCAAGAAATGTTTTGGGAAATGGAATAATCGTCCATAGTGAGCGTAAAAATTCTCGATCTTGTTCCTCGGTAGTTACACCTGCAAGACCACCCATAGGTTGGAAAAGCTTCGCACCAGGTTCCATAAGTAGGGAGCCAATCTGGACAACAGAGAATAGATTAGTGCTCATAGCAAAAGAGGGTGATGTTGGACTTCTTACAACTGCCCCAAAAGACCAAATGTCAGCTGGAGTTCCCCAGGGAATTCCGACCCAAGATTCAGGACTCCGCCAATACGGATTTGTGATCATGCGACATCGGTCCTCATCTCGTCGTGACGCTGAAAGGATGTCAGCCTCAGTACCCGAGCCCTCAGCCTGTGCCACAAAATATACCAACTCCAAAATCGATGACTTTGACTACAATTTCCGACGCGGTCGAGCTTGCAAACTGCGAGAATACAATATTCTCAGGTTTGAGGTCTACAATAACATAATTCAGCCCCTGTGACGTTGATTGTGAAGGTACCTTCTAACCCGTATGAACAATATCTTGCTTATGCGTATTTGAGAGAGCTTTCAAGATTTGCCGAGCGATTGACTTGATTTGAAGACGTGAAAACTGATGTTTCTGGGTTAGGTGGTACCTGTGAAGATCGAAGTCTAGATGTTCGAAGACGCCTGCTCGTGTTTGTTCATCAACTCCCACCGTCAAAACAATCTGATCGACAAGTTGCCGTATGCCTTCAGTGTTTTTAAGTGGACCCTTGAGAATCATCATCTCTGTATCCAGCTGGCGCATAGCCTTTCTCTGCTCGCTGTCTTTGGCACGCAATGGAGACTTGATGACGAATTGGCCTCCATCACTAGCATTTATTAGTCAACATAATTGAAACCGGAAGGTATAGCTGTGAGTTCCCTACCTCTCGGAGCGAGCAAGCCAAACATGTTGATGGTGAGGACTAGCATGTTCGGTGAGTAGATATCTATGCTTCGAGACTGCAGTCAAAACTTGTGCTTGCTGAAAGTGTCGGACGGATAGAGCGCTCATCGTAGAGTAATGCTGTCGTAGTGGACCAGTTGTGGTTCGTGATAGTATGATGATGGTACATTCATAGGCATGGAGATCCGACACGTGAAGGTTCACGGCAGGTCACTTCGGAAAGTTAAGCCAAGCACTAGGCCTAATTGGTCGAAGCACGATTACCGCTCGTTAACCAGACATTCGCTGCTACATTGAAACAGATTAGCGTCCACTAAATCTACTGATGCAAAAGTTCTTGCCGCCGGTCACATCCCAGCGCTTAAAAAGCGATCACGAGTGGCCACTTCTAAACAGTCATATTGTAAGTGAAGTCCGACCTAACAATGTGCAGGCGCTCGGTAATATTTCTCGAATGACTGCTTAGTGGAGGAAGATTGAAAGAAGTGGGCATCTGCCTTCATGTATAAGAATAATCTATCCTTTGTGATATTCTATCTGCTGCTCTTCATTATTCATAACCTTTTCAGTCTACAATTCAGAATCTTCCCTGAATCGCTCCACCTTTCGGAACTCCTATTGTCCACTCGTACCCAACTTACCATCATGTCCGTTCTTTTGAAGCAAATTCAAAAAGGAAAAAGGTTACTGCAGATTTTCCTCTCCACGGAGTCGGACAGCTACCGCAGACTGGCAGGCGCCATCCCTCCAGAAACGATCGAAGCTCACGCGAAGAGAGTCGCTGAGGAGCTTCACCAGCTTCCAGCATCTACGACTACAGCGCAGATGAGGTAAGAGTCTTGAACCTAATTTATTTCAGGACTGCTGGCTCATCTCAATGAAACAAAAGGACCATGTTCCACACGAGCCCGGAGGATGATTCAGAGCACATCACCCTTGACGGCTATGATGCAAATGGCAACCACACTAAGACCATTCACGTAGCTAAGAACAAAAATGAGCAACAGGACTATCGTTAGAAGGCTCCCACCGTATGAAATCCATCACTGCATCGGCTGAGTCGAATTCTAACCCGGTCTAGGAACTTTATGTCTTAGGCGGTCTTCAGGCTATTCCAATCAAAGATGGGAGAAAGTGAATGGAAATGATCCGGTGTAAGGATAGAATTTGTAGGCAGGCATGAATGAATCAGTCCATTTTCCAGAGATTTCCTTGCTCGTTATGGATTGATTGATTGATTGATTGGGTTGGCCAGCCCGCCTCACGTCACCATGTTACCATGTCCAGCGACCCCCTCTCCTGTGTATATGGTCTGGCTTCTATTTACAAACATATCTGTATCAAGAAGTAACTTGCTTGTGTCTTTTCATCGTCAGGCTCATTGGCAGCCGCTTCTTGTGTCAATGTACTTTCAGTCTTCCCACCCACCTCAATCTAACCCTTCTGGCTCTTCCTGGAGTCCCGGGCCCTCCGCCTTCGTGCTGAGTTCACATGTAGCAATGTGTTGTGTGTGAAGAGTTCTTTCCCAATACAAAGGATTCTTTGAGGGGAGGGAGAGGAATGTCGTAACTGAAGGATGATCGATTCTAGGAGTTGGAAGCCCGCCAGGATGATGGCATTATATGAAGGCGAAGAACAGCCATTACGAAGGTGATTAAAGACTGAACATTGCTAATGAAGGTGTGAAACAGAAGCAGAGGTCGTCTACCAACGTCGACCGATGTGAGGGTTCATCATCCTGGCGAAACCGACTATGGCGGGGAGCTTCGGACTCAGGTTAAGGGGTTGACAATGGGAATCGCATTTCGGTTTCGAGTAGCAGCGGGTTGGTGTAGCTTTAGAGGTGTTGGCTGCCTTTGATACGAAGATGGAACGTAAGGATTGGAGTTGGAATTGAGAGAGAAGGTAGAGTCTGGCGCAACTTGGTGGGATGTGGACTAGATTCAGGAGACCCACTTGACAGCGAAGAGCGGTCGGAAGACGAGGAATTGATGGAAATGTGGTCGGATTCGGTGAGGAGGTTTGGACAGAATTCCATGTCGTCGTCGAGGTCCAAGGACTTTTGCGCCTTGAAGCGTTGACGGAAGTTGGTTAAAGCTACGGCTTCTTCCTCCTTGCTTATACTGCGGAGGCAGGGCATAAACACTGGTAGCCCAGACAAGAGCTTGATTTGGAGGAAGAGCATTAATACTAGTGGCTTAGGCGAGATTTTGATTTGGGGGTAGTGCTTTAATAGCTGTGTTCTAGATAATTTCCGGATCTTGATGAGGAACATCAAAAGTGCTAGTCAATCGAGCATACAAGGACACGTGCCAGTAGAAATATCTTGGGAGGGGCTTTTGATGCTTCGCAATTTGCGTCTGGTATGTGCCGGTGGCCTCATAGCATATTCCGTGTCCGGCCTTGACGTTTCCTTTGCTTCCCATCACCAGGTCCATTCAGTCCGTGGGCCGCGACGCGCTTCTTCTCCCTCTGGGCTTCGCAACTTGCTTCAAATCGGCTGATGAGAGATTGTGCCTTGGCCTTCTGCAATACATGGCGTCGCACCAAGGTGGGAACCCAATCAACCAAGTAATGGACCTCACCATCAATATACTCCTTACCAAGAACCCCGTGAAATTCTCGATCACGGAAAACGTCCTCCACTAGCGCGACGTAGCGGTGTCCTGCCTCCAGGATAGTACCAGTGCCTTCGATCGTGGCAGTGCTGGGTCTGAAGCGGTACCATGACGGAGCGTGGGAGAGCTCATCATCGTCGCTATCGGGATCCTCAGCATCAATCTTGGGGTCGATATCGTGGACTGAATTAGAGGGGTCGTGAAGCTCAGCCGAGGAGCAGTCATTTTGCCGTTCAGCTAAGTCCACGACAGGAATCGGAGGACGGACTCTGAGACGCGTAGTAGGTTTTGCAACGTCTTCATTATCGCTACAACAAAGTGAGGAACCTGGACACGTCAGTCTACCCATCCCTATCATGCATGTGTACTCATCCCTTGACTGCCACCCCAAGACCCTGATTTGGACCGTTTTGAACTGCTATTCTCAAACACACTCTCGACGTCGCTCTCCGACGTTCCGCCATCGCTGCTGTCGATGACGACCGACGAATCATCTATAAACCGTCAGATATGTACATGGCATCAAGAAGGTTGTGCTGACTCTGGCTCCTCCTCCGTTTTGCTTTACCCCTTCGCTCTACCACTCGATGGGTGGAAGAGCCTAGGATATTGCTTTTTTCAAACTCATCCCACACCACCAAATCATCGGTCCGATCGTCGGGCGTGTCTGTATTCTGGTTGGTAGCACAGCTACTGTTGTTTTCGACTCCAGGACAAGCCTCCTGTTCTGCGAGATAGCAGTCGAAATCGAAATCGCCAAAAAGGGAGTCGGGGTGGCCCGGAAGACTGATATCTGAAGCACCGTTCTCTGCAATTACTGATTAGTTTGGTGCCTCAATTTGGTGCCCGCCGTGAGATTCTGCCTACCTACGAACCCAACCTGAGCAGAGTCAGACTCTGTACTAAGAGTATGCTGATCTGCCGTATGTAGGCCAGGAGATACTCTACTTCCTGCGACGGATGGAGGACGTTGGATCCCCCGCCTCACCAGTTGATCTGCGGTCATCCCTTGGACACTGTCATGGCTGATCACCTCACATGCTGGTAGGCCTAGAGCATCGCTGGGAGTTTCTGCTATTGGGAGTCGTAGCGCTTGATTTGTCATAACACGTAGCTTGCTTTCCTGCAGATTGCAATGAGCTCCAGTCTGCTGGTCAATGTTAGAGAGTGAGTGGTTTGCGGTAGGCGGCCGTTTTTTGGACTTTTTCGGCCTTTTCAACTTTTCCGGATCATATTGGGAGATCCTCAACGAAGTCGCTGTAGGTGGAGGGAGAAGCAAGAAGGACATTGTGAAGTGGTGGCTTTTGATTCTCTTCTCCTCTCTTCAGACCGTCGGCAGGCGACCCTCTTATACCCGTCCTCCAGAACAGCTTCTCTGCCAGATTTCCAACACCAGGCTACTTTGTGTAAATCCTGCTCCGCTTTCAGCCCCTCCTAGCCGCTCCATCCCTCCTGCCTGCCAACATTTCCTTGAAAATGCCTCACTCGCAGTGTGATCTACAGGAATGACCACGCAGCATAACACAGTTTCAGAAATCCCACATAATCACTGACATAACCACTCCTCCCGCTCAACTACCACCTCAGCCGCACCGATCGCAGCTTCATCTCTCGATCGTCGGGGAAGTGAAGAAAACTCAGAACGAGCAAGGCGTACGCAATCTCAGGGGGAACATCACCGGATGTTGCTGTATCCGCGAGTCAGAGTCTAGGCAGACACGTAGAAAGGGATCAGTGCCTGCTCCGTGGTGGGTCGTATCCTGCAGGCTTTGTTACTGAACTCTAAGCCCTCGTAAGAAGGCGAATCAAATTGAAAGGGTCAGCTTTACTCATGGAGCTGCGTTTTCGACGGATCCCAAAAAGGAAATCCCTATCCCCGTCCAGCACCGCAACTTCATGCGAGCAGAGTCGATGAATCCCGTAAACGACCCCAGAATAGTACCAAGACGAAGGATTTGCACCCAGTAAGCCAGCTGATCGAGTAACTCGTGCTCAGGCGTGCCCAACCCCATGCCGGCTGAAACCAGATTCTGCCCAACGTGCCAGCCCCAATCACCTGCGCTTTTGGACCCAGAAATTGCACCACCGTCGGAGATCTGCAGAGAATTTTGTCAGGTGAGGTGAGTGAACAGAGCTCGAGACCTGTGGATCTGGCCGGCTCCGATGTTGGCCTCCCAGTAAGACAACATCACCCAAGGCACTCTTCGCTCTCTATCGCAGTGCCACGTCATCACAGATTTGTCACTGCAGCATTTGCAGGAGTGCCTAGCATCCACCAGACCATCTTCTGGAATCCTACAGGCTCTTGACCAAACCCTCGTGTGCCATTAGCACTACACCTCATCCAATCCAGAGCAGAGGTCGTGGGTCAATGTTGGCCGAGAGCCTCGCAGGAAGCTTATTGGGGATCGGGGCGTCCGAAGGATTTTGGTATTGGCGCAAGAGCAGTCAGGAGAGAGGTGCTTCCTGAGCACAGAGCCTGCAGCACCGCGCTGAGACGATTGGGTGTCGGGGGAACGGGAGAGCTGGGCGGTGCTCGTGGAACTGCGGGGCTGTAGAGCATCGGTGAGGCCGAGTTCAGCTGCACAAGGATCGTCAGCTCTGAAGTCCAAACTGTGATACCTGCAAGTGGAGACGGGAGAGGAACTCACGGCGCGATTGTCAAATCGGAGGGCGACTTGTCGCCAGAGCAGGGACATTCGAGGATTCGAGGAGGCATGGCGCAAGTGATCAGCGCCGGATCGCGGTGAGTCCGAGGCAGAGCGGTCAGGGATGGGAGCCTGGGAAAAGTTGGGAGTTGGGAAGTGAGGAAAGAGCAGCGAGAGATGTGGGCAGCAGCGCTGGATTTATACCTGAGCTTGGAGGGGTCAGGCGCTAGCGGCCGCATGGCTGGCGGCGGTAGAGCGGCTAGGGCCGTGAGCGAGGAATTCCCTGTTCAGGCAACCGCGGTTTCCTGTTGCGGAATCACCGACATGAATAATACTATAACAATTAAAAAAGTTATAAAAGAGTTATGCAAAATTTAAGCATCTAAAAAAGTTAATAATGCATTGCGTACTTAAAACGATTTCGGCATTATATATGTTTATAATTTCTTTTTGAATAATCTTATACTTATGTATAAGGAAAAGAAAAGATGAAAAGGGCCTTACAAATTCCTAGGCATTAAGGATAAAATAGTTAAAGCTTTAACTAAAAAAAAACGTAGTTGTTACGATCATTAGCCAATGACAGCACGGGTTAGGTGTAATTTAGCCTTGAGGCTTAGCAACCTTGCTGCATAGAAAAGCCAAGACAAGAGAACAACACAAGTCACATAAAGGAATCTATACGTGATAAAGTCCTTGGGAAACGAGGACTTCAATTTGAAAAACTCCTTGTCAAGAAAGACTTCTTGCTAAAACAAAGGTTCTATATAACACAAGCTATTAGCTTTCAATAAATAAAAGCTTCGTGCTTAATTTAAATAAAGTATCTTCATATTATACTCAATAACTTGTAATAATTATTAGTTTTAATTAATAATTGCATTTTTACTTACCAACTAACTTACCTTCGCATTTTTAAGCAACACTAGCCCAATCGTATGTTACACTTTAAGCATCATATTAATAAGTACTAACGCATACGTCAGATCAAGCAAAATATCTTTTATCTTTGAAAGTATTTGTGATATTTTATTATCTTTATTAGGCATAAAAGAAAAAAAAGCTAGCTCTAACCTTTACCGCTCTTGTTAGAAAAATCGATAAGAACTTTAAGTATAAGGTTGTCGAACCCTTCAACGGAAAACGCAATCGCTTTCAAGGGTTTCTATTGCAGCTACGATTATATATTAAGTTTAATGAAGGGCGCTTCAGGTCGGAAATCGAACAAATCCTTTAGGCAATTACGCTGCTTGAGGGCAAGATTATGAATTAAATCAAAGGGTTCCTTAAAGGTTATCTTATTTGTAGCGACAAGGACGAAGTTATTAACGAGAACAAGGTTAAGGATATTATTATCAAGATTTTTCAAACTTAAGCTAGATTTTTAAGCAAGATTAAGGCCAACTTTGGGGTTATAAATAAATAAAAAAAGGTAAAACAAATTATCAAAGCTTTAAAATAACAAGGATTAGCGATCGCTTACATTAGAGACTTTTAATAATACTTTATTAAGATAATATAAGGCAAGGAGGATCTTATGTACTGTTATAGAAAGGGGCTTAAGGACTTTATAAAGGATAAATTTATTTGATATGAAGTCAAAATCAACATTTTCATTTAACTTGTGGAAGCCGCTTGCAAAATTGATAATAATTGGTATGAAAGAAGCATGGAAAAGAAAGGCAAATATAATCCCAATTATAAAAGAATAGGCGAAGAAGGATTTAGAAGGAAAAATAATCACTTGCATAAATAAGATTATAAAGACCTTATGGAATTTGACGCTATATATAGAAAAGAATTATTGCCATAATAGCGAAATAAATACATGCAAGATCGAACATGCTTTAATTGTGAGAAGCTAAGTTATTTTGCTAGAAATTGCAAGGGTGAAGGAAGACGCTTCTAAAACTTACTAGGTAAATAATTGAACGTCATTATTCAAAAAAGAAGGGGGTATAATTAAGAATATAATGAACTAATGATGCTTAACGCCACTTGGGTGCAAGAAGATGCAGCAAAGGAAGCTGACGACCAACTAAACTAATTAAACCAACTAGGAGAGCTAACTCGCGTAACAAGAGTACTCGATATTAGTAAGAAGGTGATCAAAACCCATAAAAAGGAAGAATCTAGTAACAGTGAAGATTTGGATGAGGTGTTTATTTTGGATGGATCGGAAATGTCGCTAAAGGATTACTTCGTTTAACATTATAGTTATTAAAGAAAAACTAATATAAATAGCATATTAGGAAGCGGAAGCAATATTCGAAAGAGAATTTTAAGAGGTCAAGAATCAAGCACTCGCTGAAAAGAAAATGAAAGAATTTATCCAATATTAGAAAGCAATAAAAGATATGTTCATAAAGCATATAATGTGAATTTATATAATTATTAGCGGATACAATTATGGATTAAAGGTGTAAAGAAGTAATAATCGGTGTGAATGATGATTCTATTGAAGGGGGATTTCTAGGCCCTTATAACTACTCTAATTGCCAAGGCTCGGCTAGCTCTCGTCGCTTTAGTTGCCTATTTAGGCCTAGTACCAAGGCCTCGCATCGCATCGCATCGCAAGC
>JGI24512J20087_1000396_pt1 | contig 16301 bp, 17 predicted proteins | sample LinPmetageLP35_FD_20087 | JGI IMG/M metagenome (IMG submission 20087) | reverse complement strand
GGGGGGGGGGGGGGTCGTACTTTCAGACTGAGCTCTTCCCTCTCTTCTCTCCAATTACAAGAAACCTTTCTTCGTATCGCCCGAGGAGAATCAAAAGGCGAAGATGACAAAGGCAGTCAGTCCTTAGGTACTGTGCGGGAAAATCTATTGAAATTATGCTGACGAGGACGACGTCTCGTCGAGATTTCAGAGGTTCGAGAACATGGCTATCCGGCTCAGCTGCAGGAGGTTATTGGTGGGCCAGTTGATGGCGGGGAAGTGAAAGGTGGGTTTGCGGCCGAGAACAGCAGCTGCGTGTAAGAGTCTAGGGGATATCAAGTCTAGTGTAATATGTACATGCAAAGAGTAGACATACCCTAGTGAGGCAAGTGCTGGATCTATTCTCCGACGTGAAGGTTCAAGTAGCTGTCTGGCAAAAGTAGTCAAAAAGAGGCTGGGAATAGGAATCGGCTTTTCGATCCGCTCCTGTCGGCCGCTCACATGAGCAAACAATTATGCGATCGATGCGATAGAAGCGGACCAACGAGAAGACCTCTAATACGAGGGTTGATTTATCGTCTTGTCAAAGCTCAAGGATATGAAGAACTGGTGATGTATCTGCGTTGCATAAGGAGTGCAACGGTAAGAACAGAAAGAGCTAGGCGATTCATCTGAAGCCGATATTGCTGATGATACGGGTACTTTAGAGGCACGAGGAGGAACAGTCGCTGTTCGTTGGTGTAGTACAGTATAGATAGCCCTTCAACTATTGCAAGAAATTGGAAGACATGGCAGAAGTAAACCTCTCTACCTACCTACCTACCTACCTACCTGAATATCGTACCCGGCACGTAGTCCTCCAAGGCTCGAAATCCTCAATTGTCCGTACCCCGTTCCCCATATCCGGCAGAACCCACCACAAGTTCGCCCACACCACACCTAAATCTTGGTAGGCGAAGTACGACCAAAGCTCATGCACGAAGTGACTTTGACATCAGTCAGAACTTTTCACAGTTTTGATGCCGGATGAGGCGCACTACGAGTTTTCTGTCTGGACTACGATGTACGAAATGGCTACACAAGTGTATCAATTCATTCACAACCGGTATAGAGAGGAGTACAGCATGAGGTCTAGTTCTAGGTCCCTGGGTTTCCTCATATACCATGACCCTACCCCATCTTTGAAGCCTTGAATCTTACCCTCAAGCAGTTTATCCTTCCTTGATGACTCCAGACCCCGAGATCGGGTCGAATGCCGGCCGCTTACTCTTCTCTTACTGTGCCCCTGTCGCCCACATTCTTCACTCAGCCTCTCATAGCTTTAGAAGTCAGCTCAAGGTTCCATCAGCAAGTCCAGAATATGGTGATCAGAGTCTATCTAGAATCTGAACAGATGAGGTGTACAGGGAATCAAAGCTTGGCATACCATCCACTCTTGGCAGGCAAGTGGTGGCGTCTTGGAGGAAAGTTTTACCCCAGTTCAGTCTACTCTTCAGTCCAGTCGCGTCGCCTGTCGCTCCCGGGGGGTCGGCAGAAAACCGCCGGCTTGGGACTTTGTGAAACAAATCCATCTCCAGACTCAACTTCTTTCTCAGCCTCTCTCTCTAAGAACTTGACGACGACACACTCGCTCACCTTTAGTCACTTGCTCCCGACCGACCTGTCCAATTCATCTCTGGGAACTCCGCTCACGGGACCTAAGCGAGCGCTCAATTCGTGATCTTCTCTTCTCTTCTCTTCTCCCTCGGACCTTCTCTCGGCTCATAATTTGGTCTCGGTTCTCAAGCTGATTATCTGACAACAACCTCATCATCCATTCATGTTTCCACACAGTTGATACATGCATGCATGCACGATGGCCGAAATCAAGTCAGACCATCTCCCCGCTCACGCCCGCGACCCCGGCTCTGGCGTCTCGGAATCATCCTTCCTTCAACGCTCATCCATTCCTGCGGTTACCGACACCATGGATCCGGAGAAAACCCACGCGGAGTTCATGAACCATGATTCAGCCTCAACGTCGGGTGAGAGTTTGAGGCTCGACTCGAATGGTCTTCCTCTTGTACCTCAACCTAGTCGATTCAAAGATGATCCTCTGGTATTACAATCCCATTTCTCATTTTCCCTCCCTCAATTGCCTGTCGCTTCTCCTCACCCTCGCCACGCCCCTCTCTGTCAACACACTCATCTTCAACAGCACCCATAAAAACATGCTAAATTTCCACAGAACTGGCCCTCATGGCTCAAATGGGCTGTCCTAATCCAAGTCGGCTTCATGGCCTTCCTAGGACCCTACAACGCCGCACTCATCAACCCATCCCTCGTTCTCCTCAGCGAAGCCATGGACGTCACTACCCAAAAAGCCGCCTACAGCACCACAACAGGCATTATCATCGGCGGTATCTCACCCTTCATTTGGACACCACTGACCAACTATGTTGGCCGTCGACCCATCACTCTCCTCGCCATCCTTCTCACCATTCTAGGTGGTATCGGATCAGGAGCCTCACCTAACTTCAGCGCATTGTTGGGCACGAGAGCACTTTGTGGATTTGGATTTGGGGGCATGATGTCGGTTGGAACGGCGTGTGTCAACGACATGTTCTTCTTACATGAGAGAGGAGAGAAGACGGGTGTCTATTCAATCTTCGTCACGAATGGTGCCCATGTTGCTGCGTTGAGTACGTTTCTCCCCCATTTACCAACCCTACCGACACAGACTAACACCGCTTAGTTGGAGGATTCCTCGGCCAAAAAGCCGGCTGGCAATGGGACTACTACCTCGGCGCAATCAGCACGAGCGTCTGCTTCATCGTAGCCCTCTTCCTCATGCCCGAAACCCTCTTTTCCCACGACCCAACCTTCCTCGCCAACCGCCACGAGCGAACATACATGCAAATGCTCTTCAACTTCAGAGGCAACATGATTCCCGGCCACCGCCTCCGTCCCTCAGACTTCCTACAATCCATAACCCTCCTCCGCTACCCCTCAATCCTCTTCCCCTTCTGGTACTACACCTGGTCCTGGACCTTCATCAACGTCATGCCCGCCATCTCCCTCGCCTCAATCTACACGCACTTCTACTCTCTCCAGCCCGGCCCCATCGGCGCCTGCCTCGGCACCTCCCTAACCATCGGTTCCATCCTAGGCGAATTCTTCGCCGGCCGCGCCTCCGACCATGTAATGTTCCACATGTCCCAACGAAACCGCAATCGAAACCCCAACAACAAAAACGACCGCAAACCAGAATACCGACTGTATCTCTGCACCCTCTCGGCCATCTTCATGCCGCTCGGCCTCATCATATTCGGCGCCACGGTAGGCAAGTATAATTTCTACGTCCCGCTCGTTGGGTTGGGCGTTGGTGTTTTCGGATTGCAGATCGCGTCGACGACGCTCTATGCCTATACATCCGATTGCTATAAACCACAAACGCCCGAGAGCGGAACAGTCTTCAACTTGAGTCGTGGATTGTCGTTTGTAGTTGGCTATTTCGCCCTGCCGTTTGCGAGTGAAGTCGGCTATTTCTGGGCTTGGTTCACGTTTGCTGCGGTGCTGTTTTCGTTTTTCTTGCCGATTGTGGCGTTGATGGTTTGGGGTGAGAAGTGGAGGAAGAAGTTGGGGGAGCCGAGTTGGAATAGGGATTTGTGATTCCTGTTTGCCGTTTGTGGCTGGCGTCTCATCTATCTATCTGGGCGTTCTGATTCTTGAGGGGTCGTTGGTCGGACGCGAACGCAACGATGGGTAATATTCGTGGATGGCGTTCAATGCTTGATTGATACCAAGGGAACTAAATAAATGTTTAATGAGCCCAATGGCGTCACGGCTATGGTATAATGAAAAATGACTTTAATGATACCTTTCCTGTAATTCTTGAGCTGTACTTCGTAGTGACACCATTCTCTGTTTGATGTCTGGTAGCTTGATATAGAACTGTGTACCCTGCCCTGCCTCAGTCTATACAATAGATACAAGACATGCCACAAGAAATCCATGCGATTGACGCCTGCCAGAGGACCTGAATTTAATCACCAGCGACATCTCCTATGAGGCAAAACAAAGTCTCTTTGATCTCATATGCATATCGGCATTCATCTCTCTAAATGCTACCTGTCTGCCTGCTAGCTCACTTGCTGTTCCTCTCTTCTCTCCTCTCCTCCTTCCTGAGCAGCTTTCCCTTCCCCTCTTCTTCTCCAACGAACAACCAGTCAGGCACAGCCAGCATAGCAACAACAATATTCCTACCATCGGTATCAACCCCAGCCAACCGCACAAGCCTGACACCCAGGAACAGCAGAAAACCAATAATTCTCATCCCTCATCCATCATTGTACACATATCTTTCCCTTCCCATCTTTCCCTTTCCATTTCGCGCCGCGAGACACAATAGCAAACAAACAACCCTGTCTCATCCATCCATATCCCTATCCATTGTACAAATAAAAAAGAAGTATCAGTAGCAGTATCAGACCTGTATCCGTTTCTCTCTCTCTCGCTCTTTCTTTCAATCACAAACAGAACAAAAGAGCAAAAAATATGCCTTATCTCCACCAGAGAATAGAAGAATTCAACAAAGTAAAAAAAGGAGACAACAAAAGCAATGATATGAAGACGAAAGATCGCTCCTCGTCATTCGTTTTGTCCGCCCATTCAATCGTTCAGTCGCTGAATTGCAAGAGGACAGTCGCAGCAAAAATCCCAAACGCCTCGCCTTTCCCTTGAAGCTGGAAGCCCGTTCCCAGGCAAGGGTATAGGCGTCATCCGAGCCGATCCGATCCAGTCCGTATCTGTATTACTAACTCCGCATTTACGCTTTTGAAGAAACGCCATTAATACATGAATAATGTGAAGCAAATATGGGTGGTGGAGGGCTTTAGTCGGCTGCTAAACGAGCAAAATGTTTACTCCAGATCCATCCGACTTGGTCATCTGGATCGTCTTGATTTTTGGCAAGCCACAACTCGCCTTTCTCGCCAATGACATCGAAGATCTAGAGAATTGTTAGTGGAGATCATTGTTGGAAGGATGGTAATGTTACCTCGCCAGCTTGATATGTCAAGTAAGGATATCCAGCTTCAGACTTCGTTGCGCTAATATTGAATTCGAACAGACTTGCCGCGAGATACAAGACGTTGTAGCCGCCTGATACGTTTCGATCTCGTGATGAAGCTCTTGATGATCGCTGACTATCTTCAGGACCATCAGGTAGTGGCATCGCCGAATGGAAGACGCCCGAGTATGGTCTGGTGGATGGAGGTGGGCCATCAACATAGTGTGAGTTGTATGTTGATCCGGATTCTCGACGATACTGACTATTATAGTCATTGCTTGGACGCATTGGAGTATCAGAGGTGTGACTTCGACTCGTACTGGGTCTAGCCATGCTTGCTTGATGCCGAGCACTGTTTGCTGTATCGGGAGTGGCAGGTGATCCAGATCCGGCTCGAGAGTGGCCATTCGAGAAGGAGTAAGGTTGATGGTTGAAATGAGGCAGGCCAGGAGTGTTGGCCACTATTGGGGAGAATGTAAATTGACCACTGTGTCGCTTCGCAAAGTCAGGTGTCGGCAGACTTGGTGACTTGTCACTATTAAAGGAGAGCCCACGAGAGCGACTTGACAGATTGGAAGGCCTTCCTTTCCTCATTGACTCGTCATCCTGTGTCGAATGCGAAGGCCGCGTTGACATTCCACTACCAAAAGTTCCATTGATAATTCCAAGCTCCTGGAATTTGGCCTCGGAGTATTTGAAGTCTCGATGGAACATATCCGTGATCTCTTGGACTGTGGTTGCCATCTGTCCCTCCTCCAAGTTCTGGCTGAGCTTTGCTTGCCAGATACCCCACCATTCTGATTGCACATACAGAAGTCGGGTAGAGCAGATCTGTCCAATTGTGTTGGTCAATGACGAAAGTTTTGGGAGCTCAAGCTTCAGTGTCTCGTTCAAGGCCTCGTATTGAGCCACCAGTTCTGCCAATTTGTCGTCGATCTTCTTGCCCTGTGCCTTGAGAGCCAAGGACTTTTCGTAATCGAGCCGTCGCTTATTGCGTTTCTTAATGGCCAGACTAGGTGGACCGTAAAGAGCAATGATCTTCTCCACGGGTTCAATGACCTGCTTTCTGACGGCTGCAACATGGTCCTCTAGACCAACACTACCCACATCTCTCATAGACATGTTAAAATGAACCCATTTGCTTTCGATCTCGGGATATGAGCTCGCACCCAATCGCATGAATAGCTCCATGGACGAGAATAGCCGTAGGTTGTTCTGAACATAGTTTGTCGCCTCACGAGTTTGGTACTCGGCATCTCGCAGGATAACCTGAAGCCTTAGATAATCGTCACCGAATTTCTCGTGGTACTTGACGTAAGCTTCATCATCCGGCGGCCGATTTGGGTTTGCTGCGATCTTTTCGGTTCGTCTACCAAATGCTTTGGCAATACCAGTTCGGACATCAGACTCCTTGCGTTTCCTGCCGACGATCTTTCCAACCATATGGATGCGCTTCTTCAAATCATCAATATCTTGGAGCAAGTTACCCAGTTCTAGTCGTGCAGTTTGCAGAGCATCGAAGTCAGGGTGATCAGGAAGCGTGCTCTCTTTGATCAAAGTCAGGAATAGCTGGTACCGAGTGATGCGCTGGACTGGCTTCACAAGAAGTGCATCAAGATCCCACGCTCCAGTCAGGTCCTTCGCTACCAGATTGCATTCGCTGAGCCACACCTTGACTGCACCGTCATTTTGAAGGGCAGACAAGCGACTGTTAGCCACTTCACTATTCTTCAGATAGTCGGTATAGATGACCTGCATTCGCTTGAGGTGCTTGCCAAAGCTCGCTCCTATGAATGTCTTCCTGTCCTTCTGATCATCCGTTTCTTCGTTCAAAGTAGCCGCGACGGAGAATCTGTCCGTTGAAGGTGATGCATTTCCTGCAGCTTTATTTTGTCTCGTCTTGCGTGGAGAGTAGATGCTGGACGCCGCAGATTTCAGCTCATCCAGGAACATTGTCGAAAAGTCCACAATCTCGTTGGTGTTTCTAAAAATTGCCTTGATGTCACTGGGATCCAGTTTCGGGCATGCCTCTGCTGTGCCCTTGTAGATCTCTTCCACCACATTCATGTCTTTGATGTAGACAGACTCTGTATCGATTAATTCCTTGATCCCCATCATTCGCTTGAAAAGACGCTTCCGTGTTTCTTCAGCAGCTTGCCTTTCTTCCTCGGTCATGGTCGACTCCTGGAGCTTGATTTTGGAATCATTATTCGCCTCGTCGAACGATATTTGCGTGCTTGACCTAGGAGTTGATATTGACGCTCGAGGAGAGTATAGATCATCACTCGCTCGCCTTGAATCTGGATTCCGGTGGCCATTAAGACTCGATTGGTAGGCACTGCTCGGAGGCCGCCTATTGTACAGGCTTGCAGGAGGCGGTGACCGTCGTACTGCAGGAGATGGTTCTTCTGATTCTGGGGGAGGCGGCGGCGGTGGAGAATAATCGGGCCACACAGGGGTGGAGGTGCTGCCATTGAAAGCTGGAGGACCAGTGAATCCAAGACCGAGGCCCTCGCCCGTCGAGATCGGGGGAAGCTGGTGCTTGCTCGGACTCGGAAGCATATGGGTCTTGGCTGCGAAGCGAGGGGATGGAAGCGGACTGTACCCTTCTGGCTTCGGAGGTACTACTGGAGAGATTTTGGGAGGCGGGATTGGCTTTTGCTCGTTGTCTGCAGGATACGAGTACTCCTCCCGCTCAGAATAGTCATCCGTAGTCCCGACAGAGTAATCTGTTCTCCAGGACTGGTGATGTGAATGGAAGGTTCGAGGAGATATTTGGCCATCTCGACTCCCGTAAGTATGCTCGAAATTCTCAGCAGAACTCGTTTGGCCAGCCCCTTCCGAACTCTCATAGTCCATATCAGTGGTTGGTGTATTGAGGAAATCCTGCCCACCAAAATCGCTTGGAGGAGCCAATGCAGTATGAAGATTTGGAAGCTGAATCCTCGGTGACTTGGCATGATCCTCTGGATAGGATATTTCCGGAGGCTGGGTGTGAAACTCTGTTATTGTAACATCTTCCGCACTGTGATGCTCGTCATTGCTAGAGAAGTGCTCATCGCCAGATTCGAATAAACTGTCGGGTCTTGATTGGGCTGGAGTTGCTTCCTGCGGGCTTGCAACCGTCACAGTCGAAGTGAACACTGGTTGGTCTTCCTGAAATGCACCCGGAGGTGAGGGGTCTCTCGCAAAAGCGTCTTTCGTTGGCGTCGACTCGACTTGCACCTCCTCCACAGGCGTAGCATCGAGCATTATTTGAATGTTATCGTCCTCCACTCCTAGGTTCTGCATTCCAAAGAATGCCTGTTCAGGACTTAATTGATCGTCCAAGTATTCCATATGACTGGAAAGTCCGCTGGGGCGAGATGGCATTCGGCTCAACCGCGCTGCTTCCGTCTGCGGTTCGTTCTCAATCTCGGTGGCATTGGATATCGCAGATGCCGGAGGTTCATCATCATCCACGAACGTTCCTGGCATTCCCAGAGTTGGCGAGTCCTCATCTACCGGCACATTCTGCTGCACGGCATCCGGTCTTTGAAATGAAGTGTTGATATGAAGAGGAGGCGACTTTGGTTCCGTGCTGTGCTCCTCTGGTCTATGCTCCTCCGGACGGGCCTCAGCAGGAGCTTGTACACTCTTCTCGGTATCCTGCGAAGCTATCGACGCTCTTGCGGCTTGCCGTTCATTCAACCGTCGCAGATTATCAGCCCGTATCTGCTTCTGCTCATTCTCGTGGATTGACCTTGTGTATGCCCGTTGTATCAACTCCCGCTTTGCTACAAAATCCTCCTTACTCAACGGCACTTCCGGTCTCGTCCGCTTCCTCACATCATTCGCCTCTGCATTATTGCGAATAATTTTCATGCCAGATCTAATATGTTGTGGAGAACCAGACCGGTCGGCGGCCTTCTGTCGCGAGTTTTCGGTTGATGCAGAGGAGACAGGGAGTCGAGGTCGTGAGCTTCGAAGAGGTGGAGATGTCTTGGGCGGAGGGGCTGAGATGTAAGCTTTGAGACTGGCATTGTTTGATGTAGATTTTTCCGCGTTCCTTTTGCCTCGAGGTGATGAGCGAGGTGTCCTTTCCCTGTTTGTCGGTGTCATAGAGCGACCGGCAGGGCTCCACGGCCTCTGCTCAGGCTTTCGTAGCTTTCCATTTGAAAGTGTCTTTGTCGCAAAGGGAGAGTTTGCGCGTGTTGAGGGTAAGCTTGACGAATCGGACGAATTACTCAGTCTCTGGGACGGTTTGGGCAAACGAGAGGGAGGTTGTACCGCGGGCGTGATCGGAGGAGGGTTTGAAGTCTGAAACGAAGGGTTGACACCATTCATGGTATTTACCTTGAAATCTTGAAAGTCGCTATGATTCCGGTTATGGCCTATCGACGAGCGTGGTTTGTTTGTATCAACATCCTCCAGTGTAGGCGTGACACCCAGATACCATGCCGTCGGAGAAGATGGGGATACATCGAGGTCAGATCTGCTCCTTCTATGCTGCGACCAGGAAGGATGTAAGCTCGAGTCCGACGTCCTGCGCGTTGCGGCCCGAGGAATGCCATAGGCTATATTTGGCGTCCCCTGGTCTATAGGAAGAACTTCACCAAATAATGGTCGTCTTGTTTGGGGAAGTGGAATGTTGGGTGATGTTGGAGAAAGGTTTGTCATGGATTTCGACGCTTGGACGTTAGAACCAGAGGCATTCTGCCGTGGCCTTCGGGGTACTGCCGACTGGGTGTTGTTTGAATGCTGGTCCTCGGGAGCAAATCGAGTTCTCTGTTGCCTGGAGCTCGCTGGTGATTGTGTTCTCGTATCCCTTGTAAAAATTCCTGCCTGTCTCGATGCCGCATTCTGAGTGGCAGCACGAGCTTGATATCCACGCTCCCGCATGTACCCAGAGGCATTGGGGTCCTTGATAACAGTCCTCGGCGCAGGTTTGCGCACCGCAGATGTATCTTGATCATTGTTCTGGTCGAAACGTTTCAACAAGTCCTTTACACTAGGCTTCCCAGGATTCGAGTACCCATTCAAAGCTGATGTAGATTTCGCATTTCCAAGGACTCTATTGTCCAGAGGAGATGAGGCTGAACGGTACGACGGCTTCAGAGCGGTGCGTGCTTGTGGTAATGAAGGATGTTTCGGTGTTGTTCCGTTTCCATTTGATCTTAGAGACGATTGAGCTGGTCTTGACTCAGATATCGGAGCAGCCATGTCTGGAGAAGTGATATTGTAACAGTTTGTCGACTGCGTCACACCGCGGTATTCTCTGTAGAAATCGTCCGGGTCTCCTCCATTCAATCTGGGCCCGGCATATCCATTCGCAGTTGCGGCTTGAAGGTTCTGGGTGGTGAGGAAAGGAAGCTTCGGGGGTAATTGCGGAGATCTTGCGTCGAATTCGGGAAGGGGAGGAGGATCGTAGACTCGCGTGTGATGTTGGTGATGTTCGGGTGAGGAGGAGAGTGGCCTAGAATAGAAATTCTGGTCTGCGTTGATACCGCTTTCCATCGTGCCTGAACATCGATCAGGCTTGGGTCTTGGATCTAGTCGACCGTCGTCTGCAGAGCGAGCACGAGCAAGTACAGCGCAACACGGCTATCCGTAGCTAGAGGAGGTCGAGCCCGGCTCACCACAGGACCAGAACAGCAAGGCAGTTGGCAATGCGTGACGATGGAGAAATGTTCAGATCCATGCGGCCTTCAAGTCCAAGTGTATGAGGTCGTGGGAGTTGCTGAGTGGCTGCGATTGATGATTCGCCGAGCGTTGTTTGAGGATTCGACGTGGTCCTTGCTGCACGGGTTAGCTTTCGTTTGCGGGAGCCGTGGGTTGGGCTGTGCGACCAAGAACGAGTGGCTGTGAAGGCTGGAATATTTCGAGGTTGAGTGGTCGCTGGATGTTGGAGAACAGAGGCGTGCGTGGGAAATGGAGGGATGAATTGTTTGGAGATGGATGGGATGGATGGGATGGGCGTGAAATGAAGGAAAGGCGAGCCGGACGGTAGTGCGGGTCGTAGATGAGGCTTGTTCTCGGTGCATTCGATCGTTGAAGATGGGTGCAGGACCGCAGGTGAGGTTGAGGCAACTGAGAGTGGGTGGATGGGATGGGTGGACACTGCCCAAAGTGAGGTGAAGCCAATTGCGGAGAGGAGTTACTTCGAAGTACAAGTACAAGTAGACTTGGAAGCCGTGGAAGGTGCTGCCCTGTCTGGTCCTGTCTGGCCCTGTCTGGCCCTGTCAATCCTGCCCAATCCTGTTCTGCAGTGGGTGTTCCGTCTCTGGGTCTGGCCTGCCTGGTCTGATGAATGACTACTTCGAAGTACTACAAATTCACAGGAGGACGTACCAGTGAATACTTGCTCTTGCCTCTCAACTCTGTTTAATGGAGGGCCCTCCGCGCAAGTAATTTGAACCGGCACTTGAGCTTGACCTATATTGTTTGCAAAAAGAATTTCGAGTGATCGCGCATATAGTTTGTCCCACGACGAAAGCCCAGCCAGAACATTCGCAGGTCCCCACCCCATTTTACCCCTGTCTCTCCTCTCTCCTCTCCTTTCCCGCTTGTAAGCTCTAATCGGCTCTCGCTTCAGCGCTCCTAACGGCGTCCTTTCCGTACTCAGCAGCCCGCCGACCATCGGCTGAAAGCCCTAGACGAGCCGGATCAGCAAATTTCAGGCTTCTCAGCATCCACTAAACAACCTGCGGGCACGAGTAAAGTAAAGTAATGGTGCTGTAGTTGCTCCACTCGCTTTCCACCTACCCAGATTGCATCGCGCTGGCCCGCAACCCCCCAAGTGCTCTGACTGTTCTGCGCGACGATGTCACTCCAAAGCCTCATTTGATGTCTAAGCGCGTCCTCCAATAATAGCAGCCGTATTGGCCGATCATCTCATATCGGTCATGGATCTCGACAATCCCAAGCAAGGGGGTCTCTTATCGAAAGGATCGATAATAATTCCCCATTCGAGCCACACTGTCTTATCCGTCTTTCTTGAAATCCAATCTGAATAACCAGCAAACATTGCTGCATTCGACGAGTTTGCCGGATCTCTTGCCCGGTCATCATTGCATGCGCTATTTTGCTCGTCCTTTCATGCGATCGCACGCATCTCAATTTATCCGGCTTCTGGAAGGGCAAGCCGCGACACCACCACACCACTGCACCACTGCACGATACCGGAACAACCAGTAGCAGCGCGCGTCTGCATCTACCTGCTCGACGCGTTTTGCCTCATCGCCATTCGTTATTTCCCGCGTTTGTACCACGCTTGTGATCATAGAGGGTTTCATCTCTTGTTGACTTGGGACGGACGGCGTGTTCCACGCAAGATCCGAAAGCTAGTTGATATTAGCAAGGACCTCCCAATTCCTCGTCTTCTTTTTGTTTGCTCGCCAGGGATCATAAAGTGCCAAGAGGTATGTACTACATTAGGATTGGCCAGTAAGTCAGATATTCAGAATTGGGAGGGGCCATACTCAATAGAATTAGATCTATGACACTTTCGAAGAAGTCAGTCCCGCCAGCATCAACCCTCTGAATAGTGCTGTAAGATTTGCAACATGAAAAATTATTATCTACGTCCTCTACATTAGCCAACCCAACATGACTGGCAAGCGGAAGAGAAAAAGGTCGGGTCAGATCATAGGTGATCAGAAACGGCAAAAGCTTTCCTCGAACAGTGCTCCTGTCGTCAAAGATGCCTTGCTTACCAAGTACTATCCCCAAGTCTTGTCCTTGAGAGAGTACCTTTTGTCCAAGCTTCCAAACGCTTCCAAGGTCCGGAGGAAGAAAATCCTCTCGATTGGAAGGAAGCCAGACGATAACAAAGCCGAGCAAGAGCTTGCTCGTTTCCTTGACCAGACGTTGGTAGGAGTGTCAAGGTTCAGAGAAGCATCCCAAGATGAGCGATGGAAACAATGGGCAACATTTTCGCAAAAGCCGGATGACTCTGTATCATTTGCAAACTTGAGCGGAGTTGGGACATACTCGCTGACTGAAGTATGTTTACTTTCAATATTCGCTGGAATGTTGACATTCTTGTACTGACACATTGACATCATCTAGATTGTCGACTTTGCCATCTGGCTGATCTTCTCGAAATCATCTAATGGAAAAGTGCAACATCTGCTTTGTCAAGGTTTTCGGAAAGTTATTTCTCATCGGAATATCAACCAGGGAGAGAATGCCAGATCCTCAATACCTGGCGTTGTCTCAACGTATCCGAATAGTCATGTGACCGAGATGAAAGCAAGGCCATGGCCTCAACTGCTGTTGTTGATGGGAAAGGAAGGAGAAAGAGCAATGGTTGATTTGATTCTAGATTGTGGGATATATCTGGCTGTAGAGAGTGGCCGTGGAACTTTCAATCAATTGAGTGGTGGGTTTTGACAACCATGGTCTTCGCGTCATCTTTGCTGACCAGAATAGGAATACCACTTGCGGACCTGCCACTTCGATCTACGGTGGTTGCCAAACCCGTAATACCAAATACATCACATACACTACGTAGTCCTGCCAGTATCAACTTCGTCCGCAATCGAATGATGTATGCTAGGGCTGCATTGAACGCCAGACGAGAAGTTAGCTTTGGGTTGAGGCACATTCGTGAGCGACTCTCAGATGCCTTGTAATGTTTGCTAATCCTCCCAGATGTTCTCAATCGATATCCTATTCCAAAAGACTCAATGCTTAACAAGTCTATACACCCTCATACCATTCAAGTCATGATGTACATCTTCCCCCGTCAATTCGGACTTCACAATGTCTTCACCAAAGATGTGGATCCAAAGCAGACAGTACAGCCGTTCAAGGATTATACTCTACGGGAAGATGAAATAAAATCGAAGTTCCACGCAAAAGACCCCAAGGTTCCAAAACGTTTGCGAGGGAGAGGGACAGATTTGATTCGAAACCTTCAGATTCGCCATAGGCGGTGTCCGTACAAGCTCCTACTTGAGCATTATTGTCCAGTGAGTTATCTCGTCCAGTAATTTGATGTGGCTAATTGCTAGATCCTTGATACTCCTTCTCGACTGCTGGATAGTGAGCCAAGTGTTACATCATCAAACAAATTTAAGACGCAAATGTCCGCTATCAGCGATGCGACTCCACCCAGCAATACTTCAAAGCTGGATGTTCTTCCTCCTAAGAAGCCATCCATGATGAGCCATGCTACACCTACGGCTAAAGTGTCTGCATTTTGTCGTGCAGTCCTCTCACATCTGATTCCATTAGAGTTCTGGGGATCAGGAGAGATCGCTAGGGACAACGAGAGAATACTCCACCAGAACGTGAACAGATTCATCGAGCTGCGTAGATTCGAGGCAATGTCCTTGCATCAAGTGACACAAGGCTTGAAGGTAAACAAAACTTCTAGCCATAGAGCATCGTCTAACACCATTAGATCACCAACATCGAATGGCTTGCCCCCGGCATTGAAGGCAAAACTTCACAGTCTGACATCACTAAAAGATGGGAGCTATTCCACGAATTGATTTACTACGTCTTTGACTCTGTCTTGATACCGCTCATTCGATCCAACTTTCACGTCACCGAATCGAATGTTCATCGATACCGTCTATTCTATTTCCGTCATGATGTGTGGAGGACCCTGGCTGAGCCTGCCTTGGCATCCTTGAAAATCACAATGTTCGAGGAGATCAAGCTGGAGAAAGCTCAAAAACTATTGGAGTCACGTGAGCTGGGCTTCAGTCAGATCAGACTTTTGCCAAAGGAAACTGGCGTGAGGCCAATCATGAATCTTCGACGAAGATCGTTGAAGAAGATTCACACCTCAGTTGTGCTAGGTAGGAGCATCAACTCGGTCCTAGCACCAGTGCACAACATATTAAGCCTTGAGAAGGTATGTTATCTCCATTTAATGATGATCATCGCTGATGAGGCAGACTTCCGATCCAATGCGACTGGGCTCAACACTGTTTTCCGTCGGTGATCTCTATCACAAACTTGTCAGCTTCAGATCTCGCCTTCCCAAGTCTCACGCACCCCTCTACTTCGCCAAACTCGACGTCCGCTCCGCATTTGACACCATTCCTCAGTCAGCCATCCTCCAGCTAATTCGCACCCTGCCTTCTGAGTCCAGCTACCGAATATCCAAATACTCTACCCTGAAACCAGGCGACAATCACATGTCCGACACGACCGCCAAACCCATCCGAAAATGGACATCCCTCGCCCATTTCCCCGATGACTTCGACACGTTTAGCGAAAGCCTCTCGTCTGGTCTCGCAACTGGCAAGAAAAACACCATCTTCACCTCCAACGTCGTTTCGCGATTCCACGACCGAGACGAGATCCTCAATCTGCTAGATGAACACATCAAACGCAACATGGTGAAAATCGGCAAGAAATTCTATAGGCAGAAAGAAGGCATTCCGCAGGGCTCTGTCCTCTCTTCCTTGCTCTGCAATTACTTTTACGCTGATCTGGAAGCTACGCATCTTGATTTCCTCGATCCGAAGGAGAGTTTGCTGTTGAGATTAATCGATGACTTTCTGCTCATCACAACGAACCGCAGGCATGCAAAGAGGTTTCTGGAAGTCATGCATGAGGGGCTGCCAGAATATGGCGTTACGGTCAATCCTGATAAGACACTGGTCAATTTCGAGGTCGCTGTGAAGGGTAGGAAGGTCTCGCGATTACTTGGGAATGGTGGTTTTCCGTATTGTGGATCTTTTGTTGATACGAAGACGCTGGATGTCATGAGAGATCGGGAGAGGAGGAAAGATATGAGTGAGCTCCTCGTTCCTTTGCAAACGATCATTCCGCGACATTGTGCTAATCTTTCCACGTGTGCAGTTGTGCAGGATTCCCTTACAGTGGAACACACGCGCGTACCAGGGAAGGCATTCGGAAAGAAAGTTCTTAGTGAGTCGATTCTTCTTCTTCTTCTTTCTGCTGCCTTTTAAGCCTACCATCATTTCCCTGCAATTCTGCGCAATCTTCGTTCTTCATTTCTACCTCCATCAAACAGAAAGTCCTGTTGTCAGCCCCCACACATTCTCAACGTTCCGCCCCTACCACCAAAACCAAAACTCGCTTCACTCCCGAGCCGCCCTTGGCGGCCCATTTCCCAGCCCACCATCTCTCCACCCATTTCCTACTCTACCTATTTCAGCCAACACAGCCTAGAATTAATCGAGATATGTATCGAAAGAGGGCTATCTCTGTCACATACGACCACAGACTGAGGAAAACTGGGCATCCCGTCCGCTCTGCCATACATAAGCCTCAGATCGGCAGATTAGTAGTTGGGTGGGTGACCACC
>JGI24512J20087_1000395_pt1 | contig 16319 bp, 17 predicted proteins | sample LinPmetageLP35_FD_20087 | JGI IMG/M metagenome (IMG submission 20087) | reverse complement strand
GATGTCTGGCGAGATGGGTGAGCAGACCTGAGCAGACATGAGCCGAAGCTGAGCCGGGCCTGAGCCAGCCTGAGCAAAGGCGGCGCGAGATCACGTGAACTGATGGTTGGGAGGTACCGAGATTCCGGTCAAGAAACAGCCCGATCTGACAGTTTTGCAAGCGTTTTTCATATACCTGGTGAGTTAGGACTCAATCCGTGAAAACAAAAGCTTACAATGGTCAGCTTGGTCTTCGATGTTCCACAACACATGCGTCTGCGTGGACACTTCTGTCACTTGCTGTACGGATCGGAACTGCTTTAGGGCTTGGATCGGAAGACCCAAGCAAATTTTCAGTTTCTGATCTAGAAATCCGACGAAGGGTATGGTCCTCTATTGGACTACTCGACTCACAATTAGCACTCGACAGAGGAGCTCCAGCCCTGTTGTCAAGTGAAAAACTTCAGAAGAGACCGCTGAATGTCAACGACTCAGAACTGTATCCGGGTTGCCCCCCTCTTGTGGAGCTTGCTGGCTTTACCGACATGTCTTTCGCCTCGATGACCCATCGTGCATCGCTCTGCCAGAAAGCAATGGAGGAAATACCTCCAGACACCGACAACTCCTGGGACAGATGGAAGGAAAAACTTGCTGTAATTGATAAGTTCGAAGCATATGGGTTGCTTCAATTCTCAGGCATTGATGCTTGGTCGCCCCCTATACAAAAGTTCGCTCAAGCTGTCGCGGGCGCCTCCCTAGCAAATATCAAGCTTATGGCAAGACGCCCACCACATCGAAATCGCCAAACAAGAATACCTCCCTGGGATGATTACGATGTCATGAAGTCGACAACCTGGATTCTGGAGCGATCGCTCTTCAAACAAGCAAATTCCGAATTCAATCCCTGGGCATGGTTTACTTGGGTGAAGTGGTATGCCTTGGCTGTACTTCTCGCGGAGCTGTGTGGACCCATAAAAGGCCCAGAGGCTGACCTCTCATATGTCGTGGCTCAGAAAATATTCATCGAATATGCTCAAGTGGTTGCTGATAGTCAATCTGGTATGCTGTGGAGACCGATAGTCAAACTGATGCGCCGGGTTCAAAAACTGAGAGGCAGCACAGTGGACGGGATGTCGAACTTGCTTGCCTCACCTGCATCTGGAATGGAGCAGCCTACCACCAGGTCAGAAATTGATGACAATAATTTCGCCAACCTCAACATCAATCAGCAACCTGTACCCCATGATCCGGCAATCACGCTTGATTCGTATAATCTAGATCCGAATCTGATTCGAAATAGCGATAACCCGTACCGTTTGGTGAACAATGAGAGCGACCAAGCACTTGGAATGGATACCTTCCCCGGCGAGGAGCTTTCGTGGGCCCACTGGGATAATTTCCTCGAAGACATGAACAACCCAGCTAGCTTCGACTGGGCAATGGACTGGCAAACCAATATTCCGTTGCAGCCTTAATGATTACCCGAATCTAATCCTGCTCATCAACAGACAGCAGATGTCGCTCCTGGACACAGTCTCTCGATGATCTCGAACAACTCCCTCCACAGCCTCTTCTGAATGCGGTCGCCTTCCTTACTCCTCACAAATGACGACTCTGTCTTCACAAGGCACTCACTCAGATACTGTCCATGACTTTCCGGACCGGCAGTAACACCATGCACCAATGTGCGACTGCCCGCCTCCGCAGTTCTCCCGATCATCGCGAAGATAGCCCCAACAAACCTCCCTTTATCGTAATACCTGGAAAACTGTCGCACACCCTGTGATGGTTGGAAAATCAGTAAATGCACATGCAATCATGACTGGGGAGTACACTCGGAAGTGGAATAATTCTCAGACACTCAATTTGGGGAGTAACAGGGGCTGGCCGAATAACTTACATCCGGGATTAACACAGTTCACCACAACTGGACTCCTCTCCTTCGCACCCCCATCCAACCTCTCCGCAATCTCCTTCTCGCACATCTGCACCCATACCGTCCCATCATATCCGCGCTTTTTTCCTCCCTCAACACCTCGAAAATGCTCCTTCCGTCCTTCACGTCCAGCTGCGCACTGGGCGCGAAAACATGCTGCATTGAGCCAACAATCACGAGATTCGTGTGCGCGCCATTCACTTTGGCCGTCTCTTTCAACTTCGGTAAAGCCAAGACGGAAAGCATGACCGTCGAGATAACATTGACGGTTAACGAGTTCTCGTATCCCTCTGTTCGCTCAAATGTCACGGTCTCGAGTCCGGCTGAAACCATGCAAATTCTCCGAGGTCTTCAATCGCTCTTTAGACGCGATCACGGACTTGAAGTTACTTTGATCCACTTGCTAGACCTCAATTGCGGTTTAGGAGATGGCTGCATATCCAGAATGGACTTCTTAGCCTTTTCACCCTTCTCGATGTTGCGGCATGCGAGGATTACCTTGGCGGCTTTGAGATTGGCACTGCCATTTATGTTAGTGGCGATCTATGAAAGAGGCGGGATAGGTTTGAGTGCTCGTACAGGTGCTTTGCACATTCGAGACCAAGCCCTGTATTCCCTCCTGTCATAACGTATGTTTTGCCTGAGAGGTCGACTTTGGGCACGAAAGGCTTGCCAAAGATCTGGCCGCCGAGGTATTGGCGGACTTCAGCGATGGAAGGCATGGTAACTGCTCAGGATAGAATGCTGTAGAGCAGTGAAGAATATCCCAAGATGAATTTATTGTAACAAGTTAAAGTTGAAAATGCTAATGAGGAGAAGCTTATTGACTTGCGCTCAACCTGCTGGTGATGCGAGACAGAAAGTCTGGGCGACATCTCAGCACTCTTATACCCACCATTACAGTCAAATTCACTTCTATATCCACTTTAGCAAAATTTCAAAACGCAAAACCTCTATAAAGATGACGATACTTCTCTGCACTTAAGATCTTCAAAAGCCGTATGGCCGCCACTCCATGAAATTCGCTTAGCGAGGTGCCAAGAAATTCCAAAAACCGCAAACACCGTTCTGCAGATTCTGTGACGAGTGTAAATGATTGGCAGGTCGAAGCACGGCCCGGAAAACGCAACTCGATCGGAGTCCGATCATTGAAGCTTTCGTTTGGCTCGTCGAAATTTCTTGATGCGCTTTGCGGATTGCCATGTGAGTGTGGTGCTGACATCACCGCTTTCGTCAATGCCAAGGTTGGACAAGAAGGATTGGGATTCTTATATAATGGATAGGCCAACAGTCTCAATTGACCGTCAAATGTGTATACACATATAACGCATAAAATCCCATAAACTACTGCTCAATCCCAGACAACCGCATAATTTCAGTCAGCTCCGTTTTTGTCAAAATGTCTCACTCAACGACAACCCTCATTCAAGTCATCAGTATATCAACTGCGCTAATCGCATCTGGAGGAATACTCAGTCTCGTAAGTAACTGCTGCCCAGAATTCGCCCGAGAATCCAGAAATACATAACTGATCTTAACCAAGTCACTCTTCAATATCCCCCTCGTCGAATCCCAACCAGCATCCCGCTCCCTCCCTCAAATCCGCTGGGTCTTCTCCAGAGGATCCCACACATTCCCCACCGCCGCCATCCTCTCCACCACAGGCTTCCTCTACCTCGCAGCCACCTCCCTCCAATCCACTCAATCCCTCTCCTCAATCCTCAACCTAGCAGCCAATTCTCGAACCGTGAATGGCAATCTCCTAGCCGGAGCGCTAAGTATCAGTATCGCGCTATTCACACAGTTCGCTATGATCCCGACTAATTTCGCGCTTATTGAGAAGAATGAGGATTTGGGCGGAGCGAGGAGTAAGAAGAGTGCTAAGGGGAGGGAGGGGAAGGTGGGAGGGAAAAGTGCGGAGGAGAGTGTAGCTGGCAAAGGGGATGTGAATAAGATGAAAGATTTGAGTGGACCGCAGGAGAAGACTGAGAGGGATGGGACGGAGGAGGAGGAGAGGGTTGTGAGGGAGTTGTTGGAGAAGTTTAAATGGCTGAATCTTTGTAGGGCGGTGTTGATTGGGTGTAGTGGGGTTGTGGGGTTGGTTACTGCGGTTGCTTGAACTAGATGATGGAGGTGGAGAGATGGATGTAGACTGTTGATAATGATCGATTGAATAGGAGTAATGCTCTGTGACCGCGTTGAAGTCCATCGCAAAGTTTGAAACCTCAAGCACCAAGTCCCTTCCCTCCACAGAAAGGCAGAATCGGCATCCAGCTCATCATCAATGCTTTCTTCTGCACGATCTCCTCCTTATGCTCTTCCAACTCCTCCACATCCCAGTTGACACTTACCATACTTCCCTTCAAGAAATCTGCTCTCGGCTGCACGAGATACAAGGCTAGCATACCAGTGAGATCAGCGTGGTCTTTGGCGAATGGGAAGAACACTTCTTGTTGCATCGCTGTCATGACTATGCCTGGCATTGTCGTAAAGACGCGCAGATTAGGGAGTTCTGGGATTGTGTTAGCATTCATTTATCTTTAATTGAGGCTTTGAGATAGAGCGCAGGGGGGAAGAAAGTGGCCCTGCCTATTTGGAGATGCTCGCTGAAGCGTTGCTCGGCTAGTTTGCTGATGTTGTATGCAGATCCGCCTGCATTGAGGAATCCTGCTCGGCCGGAAGAGACATTAATGATTGTCGCTGTGGACTCTTTGGGGTCTAGCTGCGAGTTGATGAAGTGGTGTGTCATGCTGTAAAGTCCCTTTACATTGATTTCCTGCTTCGATCAGTAAAAGTCCTCGTCACATTGTCGCTTGCAAGCTTCGAAAGAAAAGAGGATGGGTAGAAAGATGAAGCGGCAACGAGTGCTCTTACCATCGTCTTCCACCACTGCTCGACTGGTGTGTCAATGATATGGCTATCTTCCAGTATGCCAGCATTGTTGAGCAAAACATTGGCTGCTCTGCCAAAAGTCTTCTGGATTTGTGCAAACAAATTCTTCACATCATCTTCGTTCGAGATATCTGTCTTGATAGCTAGAATATTTGTCGAAGGACTGATCACTTTCAACTCCTCGGCTAGTCTATTGAGCGCAAGGAGATTACGAGCTGTGATCACAATTCCCTTTGCTCCTGCTCTGGCCCACACCTTAGCTGCGGCCTAGAATCACGACTGTCAGCATTCTTGGATCAAGTCGAAACTTTGATGTTGGGATCACTTACTTCTCCGAGACCAACACTGGCTCCTGTAATGATGATTATTCTGTCCTTCTGCGAGTTGGAAGGGTTGGTTGCCAGGATGGCGGGGTATGGGTCTCGACGTAGAATTTTGGTTGCCAGGAAGGGGGTGCTGAATTGATCAGGATCAACTGCTTCTCCCATTACCGCGAGTTATCTGTATAATATTTTGTGAGATTGGTATCGCAAGATTTTTGTGATGAGTGGATGGAAAATGTCGTATTATTTCTGCGACACGCGACGGACCTAGTAGGAAATATGAGTGTTGAAAGCTCGAAGATGCGAGAAAGCGCGACGAAGCACATTCAAAGCAGAACTGGAGATTTGGAGAAGCAGGTATACTTTATATGTAGCATTTTTAACAGCTTCTCGTTTCCATATACCCAAGAGCATGCCTTTCATGGGCTCCCTCATACCTTGTAAACTGTGCTTCAATTGACTCCGCACACATGTTCTTTGAAATCAAATACCAACTTGCCAATGAGCACCTAATAGTCCTATGACAACCTTTCTCATGCCCACAAGTAATTATGTCAACGACCACTTAGACCACTGAAGTCGGAACCATTCCAAGCGATGTTACAAATCAAAGGGAGCCAAGCATTTTGATGTGAAGGGTGTAAACTAAGCCTGCAAAGTGTTTGGATGAATGACAGCCCACATATATCCGCACATGCAGTAATCCTAGTCGGAGTGATTTTCTATCAGTCCGAATTTATTTATGTGTATGGTATTATGCCAACCCTTGAAGAGAGGGGGAGATCTTAGATTGGTAATCTTCTTCGGAGATACAGTAACGTCAGGCTTACCTTCTCCGAATCACTTCGCTTGCAGGAGATACCTCAACAAACGAGTGTCGGGATCCAAGACAAAGACATAGACTTGGAGTGATGATACATAGTATTGCGAGTATGATATGAGAGATTGAGTTGGGAATTGAATGGTGATGTATGCAGATTCCTCTCAGGACGCCGATGACTGACGATCATGATTAAGCGAGGGCTGTGATGACTCAGTCTTTTACGACAGTAACAATGTGTTTACATCCTTGAACTAGTCAACTAGGAGTGTGTGCCCATTCGCCATTCCATGAAGAAATACCGATCTCAACTGCCTTGTTACAAAATGAGCACCAACTCAAACCCCACGTTCCACCTCTTTCCCCTCCTCCCGGCAGAACTCCGCTCAAAGATCTACATCCTCGCACACCCACCACCCCGAACAATCACTCTCTCCCTCTCAAATTACCAACGCAAACCCTCATACAACCCACCTCCACTCTCCCTTACATCAGGCTTCGCGCACCTGCTCGTGAACCGCGAAGCCCGTGCTGTGTTTTTAGCGGAATATCCTAGATTGTTTGTCGGATATCCATTCCCTGCACAGAAGGATGAGCGAGGAGAGTTTACAGTTGAAGGTAAAGGAGAAGGGAGAGGAAGAGGTTGGTTTTTCAATTATGAAAAGGATTCTCTGGGCATGATGTCTGGTGTTAGGGGATTGATGCTATTTTTGAGGAGATTTCCGGAGGATATGAAGTGGGTTAGGTGGTTGGATGTTATGCCTACTGGGCATTGTGGGGGAGTTTTGGACTCAAATGGGTTGGAGATAAATAATGATCGTGGCTTAGACCGGAACGATGACGATGCTGGGGATGAGGGATATGGCATTGAAGAGGGGACTGGGTTTGAGCTGGGAATGAAGTTGGAGATGCAGTTGTGTGATATGACAAACCTCAGACTCATCACCATCAGGATCCTTCCTAGTCCAGCAAGGAGGATATATGAGTTCCAGAGTTGGCGCTACGCGCCGTATTACCGGAGATGTGTGAAGAGTATTGTGCTCGATTTGAAGCGATGCAGGGGCAAAGAGGAAAGAGGTCGAGATGTGAAAGTCGTGGTATGTCACGAGAAGCTGGATTATGATGATACGGATAGCTTTGCAGGTATGAGGACTGAAGGTTGGAGTGTAGAGGTAGAAGAGAGGTTGAGGGTTCTGGGTGTGCTTGGTGCGGGGTGTGGTGTGAAGAGGGTGGGTGGGGAGGTGGATTTCGATGCTGTGTGATATTCGCTTGGCAGTTTTTCCGGGCAGATGAATTCCATTGCTGCCATTGAGGATCTTACTTAAGGTGTAGTGGGCATATTAGGGACGTTGCATCTCATATTTACATACGAGCTCGTGTGTGACGAATTGCGAAGATAGACTGGAGGGCCGAAGGAACTTCTCAGGCTGTTAGCATTGAGATGAGCTGGGCTAGGTCTGAGATGACATTATGAGTTTCAATTGTGAGAGATGAAATTGGCAATATGCAACAACAATATTGAAGCTGGATTGACTTTCGTTGAGCGATATCGGTGGCTTGCTCTCCAAAGTGACTTTCTTCCAAATGACAATGAGCAAGCGAGAAAGAGGAAAAGCCGGCGACGTATCACTTTCGTGAAGGTTGCGAGTTAGTTTGGCGGACATAGATGTCAAGGTGGCCAAGAAGCTATGGGAGTTTATTATTACACTGTAGCTAGAAGCACATTCTAATCATCGTCTTCATCCTCATCCTTCTTGATTGGTTCCACGATGAGATTCCCGCTCCGTCCAACTCGTTCGCCAATCGTCCCGCCATCTTCCACCCCATATACAACCCTGGGAAGTGTCTGTACCAGCCTGAAGTCAAATTCGTGCTTGTATCCCACCGGCCTTTCTACTTTATCAGCAGCCGAGCCATCTTGGAGGGATTCGTAGCAGTCGACGAAGGCATATAGCTCCTCGATATCATCTTCAGCCTTGAATCGGCGCATGACCCGAGCTGCTTCGGGCATCTTCAGTGCAATTCGCACAACATCTTTGGAATCCGCGCTTGGCTCTGGGGAGATCTGAGACGCCCGCCATTGGCGCCATTGCAGCTTATTTGTTGCCAGTTTCTCCGCAGCTTCTTCAGCCTCCTTCTTTCTGCGCTCTTCTTCGGCGGCAGCTGCTTCCGCTTCTTTCTTCAGTCGAGCTCGCTCTCTATCTTGTGCCAAACTGCGTTCGTAGGCGGAATCTTGCTCTTGCCGGAGACTTCTTTCGAAGTTCTGCGCTGACCGAGATGCCCTAACGGTCGCTAATTGCTCTTCGTGTGATGAGATGGCACTTCGAACTTTTGCGAGATATGTAGATGCGTCCATAGGACCGACAACACGGGCGATGACTGACATCGCTGTGCTGCTAACTTTAGGAGTATGTGCCACGACGGCAGTGAAGGGAAATTTGTTGCAAGTCAGGGCTGTGGAAACCTGGTATGCTTCCGAATCTCGCACATCTCCAACCCATAATAATAGATTATTGGAAGTGTCGTTGAAAAAACTTTGTACTTCAGGAGTAAGGAGCGTTTCGCGGATGAAGGAGGAGGTATCATCGTGCTCGGTCGAAATGAGGATAATAAGCAGAAACTTGAGATCCTTCTTAGCCAGATCCAAAGCTTGGGCGTACCCTCCCTCGTAAAAGGGCAGTGTATTGCTCCCATATTCTTCCTCGAATTCCCTCTTCAATCTTGCTACCGAATCTCGCGGTTTCAATGAACGTCTTCCGTTTGCCCTTCTTGCAACTCCATTCGTTGGGTTCGGCCGTAATGCTCGCGGTAGGAATGGGAAGAGGAAGGAGAAAAGACCGAAGGAGGGCGAAAAGAATAGCTTGTAGAGTAGACTGAAGGGCGTGAAGAGTAGGGAGAGGATGAGATTCGGTCGTTGGACAGCGTCATCTTCTGGCTGAGGTACTATTCGAGGCGCAGCATCTGGCTGTGGTTCTGATCGCAGAGCTCGAGACGAGCCTTGTAGGAGACTGTGCTGTAGATTTTCTTGCCTTGCTGCTCTTGGTGGCGGTGCATTCTGCGCTGCTCGAGCTTCTGCGACTGGATCTGGGCCTTCGCCGTCGAAGAACTTGGCAATTGCTATCTGCAAAGAGATTAGTACTCGAGCAATCCACGAACACTATCAGGCAGTGGGTAGCGTACCTGTACATTCCACTCGGATCGCCGCAGGAGAGGTATTGCAGCTGCGACATCTTGATCTGTAACAGCTGTGTATTGCTGTAAGGCCAGCTGTTGCGACTGCGAGAGCTCGCTGACATCTGTTCCTTGAGATGCCATTCTTGATCGATTTCCTGTAGGACTTGACTCCTACCTAGACATCTTACATGTGGAAGTTCGGTGTACCAAGACGTCGTTCAAAGAACGAATAGGTGAGTTTGCGAAAGAGGTGGAGGATGGAGTAGGGAAACGGAGTTGGTTGGGATGGGAATGTTTAATCGATGTCACTCGCTTCTAGTGGGACATTGACATATGGACCGATGAAGCGGCCGCCGCCGCGGTTATCAAGCCACATCGCTACACCAGCCACATGCTGGCCCAACGCTAAGAACGCGTGTGAGGCTGAGGCGGGCGCTCCACCTTTACAACTCAGGTCCCCGCGTAACAGTCAGTCCAGTCCAGTTCATCCAGCTCCATATCACTATCTATTACAACACACCACATCCTCCCACGGCAATGGATCTGTGAATAGCTGCATTCGTTTTGGCGGCACTTTGCACCTTGTCTAACCCCCCTTGTTGGGGTTTACCAATCGTATCAGCAACAGTAGCAAAGCAATGTTTGTCAGATTGAAGTGAGTATTGTCCTTCAGAGCCTTGTCTTCGCAAACGCTTTGTTGTCTGCCATATAGCTGAACACTTCCTTCCACGCGGGCTCCGTTACTCTTTGCATATTACAGTCGTATGATCGTCTGCTAAACATTGAGCCAGACTTCGCATTGTGTCAACGGGTGGCGGCAGATAGGAAGCTTGACATTCGAATACACCAAGGCCCAACATGTCTTCAGCCCGATTCAATCCGCCAGAGCTGCGCAAGCCAGCAGGATCGCCGAGACCAAAGGGACGCGGTATGTGATGGCAGATGCATATCAGGAGAGGATAATGTCGGAGGTTTGGGGCTGATTGGATGCGACAGAAAATTCAAAGGACACCCTTTGCAGGAATGTTACGATATATGGTCATTGCCGATGGGAAGACTCGGGATGCGTTTTCAGCCATGATCCGAACAAAACCCTGAATTCGCAGGTAGATTCGTAAGTACATTCTTTTTCAATCGCTGGAACTGGACTCGGAACCCTTTCGAACCGCGGATTTGCTGGGGATGGATTACGCTGCGACAGTCGTGGATGAGCATACTTGTTACAAAGACTAGAAGTTGGGCAAACACATGGAAGTCACAGGATAGTCTGTCAGGGGCGTCACATGGTGGAGGAAAATTCCTACCTGTTTGATACAACCAACTGTCCGCAACTTGGCCCGAACTGTCTAAGCCTCCATACCCTATTTTGGCAAAGGGGAATAGCCATTGGCTCGGAGTTGGAAATCAACCAATTACAAGATGCTCTCGGGGTTTTCTAGGATTGAAGAACTGGTCTTCATACGAAGTTCTTGGGTTTCTGAACGACCTCCTGGGATCGGCTGCAATAACCCTAATTTGAAGATACGCCGTCCCCGGTCATGGATGAGCACCATCTATCTCCGATCTTCCCAAGTACCAATACTTGAGATGCAAATTAGGCTGCCGATGTCACGATGGATACTCCCAGCCTGGAAAACAAGGAAACATAATTGAGTGAATGCTCTTGTGCTCTTCCGGGACACCTAGTTTGGAAAAGATATCAAGGCCACCACTGGAGTCCCTGCTTATCCACATACAAGCCATTCTTGGAGCCATTCGATAGCATGCTTCACTTTACTTCGTTAGCCTATTTGAAGGCACTAGCAACGCGCCCCGTTGCTACCTTGTGAAGCATTCGGATAGAAGAGAATTTTCCAGGCCAATCACACGACTAACGTAAATTGAACAGAAAGAAATCTTTGAATGTTGAATCTCCCGCCTTTACTCCGTCGATCCTCTCGGTCTCCGGAAAGACATCCGCAATATCTTCGCAGGCTGCAAGTGCCGCACCATTTACTCCAAGGTTCGGAGGTAAGTATGGATCCTTCGGACCCAGTACTCCTCCTGATATGATAGGTACCACAACACCAAATCCTCCCGCCGATGCTGAACAAGCAATTTTCAATCCAGCAACAATCAAAGAATTCACGCCTCAAAACTATGACTTATCTCACGGCGTCAGCTTTAATGCCCTGTCTAGCAGAAAACCCAATGCTAACTGCTATTACAGCTTCTCGCGAATGGAGCTGCGCCTGAAGCACAAACTTCATATGATCCATTCTCAATGCAGGCTATGAACCAAGCCATGCCAACAGCCCCATATAATCCTTACCTCGAGGAAAACAATATTCAAACTAATGCCGCTGGGTACTTCCAGACTCAAGCGGCTTTCTCGTCTCCTGCGCAACCTGTGAGTTAGCCAGGGTATATGAGCATGCGCATACTGACATTCCTAGCTTCAATACCACCTTTACGCCCCGGTCGGGGCGCATAGGCAGGACCTTCTTGCTTATCAAAGGCACACACATGATTTCTTCATGCCCAATGACCTCCGAGAAGACCTGCAAAAGAAGTCCGAGGCAGCACGCCAGGTGATGCCAAGTAAGCTTGCCGCGGTTTTGCTTCCCGTCTCTTCCTGACAAATACAGATTCCCAACTTCCCGTCGTCGAGCACTACCACACCCTGGTACCATTAGACATAAGCCACCACAAAAGTGCCACTGTATTTGGCTTCCCCAGCTGGGTCTACAAAGCTGTTTCGAGCAAGAACGGACTCACCTATGTGTTACGACGAATTGAAGGTTAGGACCATGTTCAAATGATTGCTGCAAAACTGACGGAATAGGCTTTCGTCTCAGCAATGCCAACGCCGTGCAATCTGCCAAAAATTGGAAAAGGGTTGATAATGCAGGTGTGGTCTCTGTCATCGATGCATTCACAACTCGAGCATTTGGTGATAGCTCGCTTATCTTTGTTTACAACTACTACCCCCTGTCGAAGACGCTAGTGGAAACACATTTCACCAACACCAACCGATATGGCAACCGCATCGCAACTGCTGTCGTATCAGAACAAATACTTTGGGGCTATATCGTACAGATTGCGAATGCTGTCAAAGCCATTCACGCCGCGAACCTCGCTGCTCGATGCATGGATCCTAGCAAGGTTCTTGTCACCGACAAGAATCGGATCCGGCTGAATGCATGCTCGATACTCGATGTCGTCCAGTTTGAAGCGGACCGTCCCATGGTGGAGCTTCAACAAGAGGACTTCATACTCTTTGGCAAGCTGATATTAGCGATCGCCACTAACAATCTCAACCTGGCTTCCAGCAATACGCCCTTGAAAGGGTCACTAGAAAGTCTGAAGCGGAACTACAGTGTAGAGTTCCGCGATACAGTCGAGTGGCTTCTAACACCAGCCATCGCCCCCGAAGCCAAAGACCTCAACGAATTCATCCGTGGTATCTCGGGTCAGATCATGACCTCATACGATAACTCCCTCCACGCAAACGACACAGCGATCGGCACACTCAGCCAAGAACTCGAAAATGGCCGCCTGTTCCGTCTCATCGCCAAACTCGGCACCATCAATGAACGACCCGAGTACGAAGCTGACGTCAAATGGAGCGAGGTTGGCGAGCGCTATATTCTGAAACTATTCAGAGATTACGTATTCCATCAGGTCAACGCTGATGGTAAGCCGGTTGTCGATCTCGCCCATATCCTCGAGTGCATGAATAAGCTTGATGCTGGATCTAGCCAGCAGATCAAGCTTGTCAGTCGGGACGATCAGGATTGCATGATCGTTAGCTACAAGGAGCTGAAGAAGCAGGTAGATCTTGCGTTTGGGGAACTGTTGAAGCCGAGTGGGAAGAGATACTGAATTGGTAGGTGATGGAATGTGGAGGGGAAGGTGGAAGTTGGATTTGTCTGTGTGCGTTTTGCTATGAAATGAACGGGATGATGGATCGGTGATGCATGTTGGATCTGGGTCCATGATGTTGAAATTCGAATGCGTATTATAGGTCTGTTGGTGGGTAGGAGTGAGAGTGGGACATGATGTCCCTGGTTGAGGATGGTGGTCAGTCAGTCAGTCAGTGATGCGAGCTCATGAAATAAAATACACTCAAAAATACCCTCGTTGCAAGTTCAGGCAAGTATGTTGAGGTTCAGCTTGGAAGTATGCCAAGTTTGTAGAACGGAACAGATCATATTTACTGTAAGTATGATTTCGGCAATGTGGATTGTGGATCTCCTCTCAAAAATCACTTAATGCCAGGGTAAACTGGGAGAAAGGTCTACGTCATGCACGGGAGCAGAACTAGCATTGTAGGGTATCATAGTATCATATCAAAATTAAATCCCAAGGACGGCACGTATTCCCGATCAAAGACTTCTCTGATCCGCTCTGATCTGCGCGTCCTCCTCTTCAGCTGTATGCTGACTTTCCCCCGGCAACAATATAGCCTTATCAATAGCAACAGGGAGACCCCTATGCCTACCTCTAAGCATGACAGCACACAAGACCAACTTGCTCAAAACGTGCCAGCTGCCACAAAAGCTATACGCATTATCTGGCACCCCCAGCGAAATACCTACACATCCATACGCGGAGACGACTTCAAAGAGGACGTTGAAGACGGAGAATACGGCGGGGTTACGCTCGAACTGGTCCGTCTCAATGATCATGATTAGCCAGATTGCAAGTACGATCCACCATAGATCGTGCGCGAGCTGAGCGCGCAGCTGTTGCCGCACGAAGTATCCCTTGGTTTCCTCTTGAGGCCCTTGGTTTGTTAGGTGTCGCTGTAACTTGCCGAAGAATGTGCCTCCTTGTTTGGCTACTGTATATCCTGGATCCTTGGCGTAGATGCCTAGACTACGCTCCTCGTAGACATTCGAATTGCGCATGGTGATCACTACCGGGTACACGGAGATGTACATCATGGCAACGTATAGGACTTGCAGGCCAATGCGCAGAGCTGGGATAGGCACGACGTAGAAGCCGCCAGAACGTACAGCTAGCGCTTGGAAGAGCCCGTCGAGGGCTTGTATGCCATTTGGAAGATCTGTGATGGACTTGTTTCCGATCTGGAGATCGAAGGTATGTCAGCAGTGCCCAATCCATGCCACATGGTCTAGGTCTCACATTCAGGATTTCGAAAGCGAGCCAGTCGATCCCGTTGAGCACTACGATAGAAATGAGAAGCCACCAGGTATGTTGCGAGGGAAACAGGTTGGTATAGCATCTCCTCGGATGGTCGAGCAGGAACCGTAGAGTGTTGCGGTCATCGCTCCATGCTTCGTTCTTGGGCATTAGCTTGAGCAGTGTCCAGATAAGGAGGCGGAGAAAAATCGGATAACAAGTGTTGCCGGCGAGAATGAGGAGACCCATGGTTATTAGCATATAAAAGCTGGTTTGAAAAGCAACCATATTGGCGTCGAGGAGCGACATTCCAGAGTTATTAAACGCGGATACTGCGTTGAATGCGCCCACCCAGCTTTAAACAAATTAGCCTCGTGGCTTTTCTCGACGCATTGATCGGTGTCGCAGGCAATGTTGTCTTTCACTAGTCGGTGTTCCGAGACAGCCCAATTCGACAGCTGTGGGATTCGGAGATGGTACTTACAAGGGATTCAAGCCATTCTTTCTGGCAGTATCAGCTCTGTTATTGGAAACATAAGTTCCAATACCCAGGCAGCCGAGTAGTTGCCATAAAATGAAGTAGAGAGGGACTATGATAGATAAAAAGTGGATAGCCTTATACTCCACTCCACCTAGGCGCTCCTGTTCGTCCTCGTCAAGGTTGTAGAACTGGGAGTTTCTGGCAATCAATCCAGATGATGGGAAATACTTATCAGTGTGTGAACCAGGGTCAGTGAGAAGCGTTTGCGAGCGTGTTTTGCCTGCAGGGGATGGTTGCCATTGTGGTAGACTAGCCGTGGATCGAGCGCCAACTCCTTGCATGGAAAGGAGCCTAGTACGTTTATAGATCGAGTGAGCGTTCGTTCCAGTCGTGGTTGCGCGATATATTGTGCCCGGAACGAATGTGATGTGGTCTTGGTCTGGATCGCGACTCTGTTCCCTATGTGCATCTCGTGAGGAAGTGATATCGGAAGGGTCCTCCCGACCATAAGAAGGTGGTACTTTGGCTCTGTCGGATCTCTCGCTGTCCTCTTTACACGTTGCCTCTAGCACTTCTGTGGGGCTCTCTCGAACTTGCGAGTATGATCGTTTGACTGTATTGGAGCTATCCACGTCTTCACAGCTCCCCGTACTTGGCATGTCCATGGGAGGCTCATGACCAGGCGAAGGTGACTTTTTGACTGTATTGGAGATCTCGACGTCTTCAAAACTCCGTCTCCGTGGCATATCTGTGGGGGCTTCTCGATTCAGCGATTCATTCTGCCAAGGAGAATTCCGTAATTGTAATTGATCCTGTCCCAATGTTCGCTCTTCTCTTGTGTCCTTCGAATCCGTACCACGCTCAATTGTCCTCGTCTGACTGCGCGACAAGGGTCTGCTTATTGAAAAGCGGCGGAGTCTCTGGTGTCTTTGCCGTTCTCTCTCGACTACGACCTTGAATTTGATCTCGAATGCTTTCCTGCGTACATGGACGACGAATGCCGAGACGAATATCGCGGAACCAACGATGATCAAGAAGAACAAGATGAATTGCTGAAAGGTATTCAACTCCGACAGGTTGACAGTATTGAGCCCGCTATTCCAGCTGTTAGCTGACCTCCGTCTCGCGAGTAGATTTGGGGAGCTCACGCAAGGGTCATGGCGCTGATTGTCAAGAATAGAGAGTCTGTAAAGCTCACGCTCCTGAACGGAGTCGCAGCGGCCCAGAAGATGATGGCTGATAGCAGGCTCACACCAATGAAGTAGATGTAGTGAAGGGTAATGAAGTTGAGCGGAGGTAGATTACGACATATAACGCGACCGAATTGAATAATAGGCTTGGCAGAGAGCCGGTGCCCGAGCCGCAGATGGAACGGAGCCATCTCCTGCACGGTGGCAGACCCTGGGATCGAGGTTCGGAAGAATTGCAGTAGTTGGGAGAGTGATGTGATATTGAACAAATCAGCTACTTGGCGCTAAACGTCGGCCCCAACAGTGGGTGCACGAATTCTGTGCGGATTAGTCAGCCCCACCAAAATATAATGAGGTTCCAAAAGCACGATTTTTTGACTAAATGACTATATTACAT
>JGI24512J20087_1000394_pt1 | contig 16824 bp, 15 predicted proteins | sample LinPmetageLP35_FD_20087 | JGI IMG/M metagenome (IMG submission 20087) | reverse complement strand
AAAAAAAAAAAAAAAAAAAAAAAAAAAAAAACCTCGACGCCCAAAGCAAGGGAAATCGGGTTTCTCGATCTTTGAAGACAGAATATCGTACTCCTAGATCTTCAGCATAGAAATGATCAAGCTAGCGTAGGTCGGATGCTTGGGGCGTAGGGGGATGCGGGCTTTAAGCGAGCAGCCGGCCATCGACCGTCCCACTGGTGGATTTTAATTGGACTCGAAAACTTTGCACACCAAGACTTTTAAATCCTTATTAGATTGAAATAAGAACACAATTGAACAAATCAGCATTTAACTGGCCTGCTGGCCCAATGGCAAGGCGCTTGACTACGAATCAAGAGATTGCAGGTTCGATCCCTGCGTAGGTCATCGTAACAAATTTTTTTACTGTTTTGCCCGTTGGTACTCGCCTTGGGCACCAACCTTCTGGATGGCCTATCTCTCGGGCTACTTTACTAAAGTATGCAATTGAAATTTGCGATGTGATACATGCATGGTATGCGTTGGTATTTACCGGTTCTATGCTGTCCCGGAATCTTCGGCCCGCCTCCTCTCCGTACTAAATTGATCAGGGGGCACAAACCTTTTCTTTTCTACCTAGACGACTTCTTTGTGTGCTACCCCATCAAAAACAGCCTCAGTTGTGCAATGGACGAGAATGGTTTTGACCCCCACAGCGTCGGCCGGAATGCCCATACATTTGCGACGATCAGTTGCGGCTGTGGCGCGGAGAGTCTGTGAGACGTTAGTGACATGGTCCTTCTCTACAGCGATTCGCTGTTTACAATACGAGCGCTGAAGAATAAGACCATTTTTTCGGTAACAATCAAGAACTTTGATAGAGGTCTTGGATTTACATTTCTCGGGGCAAAAGATGCTCACATGTTATGCTGGTGGCGTCAGTCGATGTCAAAAGTGACTCCCGAAGGGACAGCAGCGCCGCGACTTCACGATGAGAGCTTTGTAAACTGCACAACTCACAGATCTATCACGTCAGCAAGCATTTGGTTCCCAATACCTAAACCCAATGAGTGACCGCAAGCGCATAAAATTTCCGGCACTTCGTATTACTGCCGTCTACCTACCCCACAGCCAAGAATAGACTTTTGCAGATCTCTACATCATCCCGAATGCACTCCTTGCTTTTCATTGATCAGCCTCGTATTTGACTTTGAAAGACAAGTACTGAGATTCAAGTTCCGACTTCCAGAATATAAATGTGCGTCCTTTGCTCTTTCCTCCGAATCATCTCAAGTCCATCGCCCCAGCCAATTCCGACCTCCGTTGAACAATCGTAACCACAACCACGAACAATAACTTCAACATCAGTTTCGATTATCAGGCATAGCTCAGACCACAAGACCTAATTCCATTTAATCATGCGTTTCTCGACCACCACCAGCATTCTGTACGGCCTCGCTGTGTTCTCAACAGCCTCCGCTCGAATAATTGGACTTGAAGCTCCTCGCACAATCGCTGCGGGCGAACCCTTCACAGTGTCTCTTCTCACCGAGAACTACATCGTGGGTATGCTCTCTTCACCTTAGAATTGCATTACTAATGTTCATCCTCCCTAGCAAACAGTCTACGATGTAGCAGCAGCATTCGGCATTTCTCCGGGCGCAGGTTATCCAGAAACTCTTGGGACTGTCATTGGGTCGAGTTACATTGGGCCGGATGGGTCCGACACTCTTGACAAACTCAGCTTCACGGTCTCGACCAGCAAGAGTCAGGTCGCTGGCCCGTCGACTCTGTCAGCGAGCGTTCTCAGTCTCTATGGAGTTTCGTCTGGCCCTGTCCTGTACCCTTTCAACGTTTCGGTCACTGTTGGAGATACGACTAGTACCGAGAAAGTGAATACCACCCTCTACAGTCAATGAGGAGAGCTTGCAGTGTTCTGTAGGATGAGAGGACTTAGAACAGTACTGGGTTTCGTCGTTGGGAAAGGATGGACGGGAGGGGGAAGCATTTGCATAACGGCGGAGTTCCTCGATTGCGATAAGGATTGATGACTTATCAACCTCATTGGTAAACATTCAAGAGACTGTGTCAGATTCGCTGCTCAATTTGTTCTGCGATGTTGACTCAAAAACATTCACCGTTGATGTCACGTGAAATGAAGATACACAAGCTGGGACCCAGAATATCTCAAGCCAACTGGACACATAGTGCTCTAATAGCTCAATATTGATCTAAAAGGTCTTCTTGTGTCTCCCATTGTGATATTTTCCGTGGCGTCAGAAGCCTTTTGGGGCTCTCGCTCCTTCCGCTTTTTGTTTACACGGTCTCGCTTACACATTGACGGCTACCACATCACGCTATGACCAATCACCATGTACTCCCAAGCTACCTGAAGTTCAAGCAGCTTGTGTAGGCTCTGGTCCTTGGTCGTTCTGATCTTTCATTGTCCTACAGTTCACGACACAACCACAACGCCACGATGTCGACAGTGTTAGAGGGCTTGAAAGCTAATGGATGGCAGGCCCAGGGCAATTACACAGCTATCACGGACCTGTTTTTCCAGTGAGTACTAAGAGCACAGCTCAAAAACACGAACTTGGCACTGAAACTTTAGCCCAGACTCACCAATCTCACTCTCGATCCTGGTACAGGTCGCAACCCTCGCATGTGTGGTCAGAACTTCACTCACTGTTGCTTACTCGCCGTCAACGCATCTCTCGACATCAAGTACGGCTACATTATCGAAGGAACATCGTCATTCGTGAATGCTAGTGTCGAAGATCTACTTGCTGCAACAGAAGCAAATCAGTTTCCCTGTACTGCTAGGTGGGATGGCAACTCCGCAGGAGCACCACTCGTCGAGGTTCCGTACTCATGGTTAGAAGACACTTTTCCTAGCTAGAAACTGTCAAGATCCAAGCCAGAGTCGCAGTGGATCTCACCTTTCGTTGCGTTCCTCCTATCCGCAGTATTATTTTGTAAGTCAAGCTGTTCAACTGGAGCTTCCTCGGCGAGCTTTTACATAGTTCGCAGGGATTCAGACTAAAACTCGTTACAGGTCTTATGATCCCACGTGGACGTAAGCCCGTAGTATGGAGTAAGCTATTCCTTCCAGATCTATCACAGGTTATGTCATGGGTCATTGCGCCCTTCGCCATGCTTGTGGCAGGCATCATCGTCGCGGTTGATACGATTTTGTGGTTGTCGGTATGTTTCGCGTTTGGCAGTCCAAGTGAGTATTCCGAGATTGCGTAATCCCTAAATGTGGCAGTCAAGAGCCTTGAATTACTTATCAGCATCTCGAGTTAACAAATTATTGATACAAACCTCCCATCTAGTGCTTCTGAGTGGATTTTACGAAGCCTACCTCGATTATATTATCATCTGCTTCCTCCAGGAAAAGCTGCAAAACTGTCGTTTGACGCTCGACATGAAAGTTCTGCTTCTTTTCGTGGTACTTTGTGGTTACCTCGATCTCGATCCCGAAGCGATGACGTTGGACGAGGAGATGCTGGACTTGCCTAGCAAGCCGATCGAAAGCTTCAGCGCAACATGGCCGGACTGCAATGAGAACCCAAAAAATGAAGCCCGAAATCTTAGCTCGCCATGGACTCATGTTGAAAATCTCGTTCATGAACTCAGAACCTACCGTGATGGTATGTGTCATTGTCGATAACATACAGTATAGAATCCGGTCACTGACATAGCTTGCTTTATTGTTGTAGCTGCACTCTAAACTCCAAGACAATGGCCGTTGCATGATGTAACCTGCACATTTCCGAACTGTACCGAATTCAAGTGCATCGAACGACCGTTTCTGTGACGCAGCACATCCAAAAATAAAATAGGTAGAGCCAAGACAAGGGTAAGCACTATCTTCCACAACACGGCGAAGGCTAAATTTCAACAGCTGCGTACGATGCTAGCTTGCCAGGTGTGTGTTATTCGTCAAACAGCCGCGGGCTGTGTCTTCCAAATCTCCTTGCCGAGCCATGACAAAGTATGGACACTGATCGGTTAAGATAGTATTCTTTCGGTGCTACCGTTGGTGCCCCCGTTGTATTCTTCCTTGGGACCTATGTCTTCACCATTGTAAACACCCTTTCGAATGTAAGTTCATGCTGGAATCCATTTTTTCAATGGCTCGAGAAGGAAGTGGCTGATTTGCTACCAGTTGGGCGATAATGACACGAGCTTGGCGTTAGCATTTGGGATGTGGTATATGATCATACCCCATATCTCTATCGTGTCTGGTCTCCTGCCCGCTGGTAATAATCCCAACACTCTTGAAGGAGTCGTTGCACACGAATTCGGTGACACCGATCGCCACCCCTCAGACCAGAAGCATGTTGGCACTCTGATCTTTGGGCTTGCATACGACAGTCGATGCAGACCTCAGTGGCTTTGGTTTCGTGGACGAAGCAAGCGGCATTGGATTGGGAGGGTTTGGAGAACCTACGATTTGAGGCATCCTGCAGGACCAAGAGGACCGTTGGTACCCGACGAGGATATGGTAGCACTCAGGCGAGAGACAACACTGACTACAAAGAGTTGGGGAATTATCATTGGAATGACACTCTTGCTCATGGATAGGCTATCGAGCATTGTCTCGGCTGACATACTTTCGACTGATAACAACATAGGGGTTCCGTTCATTCTTGCATTTCTTACAGCATTCTATACCCCGCAAGTCGGAATCAGCTGTCGGACCTTAACATTAGTGTTTATACCATTACTCAGCTATGCCAAATAATTCTTTGCCTTTGGGTTTAGGCTGGTGCACCAGAGGACGGAGCATGCCCACACATCTTACGCAAAGGAGGATTTATTCATCGGACTGGCTTTTACACGCCAACAGACATCTCGTCCTTGCGCTCGCGCGAAACACTCTTCACCTTGAGCTCCCTCTGGTCAGTCATATGGTATACACCTCTTCTCTGCGTAAGGGTAAACTCGCTCAATTCATTACAGGTTCAGTCTGGCCATCATATTCGGTCTTGGTGGTGTGTTCACAGCAATCGGAGGCACTGTCATGCAATTAATGGGTGTATACCGGAGTGGCTTTTGCGACTTGAATGCGGAATGGTGGACTCGACCTCATGATGAGGTTCCCATAGTGATCAGTACGAACTATGCACTGGCAATAGAAGACGCCAATAGGTACTGGCTGGCTTGCGGCATCAAGGCAACTTTGTTTCTAGCCGTAGTCTGCTTTTGCGGGTGGTGGTACCAGCGCAGACTGAGAGGACTGTTCAGGGAGTTGGTGAGCAATCTGGGGGACGTCAGTAAAGAGATAGAGGATATTAGAGCTGCGATCGCGAGGAATTGGATTCGCTCGTCTCCAGCCTGAGTCGGAGGATGAGATCTGCTAGGGCGTGCAGACGAGCGACTTTTTTTGGGGCGGTCTTTGCTGGCGCAGTCTCTATCTAAAACAACGATGAGACTCCATTAGAAATCAACTGTACCTTTTCATTCCATTTTCAGCCTCAAGACAAGGATTACATGTGTGAGAAATATATAGATTGCCATCTGAACTTCTTGGCACCGAGCTCGCTTAATTGTTTACTTAGGAAAATTGGACAATGCACTCCATTACATCACAACATCGACGCATCGAGCGATTGACCTTCCACATCTCCTCGGTATCAATCCTGACTTTGAGTAACAGCTTACATTTTGGACGTAGCTTCAGTCGTAGTCATTGAGCGAAAGTACCATAGAGGGGCAAAAGAGGTTCAGACAAGGAGAGAACTCACCCTGCTGCTTTGCTGTCATCGAGACTTGGAGAGAAAAGAAAAGAGTAAGCAAGTAGCGTTTGGACTCGTGACGTAAAGGCCTCGGAGGCAGTAGCAGAAAGCCCTCTAAAGTCCGCAGATGCTGGTAAGTTGTAAAATTTATGTTTCATTCACCTGCTGGTGTCGGCTCCTTCCCTCGATCTCACTCTTTCCGGTTTAGGATAGCGCACTTTCGTGCGATTGCTCGGCACGCGCTAGCTCGGTTTTGAAGAGTAGATCTATGTTGCAAGTTTGTAAAATAAAGCGACTACTTTCTTGCAACTTTTCTGTTTCAATTGAACACACACAATATCCACCACGAGCGGCCCAGCCTCAGCAGAATCTTGAAAAATTCTGTACCATTCAGTCCTTCCAGAATTCTATGAGGGGATCGTAGTGGATCGTTCAATGAACCCAACATCCCTTGGCAGAAGGTCGAGGACGAGCACGAACGTGTTCAACAGGAGCAACCAGATCTCGAGGACGATATGCACCAGTACGTGGTAGAGCGGACTGTCTGGAGAACACTGTGTGAGTATCTTCTTACCTTCAACATTCGATCCTGTCTTTTTACTGAGGTCTCAAAGATTCTGACGAGTATGGCAATACAATTCCACGCTTCCCTGGAATCAAGCCAGCCCCTCAATCCTCGACAACTCGGGCACAAAATGCCACACCACAATCACAAAATCCTGCGAATGTGACGCGTCCATCGACCATGGCTTCACGACCCATGTTACAATCTGTTTCCCGACAACCTGAAAGCACGCCCTTCTCAAGTCTCATTCATCTTCCGGGACCCAAGAAATGGAAGGTTTGACATCGGGCCGAATTTCAAATGCTTCGACCAGCGACAATCACGAGAAGGAGTGGCGGCACTCACAACCTCGACGTAAACTTGAGGGTCATCTTCGAGGTACTGACCAGGAACGACAGGCCTTGCTTGCAGATATGCCCGCAAGACCTGAACAATTCTTGGTATGTGAGCAGCGACTTCGGAACGACACAATTCAGTTTCGGCCGATACCTCCTGCAAATCTGCCGAGACACCAGTACAATACAGGGCCTCAAAAGTTTCGGCAACAACTCGAGGAACAATTCGACAAATCCCCCCTATCCATTGACCCTCCCAGTTAGATGTCGACCACACCTCTGGGATAATGAGCGGGGCTGTCCTTTCGGCGCCGTATTCCCAACGGCAGTAACGCGTATACCGCTATTGTCGTCGCGGTGCCGAATACCTCATATCGATAAAGAAGCGATTGGAATACTCCTTACACAAGAATACAGGACGAGTGCGTCTCTTCTTTCTTCGTTTTCCACTAGGATAGGACAACACAACCCCGATGGTGTGGCTGGATATCACTAAAGGCTTGGACAGCACAACACCAAATGACTTGGAACTGCTTGACGAGTACCAGAGCTTCTTAGAGTATTATGCTAACTAAAGTGTGGAATTGTAGCCCATTCATGTGGCATTCGGCATCTGGGCCAAATCCAACAATTCCCGGCAGTCCACTAACAATTGGTGTCATTTGCATAACCTACTTTCCTCCAGAGAGCATATGACACATCAAGACTCTGATGATGCATTTATGACTGGTCGACGAGGGAGTGGTGGCCAAGGTAACAATCAATTCCAGGACGACACGAATGGTTTGCAACAGACAGTCGAATACGATAGTATTGGAGCCCAAATGCTTGCGGAGCGCTTTCATAAGACGTGGGCTCAAGATCCTCGGCGCCTCAGCAGAGAATTGGTAAGTCTCGAGGAACTCGCGTATACCGACGACAACCGAGTACTAACTCACGTCAGATATCATACAAATCCCGGTCGTCGAATGAGCCGCTTTCTACAAGGTCTGAGCAGGATCGTAGAGGAATGACACGGCAAGGATCCGTAAGTATCAACACAATTACACACTTCTGCGACATCTGTAAACTGATTCTTGCCAGGAACAATCCGAGCCTCTATCTTCGATGAGTAAGCCTTTCAAGTCAGAGAGCAATCACAGAGGCATCTAGCGGGAGAGATCAGTGAGTGCCAAGAACTCCGTCCAGAAGCAAGAAATTTTACTGATCATCGACAGCTATCACCTGAAGTACGAAACTCAAACAGACGACTCTATTGACACCTGCGAAGATGAGACCGAAATTTTTGAAGGACGAAGGGGTTTCTCACGGACTGAGATGAAGAAGAGTTGAAGGATTGAAATATCGCACAATTTCCTTGATGTTGAGTTGTTAACTCTACAATTTGAATAGGCGGGAGACAAGTCCAATAGACAGATGATATGCTAGATGTTACGCAATTGAAGTACTTGTATCTGAACAGCAAGCCTGCCCGTAATGGAAACATCAAAGGGGATACACATACTCAAGTGAAACATGGTGAAATGTCGGAAAGACAGCTGAAGGCTATTCTGATAAGATGATGCTTTTGAACGCTACTTTCGTACTCAGAGGAGTAAAAGGACTACCTAACCCCACGCTGTCGACTTGAAGTCAAAATAACACCGCTGAAAGACATGGGAAGACTTCGCGCCACCCATGGGTCACGACAGCATCAACATCCCGTCAACTTAATTCTCAGTCCTGAACTCTACCTTACCATCGACATTCCTCACTTGAACACACTTCTTTCCCTCGTTCAAGCATAATAAGCATTTGGTGATTCGAGTACTATTGCTTATAGGCACGCTGCTGGGCAATTCAAATTTGAGCCTATTGATTCTCCGAAGGCATGTGAACTCTGGGTGCGTATCCCACTCGTGGGAGCTGAGTAAGTCGCTTTTCTTCCAGAAGAATGTTGAGGTAATATTGTATAGCGTCCTATTGTCTAGTCTGTTGGTTGGTTGCATACTCAGAAGGATATCGTGCAAGGCGTCTACACGTTCGCGCCATTGGGCTTGGAGCCTGGCGTCTTTAGATTGCTCAGTCACCTTTGGATCTGCAGTGGCTGCTGCATTGACTTTCTGGCTACTTGTGATAGTAGCAACTTGTCTTGATCTTGTGGCTGGCTGACTCGAGTTCGTGGTCTCATTGATTTCTGTCCGCTTGAGAATTTTTGTCGGTGGCATGCCAGTAGGTTCTGGGCGAATCCCAGCTGAAGACTTGTTGGAAAGTGGATCTTTGGTTACTTCATCGGTATCAACTTCTCTGCTGTCTGGAAGCCTCTTCCGGGCGAGAGGATCTTTTATACCCGGTAGCGGCCCTGTGACATTCGCATCTTTCCATTCTTGGAACTGTTTTGCGCTTTGCAGTCCGGGTTCATGGGTAATAAATCGCTCTCCTCTTTCGCGTATCTCTTGCAGTTCTCCTGCATTTAGGAAATCGAGAGTCTTGAAGGCCGGTAATGGCCCTTCGTCTCTCAACTTTCGGAGCTGTTCTGGGCTTGGTAAGCCCAGAGTACTGATCTTCGGTAGCTGAACTCTGTTCGCAGTAATTGGATCTACTGCTGGCACAAGCAGGGATCCATCCTCTGTTGGAACAATGACTCCGTCCGTGTCCATAGGGAGAACCTCCTCAGGAGCAGCCTCACGAAGCTGGTCGAGGACGTGATTGAGCTTGCCGCCTGTTTGACTACCCTCTTGTTGATCTGTCGGTGTATCCAGGACGCTTTCTGGCTCCGTAGGGCTGTCCTTTTCAATCACAGAATTCTCCAGGACTTGTTTGGCGATGTTACTGAGCTTATCACCAACTTGTTTGTTCTCTTTCTGACTTGTAGGCACGACAGCGGCAAATTGTTGATCCTGCCAGCAGTTAGTTAGCGATGTTCACCTCGAATTCTCATCACGCACCGAACCAGTGTCTCCACAAGGAGCGTATCCACTTGTTGATTCTAGGCCTCCGTTGACCTGGAGTGACATTTGATTCTCCTCCTTCTCCGCCTCCTGAGCCTCAATGCTCACAGGTTGTACAGCCAAAATCCCCCGACCCTCAGGCGCTTCGGCATTCTTTACTTTGTCTCGTAGCTCTTGTAGCTCAGTAAGAAGATGAACGAACTTCTCATAAGCCTCAAACTGCTCATTGAATAATTCCTTGTACTCGCCCAGAACATCATGGACACTTTGGTGTGTATCCGTAGTTCCGCGCCACTTATCCTGGGCAAACTTGCAGAAGCACTCTATCTTTGCAGGGGCGTTCTCAAACTTCTCGAGCTCGATTTCGTGGACGTGAGGTGCCATTTCTGCTGAATTTTTGATGGCCGGGCGAGTCAATCTTGGGGATTGCGGCGGTGCTTGAATTGAGTAGAGGACTTTTCGCGGTATAAACTGGTGTGAGGAAGGTCGTCGCTGATGATGATTGTAAGCTCGTCGGGCAACGGGGATAATGATGTTGATGATATGGAATGTTGATATTGGGAAAGAAGTGTAGACAAGCAGAGGAAGACGTAAAAGTGCGGAATTGGAAGTAAACAAAGGCAAGCGCGACTGTCTGGCCACCTCGCTTAGCCTTGACGGAAGGCACTTCGCCGCTCTGCATCACTTTCGCAAATCGGAACAGACTGCGAAAAAGAGAAGCCATAAGACCTACATGGCCTAGATAATGATGAATCAGCGATACCGCATTTGATGTTAGCGCAAGACAGACAGAATGTCGAGGAGATGAGCATGCTCCAGACGCTGAGTTACGTACTGGACCTTGATATCTTGTTGGATCTTTGCTAACTCTGAATGATTCAGATACCTCTATCTATTCTCATGACTGTCAGCAGAACTAATAAATACAATTGAGAACCACGATCAATCAATTTCTCTTCCTTCAAACTTCAAACGTCTCAAGCATTGATACGCGAGGGACCAAAGCCTCGTTCCCGCAGCCAGGCCACAATCTAGAGCCCCAAAGAGATAAGATTTGAGAAAAAGTTGATAGATATTCCTAAATCCAAAGGCGTTCCATCTTTGAAATGTGGCTCTTCAGCAGAAAGAAGAAATACAAAGCCCTTGAGGATAATGCGAAGGAGCCTCTGCTTTCTAAAGAAGCTACAAAACCCAATCAACACAAGTCGCCTCAGCAGCCAGAGTCACCGAAAGAGCCCAAGAAGCCCAAAGGTCCAAAAACAGTCGCAGTCAGCAAGGGAGGCTGGACCTGCCGCGAATACGTCACAGATATTCCGCGTGGGTATCTTCATAGGCCGGGTAAATCACTCATTTACTCTGTACAAGCGAAGTCTTTGAACACTAGGAGATAATTAATATGTCGGGATTGTGATAGTGCCGTGGAGAAATGAATCGAGGCGTCAAGCAGTATAAGAAATGTGGCCATAGTCCAAGACCAGGCTGCCAATGCCGTGAGGGGAGGTTCCATGCTGAACTGGCTACGAGGGGAATTTATAATAGGCAGTATAGTCGGTGGAAGTGATGTTTGGAATGTGTAACGAATACACGGCATCAAGTGCTTTGATTTGAGCTTCTTTATTTTGAATCTGTCGTTGCTATCAATTCACGTTGATGTCTATCGTTGAGCTGAGGAGCCCAGGAGCCAAGGAGCCAAGCACCCTGGGGATCTAGACGTATATCATAGACTAAGGCCAAATAGGTCTAGAGCCAGGGGAACAACTCCATCAACCTCGAGCCAGCACTCTGGGCTTTTAGACTATCTCCGCTTTTACTCCACCAACAACCCAAACCCCGGCAGCGCTAGTATGATATACATCGTTGTACTTCTACATCTCTCCCTACTCTACTCTCTCTCTCAAAGCCAAATTCTCAAACAAGTCGATGGATGGGAGGATTACCCTCCATGCACGCGCGACCTCTGTGTACGACCCATCAACGTGACAGACAGCTGCGCAGGAAATAACCGGTGCGGCTGCACCAGCGCCTCGGTCTTGCGCAAGATAGCATCTTGCGTGGGAACATTCTGCCCCAATGACTCCTCAAGAGCGTTCAGCTTGGTACAGGAAAACTGCGTAGAGGGAGGTAATGTCGTGGCGCTTGATGAGGATGGCTGGATCCAGGGCAATGAGTTGCCATGGACGAGTCCTGCCATGGGAATCTTCACTACGGCCCCAGTGAGCGCACCGGATATGGGCTACACTTATACTACATACCCGGACTGTGTAGAGCATCTCTGTATGGTACCATCCACGTGGTATCTCAACGACACATCCAACGCGAAAGTTTGTCCTTCCGTTGAGCATCTAGCTGTTTACGCGGCTTGTGTTGGCACGTTGTGTCCTGACGATACAGCGAATGCTCATTCGACGGTGCAAAGTACCTGTAAGAATCCAAACAATGGCGGGTTTGATATACCATTGTCTTTTGGCGAGTGGGTGGAAGCTAGTCGGATCGATCCGGTCGATGCTTATAACGCATTGCTCGTTCATCTTGCGTCCGCCACGACGGGTTCAGTACCAACCACTTCCAGAAGTACACTCCCGGGTTCCCAGAAGACGGCAACTCCTACAGGAAACAGAGACACAACAACAGAGACAAGCACACCCACTGGTAGCTCAGAGACGTCTGGCAACTCGCTTAGTAGAAGCGATTCAATTAGCATAGGCGTTGGGCTAGGTATTGGTATACCTACTATAATCTTGGCTTCCTTAGGAGTCTGGTTCCAGCGTAAGAGGAGAGTAACAGCCACTACTCCTACCGAGGGTCCCACTTAGCAGATCTCCGAGGCTATAAGGGCTAGGTGTGATAAAGCCGACCATGGGCAAGGTCAGAGTCCGCTGAGGTGGAGGGCTTGGGTAAGGCCAGGAACATACAGCTGCACTTCGACTTTTGTACTGAAATATATACGTAGCGCAGAATCGAGGACTTAACAGCGCGAACAAGAATACTCAGCGCACATCAATTTTTACTTTTGATACTCAAGTACGTCTGAGTACGTCTGAATACGTCATTTTGAGCTCGGGTCTGAGTGCGATCTAGGGCAGCTGGATGTTCATACACTCCAATGTTGACTCAACGTCGCTTGAGCCTGGCAAATCCAGCACGGAAATACCACAATTAGAATCGCGACCAATATGCATTGCGTAGACATGCCGCTACCTAGTGATTGTCTATCTTCTTCCCTCTGCACTGTCCTCCAAAGCAAGCTTCATTCTGGGCTTGAGCCCCTGCACTTTCCTTCTGTTGAAGTCTCAAGATTACGGTGGCTTCTCATTGCCAATTCCCAGGCTTGCTACCAGTAAACATACAGATTGACATCATCTTAACTCCACGCTGAAACCCTCATGATCTCGCTCACTGGCTGGATGCTCACATGCCGCTATGAACCTCGTGCCTCCTGTCCGTAATCTAAAAATATTCAAGATCGAATTTTAAATATAAATTTTCTCCTTTCCCAAAGAGAGAACATCCCGAAATCTTCTCTCATCCCGAAATCCCTCAGGATCTCTCGATTCAGACAAACTTACAGCCCGCTCGGTATAAGTGCCATACGGTCATCTATCAATATCTACTGCGACTAGGAATATCTGCACTTCAGCAAGCCCCCTTGTATCTTTTTCCAGATCTGTCACTTGGATTTATTACATTCTTCCCATTCATCCTTTCCTCCTCGCTCATGCCCATCATTGAATATTCTGACGTTTGCTGATCGTCCTAAGCCCTGACCGATAGCTGCTGCGCTTACTGGCTCCACCAAACGGTCGAGTGTCGCCGTAGATCCAGTGTTGCTCTAGATCTAGTGCCTCATGGCAGAAAGCAGTGACTGCTTGCCGCTGATTGAGCATATACTTCATTAAAAACTCATCAGGCAAATTCGCTGGGTTCAAGGGCTTTACATGATCCCTTCGAGACGCGCTAGTCTTTCTGAGACCGTCGAATAGCAGACGCCATCATACGCTCCCTCCCACAGCCAAGTCAGCTTTCGTGCCCCAGGTGACTGGGAATTGCCAGTCACTCTCGTTAGGGCAACCAGGCTGGCCAAATTTGAGAGCTGCTCATTAGGGTGGTTTCTTCTCCATGTTCCTCGCTCTCAAGATATGGGTTGCTCTCAATCCCGTGGATGATTTTGACCGTTCAATCTCGAGGGAAGGACGTCATACATCCTTTCCTCTAAGCTGACTGGGTACAGGGAAGCCCAAGCCATACATAGCCACAAAGTCTTCCTTGACAAATATGAAGCAGTCCAGGATGTCATCCCCTATACATTTGGTTTCCCCCAAACATCCATCCTTCACAACCTCACAGCATCCCCGGCCCCTTCGGTAACCCACCTATCCCCCCACTCCTCGCAAACGGCGTATCAATCGTCCCCCAATGCGTATACGCCGTATGAGGAGGCACACTCGTCATCAAATCCTCCTCCTCCCCAAGCATTCCCATCCCCGCATACGCACCTCCCAAATTCGGCATATTCGCACCATACCCCTCACTCACGACCGGACCCGCAGGCACATACCCCTCCGTCCCAAACAAATCCCTCAAATCCCACGGCAACTCGACGGGATCCTTCTGGAACCAGTTATGCACCACATTTCCATTTTGAGGTCCGTTGCCATTGCTGGGACCGCCGTGTGTAGGCTGCGGCCCGTAGTCGAAGCCGAAGGAAGCTTGTTGCTGGTCCATGTACTGTCGATACTCCTCACTCTTCTCGTGGGAGTCAGAGCGAGCGTCGAAGATGCCGACGATTTTGGCGAGTTGGAGCGCCACTTGAGTGAGGACGGTGAAGGTTCGGCAGAGCTTGATGGGTTGCAAGGAGGCCATCACGTCTCGGACGGCTTTCTTGCGGGAGATATCGTCGGCGGTGTCACGCTCGTCCCAGGGTCGGGCGAGGAAGTCGAGGGCCAGGATGAAGACAGAATGGTAGATGTAGTAGGCGTCTATCCAGGCTACGCCGTCGAACATGCCCGTCACAAGGAGCTGGTGCAGGAGGAGGGTTGCTTTGCGGGAGTAAGTACCGCAGGCGTGACTGAGATTCAGCTCTTCTTTGTCGAGATCATGAGAGCGGACATGTCGACCAAGTTTCCTGGCTAATTGCACCCCAACTTTCCTCAAGATGAATGGCCTGGTGACGAGAGATTGTATCTGGTGGAATTGAATATGCATGAGGATGACTGCTCGACGATGTTTCGGTATTGGAGAGAGGTTCTCGAGTCTCAAAGAGGAGGGCAGGCTGTGATTCCAAGAGTCCAGGTCGAGTAGGAATTGTACCGCGACGCTCATCTTTGGAGATTCTCCTTGCTGCGTAGCGCTCGACGGCGAGGAATAGATCTTTCTCCTCACATCGGAAAGCAACTTCATCAGTCGCACAGAGTAATCGATGAATCCTGGAGGCACTGAAGATCCGCCATCAAGCATCATTTCATCTGGGAACGTGACATTGACTTCCGAGTCATCAATAGCACATGGCCGACCCAGAATAGCGCATTGATTCTGTTCGAACATGTACGCGGTCCACCAAACACGTTTTCGAACCTCCCTTTCCATATCATCGAAGCCACCAGAAGTACCTTCTCTGTGCATTCCAAGAGCCATAGCCATCCTGGACGCACACCCTAATAGCATGAAAGCACTGTTTCTTTCTGTGCAATTATGCTGGTAAAGTTGAAGGAGCAAAATCGCCTGCACGTTGACCAAAGTAGAAGCGCTGATCAACTGATGCATCCTCGATTGAACCAGGTTGAGGTAATGCCGTTGTATTTGCATAGACTGTCTAGCATCGCGATCTTCCAAATTCTGAGCTCCAAACACAATCATCATGAAGATACAACAGATCCAGCCAGGTTCGATGTCACGCAATAATACGTGTGGTTGCGTCCACATGGTTTCGTATCGAAGTTGAAAGGTTGGGCGATGGAAGAGAAGATAATTTGGATGAACATGCTCGAAATAAGCATCGACAAAAGTATCAGTGACCTCCTTTCCAGGAAGCGACGATAGAACTGTAATCCTCTTCAGTCGCGCAGTCAAAGCATTACTGTCCACTGAACTTGGAAATAATGAAGGTGCTCGTTGCCTAGGTATCCTTGAAGATGCCTCCCCGAATTGTCTATCGATATTATCCTCTGAAGACTCATCACTTTCATCCTTGACAATTGGTTCCAAAGCTTTACTCCAATTCGATCCTGCAAAGTCCGCAGAGAGTTTCGCCCGTTCGTCATCTATGGGTATGGTCCTTAACGCCGCATTGAACTCCGCAACCATATTCCTCACAGTCAAGACGAATCCAAAGGAACTGGACGGGCCAATGTAATGCGAAGGTCCTTGTGGCATAGGTACCAACTTTTCCTCTACAACCTTTCCCTTCACATCAGGATTCTCCGACTCCCTCGACCCAATTGAAGGGCTCCCTGCGCTGCCCGCAGACTGTTGTGGTGACGGCGCATTCTGTTTCGGCGGTTGATTGAATACCTCCTCCGCCACGGTCTGCTCGTCGAATGTAGGAAGCTGAATATCGTGAGCTTCGGCGATCGCATATAACGTCTCAATATTATTCGTGTCTCTGTCGGGATAGAGGCCTTTGATTAAAGTGTCGAGAACGCGGTACCGCACGCTGAGGGTTTCGACGCTGCCGTATATCCTCGTCTTGCGGGGCAGAGTTGATTCGCAATTGACGCCGACCTCGAGACAGCTCTGACATGGCTCGTTGGCATCGCTGCCGCTGGATCTGGAGCAGCGTATGCGTCTCTTCTTGCAGCGGTCGCAACTGACCAGTGCCCTTCGGCGGAGATGATCCGGGATGCGAGCTTTTCCCGTCTTCTTGGTCTTGGCGGGATGATCCATCATGGTGTTGAGCGAGAAAGCGAATCAGCCGCAGAATCCGGGGTGTCGGTTGTTGGAACGAATGCTGATCGGAGGCACAGGAGAAAGCTCATGGATTGGAAGGATTTGATGGTGGTTCGGCGGAGGTAAGAAATTGGGGGGTTGTTGAAAAGAAGAAGCCTTCAAATGCAAGAGATGGATGAATACCGTTCTGTATGTACAGTAAGTCTAGCTGGGATGGGTCCCTGTATGGGTATTTGTGGATCGAATATAGAGGGGAGCAGTGGAGGGAGGAGAAGGGCGTGGGCGTGGGAGGGAGGGATGGGAGGGGATGTGGTGGGATGGATATGGTGGAGGGGAAGTCAAGCTTTCTCGTCTTGTCAGAATCCCTCCCTGGGCTGGGCATGAAGAGCCGATTCCGGGGGGGGGGG